>Ga0307428_1000140_pt1 | contig 62580 bp, 58 predicted proteins | sample SalMarWE160240MG_FD_202161 | JGI IMG/M metagenome (GOLD analysis project Ga0307428, IMG submission 202161) | Salt marsh sediment microbial communities from the Plum Island Ecosystem LTER, Massachusetts, United States - WE1603-240 | ecosystem: Environmental > Aquatic > Marine > Intertidal zone >...
ACTAAAATTAATAAAAGGAAGCCACCTTTGCCCAGAATATTTATCATAGCTAAGGAAAGCGAACAAGCAGAGAAACTGAGGGCGGAACTTGCTCAGAGGAACTTTGATTGCCTAATTGTTCCCTATAACGACGAAGCAATCAAACAAACTGCGGGGCAATCTCTTGATGTGATGCTGCTAGACGTGGATGAAGCGCCAACTAGTTCAGAAGCGTGGGAACTAGCTCAAAGGATAAGGCAAGACATGAACACACCCCTCATCGCCCTCGTCTCCGGAGAGAAGCTAAATGGCCTCGATTCCAACATAGATGATTTTGTGGTTAAACCCTGGGAGCCAAATGAGGTTACAGTCAGGATAAAGCGAATTCTGAGGGAAAAAGAGAGCATGGACAACGAAGATATAATTAGGTGTGGCGACTTAGTTATAGATTCGGCTAAGTGCGAGGTATCACTTAGTGGCAAGCCAATAATGCTGACCTTCAAGGAGTACCAGCTACTCAAATTCCTGGCGAGCAATAAAGGAAAGGTCTTTACCCGAGAGTCTTTGCTGAATAAGGTCTGGGGATGGGACTATTACGGTGGCGATAGAACGGTAGATGTTCACATCAGGAGATTGAGAAGCAAGATCGAGGACCCAACTCATACCTTCATTGAGACAGTTAGGAATATTGGCTACAGATTGCGGGAAAACCTCTAGCCATTCCCCATTTACCTTCTTTAGCACATCAAATTTTCTGTTTTTCTTTCTCCGTAACACAGATTTAACCTAGTTGTAATATTTTGGAAACAATAGGCGGATTAAATTGTAGACATGAAATATGGGAGGATTCCAAATGTCTGTCAATGCCGCTGATACCGCCTGGCTTCTAATTTCAGCAGCGCTGGTCATGTTAATGACGCCTGGTGTAGCTCTATTCTATGGCGGCATGGTGAGAAGAAAGAGCGTTCTTTCCACAATGATGATGAGCTTCGCCGCCCTCGCGGTGGTGGGCATAATCTGGGTGCTCTATGGCTACAGCCTGAGCTTCGGTCCTGATAAAGCAGGCATTCTCGGTGGGCTTGATTGGGTGGTACTCAGGCAGGTAGGACAGGAGCCATCTGCTGTCTATGCCAGTACTGTTCCCCATCTGGCTTTCATGATATTTCAGGCTATGTTTGCCATAATCACCGTAGCCTTAATCACCGGGGCAGTAGTCGAGCGGATGAGGTTTAGTGCCATCCTGGTCTTTTCCATTCTTTGGCTAACCGTTGTGTATTGTCCCGTGGCACACTGGGTTTGGGGTGATGGTGGCTGGCTGGCCAAGTTGGGGGCACTTGACTTTGCCGGCGGAACGGTAGTTCATATTGCTGCCGGCGTCTCAGCCTTATCTTTAGCCCGCTTGCTTGGTCCTCGTAAAGGTTTCCTGGGGAAGGAGCCTATGGAACCTCATAATATTCCCATGGTAGCGCTTGGCGCTGGTCTCCTATGGTTTGGCTGGTTTGGCTTCAATGCTGGCAGTGCTCTAACCTCGGGAGGGTTAGCCGCTAGCGCATTTGTTACCACTAACATTTCAGCAGCCGCGGCTGCCTTCACCTGGATGATACTCAGCTGGCGTCAACGGCGTCCCAGTCTCCTTGGCATTGCCACCGGAGCAGTTGCCGGACTGGTGGCGATTACCCCGGCCGCCGGCTTTGTGCCACCATTGGCAGGAATACCAATAGGTATTGTAGCAGCAGTGGTCTGCTACTACTGCATGCTCTTCAGGATGAAGCGTGGTATAGACGAGTCCCTGGACGTATGGGCAGTTCATGGTATGGGAGGCACCTGGGGTGCTCTGGCCACCGGTATTTTTTCTAGCGCAGCCATTAACTCAGCTGGTGCCGATGGTCTGCTTCTGGGCAATGCCCTACAGCTTGCCAGGCAGTTCGCCGGAGTTGCTGCAGTCTGGGCTTTTGCATTCGGTGTTAGTTGGGTTTTGGGCAAAATAGTAGACGTTACTCTGGGGCTAAGAGTCGGCAAGGCTGAAGAAACGGTGGGTCTAGATATCTCACAGCACGGTGAAAGGGCATATGGAGGGGCGCTGAGATGAAAAAGATAGAGGCCATCATCAGGGAAGAAAAACTGGACAGTGTCAGAAGAGTCCTTGAGGATAATGGCTATTTCGGCATGACAGTTAGTGAGGTAAGCGGCAGAGGCCGACAAAAGGGACTATTGCTGCAATGGCGAGTAGGAGAATACCGAGTGGATTTCCTCCCTAAGATCAAGATAGAGGTTGTTGTCCTGGACGAAGATGTGTCCAAGATTCTGCATGCTATTGCCAACAGTGCCAGAACTGGTGAGATGGGAGATGGAAAGATATTTGTCTTTCCTCTTGATAACGCAGTGCGTATCAGGACCGGGGAGGATGGCGACAACGCTATATAAAAGGAGATTAAAAACCGGAAAAAGGAGGGCAGAAATGGAAAACAGAAGCAGTAAGGAAAGTAAAGAGTATATTCTCAAGGTGGCTAAAGAGCACGATGTCAAGTTCATCAGGCTGTGGTTTACCGACATTCTGGGCATTATGAAAGGCTTTGCCATTACTGTGGGGGAACTGGAAGACGCCCTGGAGCAAGGGATGGGCTTTGATGGTTCCTCTATTCAGGGCTTTGCTCGGATCGACGAGAGCGATATGGTGGCCATGCCTGACCCGGACACCTTCGAATTGCTCCCCTGGAGACCCAGAGTGCACCATGCCGTAGCCAGGATGTTCTGCGACATACAAAAACCCGGAGGTGAGGTTTTCGAGGGAGACCCCAGATACGTGCTGAAGAGAAATTTGAAACGAGCGGCTGACATGGGATACACCTTCTATGCGGGCCCGGAGTTGGAGTACTTCTACTTTCAGGATTCAAAGGGAACTCAGAGATTGGACGAAGGGGGTTACTTCGACATGACACCCCTGGATGTCGCTACTGACCTAAGGCGAGAAACAGTTCTTACCTTGGAGGAGATGGGCATAGCCGTTGAATATTCCCACCACGAGGTCGCCGCCAGTCAGCATGAGATAGACATGAGGTACACTGACGCCCTGACCATGGCTGACAATGTGATGACCTACCGCCTGGTAGTCAAGCAAATAGCTTTACAGCAGGGAGTTTACGCTACCTTTATGCCTAAGCCGGTCTTCGGCATCAATGGCAGCGGCATGCATGTCCACCAGTCGCTGTTTAAAGGTGATGCCAACGCCTTCTTTGATAAGAATGATAAATATCACCTCTCTAAGCTAGCCAAGCAATATATCGCCGGGTTGCTAAGGCATGCCCCTGAAATCACTGCGGTCAACAATCAGTGGGTCAATTCCTACAAGCGGCTGGTTCCTGGATATGAGGCACCCGTGTACCTTTCATGGGCACGGCGAAATCGGGCCGACCTTATCAGAGTTCCGGAGTATATGCCAGGCAAAGAAAAGGCTACCAGGATAGAGTTCAGGTCCCCTGATCCTGCTTGCAACCCCTACCTTGCCTTCGCCGTGATGCTGGCTGCCGGACTGGAAGGAGTTGAGAAAGAATATGAAGTGCCAGACCCTGTAGAAGAGAATGTATATGAGATGACCGAGGAGGAGAGAGAGAGGCGAGGGATAGGCACTCTACCCGGCAGCCTTTGGGAGGCAATCCAGCTCACGGAAAAAAGTGAACTGGTGAAAAAAGCCCTTGGCGACCACGTTTTTAATGCTTTCATCGAGAATAAGAAGATCGAATGGGATCAGTACCGGAGCCAGGTAACCGAATACGAGCTTAAGAGGTATTTACCAATCCTGTGAGCGGAATACGTATATTCGCTAAACGGGGCAGGTTTAGTTAGATTCACACCACTTTTACTGCCGTTCCGTAGGCTACCATCTCAGCAGATTTTTTGTTTATTTTCAGCCTGCCTGTTGGATACTCCTTTGGTCGCCAAGGAAACATTTGTAAAGCGTTGGGGGCAGACAGAGCCACCATGTGGGAGAGTAGCGCTCATGACTGCGTATGCGTCGCTATACGTTTATCTGCATGCCATCGTAGGCAAACCTGATGCCGTCCGACTCTAGGGCACAGTAGTCATCGTAGCTGCGGTTCCAGTACTCCTCAAGATGAACAAACAAGACCTTTCTCGCCTCAATGCGTGCCGCCAGTTCCAGTGTTTGTTCGAAGGTGTAGAGAGTAGTTCTCGAGATGTGATCTGCCGGGTATTTGAAGCGATGTTTCAGACCACCCTCGAATATCCCCGGCTGGATGACAAGGAGGTCGGGCCGTTGAACCTCAGTTCGATACTCAGGGAAAGGCTTGAAATCGCAGGGAGCATAGACAACCTTGCGTCCTGACTTTTCAAAGACGTAAACGAAGGCTAACTGGGAACCTCGGTCCACTGGGATGGCCGTTACGTGAACGTTATTGATCTGGACTTCGCCCTGAAAAAACATGAGCCGGACAAAACCGCTCTGCTGGTAGAAATCGACCAAGGGACCATACTGAGACCGAATCTCCCTTATTCGTTCGCCTAGCTGTTCAGGGAGTAGCAAACAAATTTGTTTTTCTGGATAAGCACGCCAGTTGCGAAAATCAAGCGTAATCTGCTCCACAACGCGCAATCCTTCCACATGGTCAGGGTCCAGATGAGTTAAGATCAGGTAATCGATACGACGGATAGGAAAACGATTCAATTGGCCTGTAATTTCCGCTGGTGTGTCAATGAGGAGATTAATATCATGAAGGAAAGCGGAGGGGCCTGCCCGGGCATAGGGAACACCCTTCTCCCTGGCTTGCTGGCAGACCCTGCATTGACAAAGGGGTTTGGGGATTAACATGCAACCCCCAGAGCCCAAGATGCTCAATTTCATGGGATATAAGAAAGCCGGTCTTGTGCGACCTTGCCCTGTTCCTCCTTCTTAGCGTATATGCTTCAGGTCACCATCCATGGTGCCCCGGACTCGCTCTCTCTCCTCGGCAAAATCAAACCCGGTCCAGATTCCAATAGAGCCGAGTATCGAGTCCTGGGGGTGAAACTGACGAAAGATTTTGAAGTAATAGGCTGCCTCTCTGCTGTTGATAGTCGCCTTGGGGTTCTCTGCCTTGATGCGTTGAAACTCGTCTTCACTTATCTCACTTTCGGCCAGCTTTTCTCCCAGGTCTTCGCAGCCTGCCCCTTGAGTATACTGGACCTTGTAACGCCACAGTATCTCGTCGGGGAGGTAGTTCGTGTCTTGAAAGGCTTCGCGCAAAATCCATTTCTCTATCCTATCCCCCACTTTCTCAGACTCACGAATCTTGAGCTCGGGAGGAATCTTCATGGAAAGGTCAACCATGGCCACATCCAGGAAAGGCACTCTCAACTCCAGACTGAAGTACATTCCCATCCGGTCGGCGCGCTGCAGGTTGATGTTATGGAGATTGCCGATGCAGCGCCTGGCCTCCTTATTAAGCACATCCATAGGATAATGCTTCATGTAGTGATAGCCAGTGAAGAGCTCATCAGCCCCTTCTCCAGTGAGCACGACCGTCACATACTCTGCAGCCAATTTACAGGTGAAGTAGCAGGGAACAGCACAGCGTACAAGTGAAGGATCGTAGCTTTCCAGCTTCTTGATAACGATTGGCAACGCCTCATAATACTCCTCCTCAGTAAAGATCAACTCGTGGTGCGTTGACCCGATGTGCGCTGCTGCAATGCGAGAGGCCTTGAGGTCATCACTCTCGTCCCCAGTTTCATCCTTCATACCCACCACGAAGGTGTGGAGATGAGGAATTTCATCAGCGGCGATGGCAGCTACCAGACTACTGTCCACTCCACCGCTACAGAAGGAGCCTACATGGATTTCCTTGTCTGCCAATAACCTTTTCTTAACTGCATGAATGAAGGTTTCTCGAATGAGCTTGCTGGTCTCCTCTACTTCTGTCAATAGGTGGTCTTCAATCGGCGGGACTTCATAGTATTGCACAAACCCGTCTTTGGGAGTGTAATAGTACCCGGCAGGGAATTCATGAACTTCCTCTACACCAGCCAGGGTCATAGCCCCCAGTTCTGAGGTGAAGTAAAGCTTATCCCCAACATAGCCGTAATAGAGCGGTTTTATCCCAATGGGGTCGCGGGCCAGCATGAAATTGTCACCATCAAAGAGAGCAAAAGCGAACATCCCATCCAGTTCTTTCACACATTCTGGCCCTTTTTCCCGGTAGAGATGAAGAATGGTCTCCGTATCAGACAATGTCTTAAATTGGTATTTGGAAGTGAGCTTCTGTCTCAGATCCCAAAAGTTATAGATTTCGCCATTGCAGATGATTCCTGTTCTACCACCGTTGGTTAAAATCGGCTGATGACCTCCGACCACATCGACAATAGACAGCCTAGTGTGACCAAAAACGGTACTATCGAAGGTGTGGAGTCCACGGTCATTTGGACCACGGTGAGGCAGTGCATCCAACATGCGATTTATGGTCTTTGTATCTTGTATTCCAAAACATCCTGCTATGCCACACATAAATATTAACCTCTCTTCCTTTTATGCTTTGGCTATCTCAAACTCTTCAAGTACCTTGATAGCCTGAAAGGCATCAACACAATAGGCATCAGCATCTATTTCATGGGCAAACTCCTCGGAGACAGCGGCGCCACCGATGAGCACTTTTACACTGCTCCGGAGTTTGTTCTCCTCAAGAGCCTTGATCACCTCGCCCATTCCAGTCATGGTGGTAGTAAGCAAGGCTGATAGTCCCAGATATCCCGGTCTTTCTTCCTTTACGAACTCGACCACTTTCTCCGTGGGCACGTCTGTGCCCAGGTCATACACCTCATAACCAGCGCCTTTCAGCAAGATAGCCACGATGTTCTTGCCGATATCGTGGATATCCCCCTTTACCGTAGCGATGGCGAATTGTCCCTTGGTCTCTACGTTCGCTGACTCCAAAACCGGCTTCAGAATATCCATCGCCGCTCCCACCGCTTCAGCCGAGGCAAGCATGTCTGGAATAAAGTACTCTTTGGTAGAGTACTTCTCACCGACCACCTGCATTCCAGCAGTCAAGCCCTCGGTTATTATCACCTGTGGGGAGATATTCCTCTCAAGAGCTTGTTGCGTGAGTTCCACCACGCCGGGTGTTCCTTCGAGGCTGTCATCTATCCCCACATCCTCCTGCGTCTTTCTTCCCTGTATCACATTCTCTTTAATTGTCGCAATTATATCCTTGCCCACGCTAACTCCCCCTTTCATAAATGTTAAGTCGTGGTAGTATGCCGGGAATTTCTTCGAATATTCTGGCAGTTGTCTTTCGATTGATGTATTCCACCGGTCTTGCAAGCAATTCTTTCATTCGCTCATAAGCAAGCTCGAAAACATCGTCCGCCTCACCACTTCCCTCAAAGGGATATATCCCAGATATTTCCCCACTGCGCAACAAGGGACGAATATGGCCTATGTACAGCTTTTGCGGCGTAGCCACTACCTCCCGTATCTGCTTCAGCATTGCTTCCAGCTCCGGCTGGTCAATCCGCGGTTGCCGTAAGAAAAACTCTATCATTTTGAAGTGAGCATCGTCCAAGACCGCCTGAAGCAGACAGAAGACAGAATTACAGTCCAGCAAACCAAAGGCACAGTGCAGGAATTGAGGTCCCGACATGGCCACCACTATGTCCGAAAACAACCTCTCTATCGATGATTGCTGTCCAGGTATCTTTGAGTCACAGACGCCAGAGGTAGAATAGTTAGGGAGCCTGTAGAAACGTGCCATCTGGACGCAGTCGATGTTGTATTGACTGGTCTCGACAGAGCCGTAAGAATCACCCAGTGTGTCCATCCTGGCTCTGACCGGCACGCTACCGTAGAGCACTGGAGTCCCCGGTTTTACCATTTGCCCTAGAGTTATGCCTGCCAACACTTCCGCATTTATCTGAGCCATGATACCGGCTTCTTTAATAGGTGCGGTGGTGCCCGCTTGTGGTGATGACGACACGGCAACCGGCAATCCTCGGCGGCACACTTCAATGAAAGTGGCTGTGGTGTCATCGACGAACTGGAGTGGGCTCTTTACCAGGCAGGTAATAAACGAAATGATGGGGTTATCCTCAAGTGCTTTTTTGCCTCCAGCGACGAGTTCTGCCATCCTCACCACTTTGTTAAGTTGTTTTAGACTGGTCAAACCGCTCATAAAGTGCTTGGTATTGTTGTTAAGCGAGGCAAAAAATTTATTGATGTCTTTATTATCCTCGGTTATGTCGCGGTCCTGGATATTCACGGTGCGAATGTAGCCATCAACCATCTCCAGATGCTCACAAACATGGGCTGACTGGCACAGATCATCAACTGTACCTCGCCTGGGCTTAAACTCGGGTACCTTAATCTCCCTGGTAGGGTCAGCCTTATTCACATAGGTAGGAAAATCCACATCCAGCCAGATATTGGTCTCCGACCCCGTGATAAAATATACCCTGGGCTCATCACCGTGCATGATGAGGGCATTATCTGGATTCCGAGCCCCCAGTTTCACGGTCTTGGGAGCAGTGTCCAGCGCCTTCAATACCAATTGCTCTGGAATCTTCACTTGCCAGCTCTGACGGTCACCAGCGATGGACTCAACTGCCGCGCCGTGACTATGGAGTATGTCCACCGCTTCCCTGTTGAAGCTTATTAACCCAGGGTCAGTTAGTATCTGCATGGAAGCTCGGTGAATTAGCTCCACCTGTTCTCTCGTCAATCTCTCGTATGGTCTATGGACAAGTATTCCTTTTCTTGGCACTAGATTCCTCCTAGTTTTTATAGTTGCCTGATTTATCAGGCTCGCTTGCCCAGCAAACTGGGCAACTGCAATCAGATTATCGCTATTCTAGTTCTCTGTACCAGAAGCGAGAGCTTCCACCACAGCTACAGCCTGAAAACCATCTGCGCCATATCCATCAGCGCCGATGCTTTTAGCAAACTCCTCTGAGACAGGTGCTCCGCCGACTACAATCTTAACCTGATCCCTAAGCCCATTTTCCTCAAGCATTTGTACCACATCCGCCATAGAAGTCATGGTGCTGGTGAGCAGGGCGGACAAACCCAGGAACTGTGGTTTTTCCTGCCTTACTGCATCTACAATGACCTGAATGTCAACGTTGTTTCCCAGGTCTTTGACAGTGTATCCTGCCCCACGAAGCAGAACGGACACTATGTTTTTACCAATATCGTGAAGGTCATATTTTACCGTAGCCACAATGATCTTGCCCTTGGCATTAATACCACTCTCAGCCAGATATGGCTCAAGTATTTCCATGGCTGCTCCAACTGCCTGTGCCGAAGCTAGCATATCAGGAATAAAGTATTCCCCCGCTTCAAATTTTTGCCCCACAATATTCATACCACCAGAGAGTCCCTTAGTGATTATGTCCTTAATACTCAAGCCGGAGGCAAGAGCCCTCTCAACAAGCTCGGTAACGCCGGGGTGACCCACCATCTTTTCATCCATGCCTTCATCATCCTTGGTCATCCTCCCCTGGATAACATTTTCTTGAATTAAGTTAATTATGTCCTCTGGCATTATCATCCTCCAGTTTCAAGAATTTATTAAGCTGCCTGGCTTTTTGGACATTAGTTATAGCATTGTACATGCTCATATGAATTTATATTGAATCTTACGATTTCTATCGGTACTTTTTGAAATCTGTTGCATTTATGTTTTCTCCGATCACAAGTATGTTTTAAGCAATTATTTCCTTTATTTGTGATAATACTTGCTGTCTTACCTGCGCGGGGAGGCTGTATTTAGGTTTAATCAGAAGGTCCTTTACAATTTCTGAAGCTCTTTCCCATGTCACCTTTCCGCCTTTGGCTAGCCATGCCTCCTGGCTATTCCTGTCGCTCAGAGACGGTTGGTAGTGCTCGCTGCGCATGAAGTGCCTTGTATGTCTGGCAGCTACGAAATCACCTCCCGGTCCCACCTGCTTTATGAGATCAAAGGCCAGAGTGTCATCATCTACTTTGATTCCATCCACGGCTCTCATTACCATGCCCAGTATCTCGTTATCCATGACATACTTCTCATAACATACGGTCATTGCGAACTCCATAAGCCCAGCAGCATCATGAATGAAGTTAGCTCCTGAAAGGGCACAGAGCAGGTTGGTCAAAGCAGACTCATAGCCACTCTGAGCATCGAGCACTTTCGAATCGGTCATGCCACCAGTAGCATAGAAAGGAAGTTGATAGAACTGTGCCATCTGTGCGCCAGCTGCGTTGAGCAGGCCCATCTCAACTGAACCTGCCAGGTACTTTAGGTCCCTCAGGTCAGTATTTGTAGCGACCGAGCCGAAGAGGACCGGTGCCCCTGGGTTTACAATCTGGGTAAGCATTACCCCCAACAGCGAATCTACAGTTTGGACTACCAGGGTTCCGGCGAGCGTAACCGGTGAAGTGGCACCACACAACGGTTCGGAGGGACAAGCTACAGGTATGCCATTTCTGGCAATGGTCACGAGCAAGTCGCCGTATGTCTTGTCTATCCTTAGTGGGCTTATAATGCATGCTATCATGGATATCAGAGGTCGCTGGCGAAGATTTTCAGCAGAGCCAGCAATGATTTGTGCCATCCGTATCACCTGTTCTACACCATCACGTGTATAAACCCCCCCCATAACATGCTTGGTGGTATTGTCCAGTCCGGCGAAAAACCGGTTCACATCTACCTGTTCCAAAGACAGTTCATTTGGATATGTCGGCAGTAGAAAAAAGTGGATGTTATCCAACTTATCAACCAATCTGGCGATGCATCGCAGGTCTTCCATGCTTGCCAGTCTTTTCTGGTTTGCATCAGGTTGATAGACATAAAGTGCCGTGCCACCCGTTCCAGCATACACTCGCCGGCCGCCCAAAATAATATCATGTGCTTCATCCTGTCCACATAGTCTAATTTCCGACGGTGCCGCTTCAATAAGCTCCTTGATTTTGCTCTCATTCAGCCGCACCAGTTGCTTTTCCCAATCTACGCTGGCTCCAGCTCCTTCAAAAAGCTCCAGTGCCATTTCCGACTGCACCTCAAAGCCCACCTCTTCAATTACTTGCATCGCAGTCTGGTGCACCTTTAATATGGAATCTTCAGTTAGAACCTTAAAACTGCCTCCCTCCAATCCTTTGCGGGTCATTATCCTTGACTTTACCTCCTTCCTGGACAATCTTGTCTCTTGCAAGTCTTGCAGGGATTGTAATTCTCCACATTGTCGTGTGAGGGTCCGATACCGACAATGCCCGAGATTGATTTCTGGGGAACCATCAGACACTCTCCAGTCAAGCGAATCCCTAACGTATTACCAGTTAGAGCATAGAAGAGCATCCGTTGCTGACCTATGTTCCAGTCGCAATAGCCGGGACTAAAGCGTTGGCTTGTAACAAGCCCCTGAGCCTCAGCTATCTCCTTTATCCGGTCTTGGGTAAAGTCTGCCACCTTCTCCACAGCATCCGACCCTATTGAATCCAAGACAGTTGCCTGGAGTATAAGCCCGTCTCTGGCTAGCTGAAATGCTGTCTCTTCCAGGTATTTGCCTATTGTCACCAAGAATATTGCCACGTGGGAACAATGCTCCAATAACTGGGCGATAACCCGGCTTTTGAAGATAATCGAATCTTCAATCAAGGCGATAGAGCCTCGAGCCCATTCCACATCTTTTATAACATATGAATATAACGGGTTAGTAAGGTCATGAGCGTGCTCTGCGTAGTCATCAATTAAAGAAGAAATACGCGCTGACAGATTCTTATCATCCTCATATCCTATGTATTGGCATACTTGCTTTTTGTCGATTTCAATATCGACAGCGACCCTATCGTCAGTGATAAACATACTACTATAACCTTCCTTTCATTCCGCATGCTGCGAGTCAGTGCTCTTGACTCGCGTAAGACAAAATCCGGGGGAGTAATTTGTGTTTGGCCGGGGCGTGTGGAGGAGTTTAGCGAAGATTCATTCTTTGTAATTTGGGAAACCCAAAAATCAGGACATAAACAAAACTAACTTTGCATTATGAACAAGGTAATTAAGTTATTATCTGTCTGTAAAAAGCAGATGGATAACCCCAGATTAATCTCATCCTGCTTACTTCACAACATCCAATACCCTCCTTGTGATATTTTATCTCCCCTTTCCTAGCCATAAGCTGAGGTATGATATCATAGAATACGCCTCTCTGTCCAACTGCAATTGGAATCACCTAAAATTTAAACAAGAAACTTTAGGATATAGCGCGGTTATTGCTATTCTGAAAGAGATTAAACTGGGCTATGGGAAGGATTGATATACACTCAAGGAACGAGTATCTCAAGGGAGAGGTTGTTTAAAAATGTAGTTGCCCAATAAATTGGGCAACCGAGCCTTATAAATCAGGCAACTATAAAAATCTGGACAACAGCCAATTTAAACTCACACCACCTTCACTGCTGTTCCATAGGCTACCATCTCAGCAGCTCCAGACATCACCATCGAGGTTACAAACCTGGTGCCTACTATGGCATTTGCCTCCATCTTCTCGGCTTGCTCAATCATCCTCTGTATTGCCTCTTCCCGAGCTTGTGCCAGCATTACGGTGTAATCCTTGACTTCACCACCAACAATGTTGCGCAAACCAGCCATAAAATCATGCCCCATATGCCTGGCCCTGATAGTGCTGCCTCTAACCAAACCCAGGGTTTCTGTTATTTTTTTGCCCTCTATTTGCTCTGTGGTAACCACAATCATTTTTCTACCTCCTTGAATTTCTCCTTTTCCTCCTTGGATGCTCGATACCTCTCCCAACCTAGCGATGCCAGGAGTATGATAAGCCCCACAGCTATCGCGGCAATAGCAATCTTAACTGGCAAGGGCAGTGATAAGAAAGCTAAAAGAAAGAACCAATAAAGCCCCCAGCCTATCAAAGTACCCAGGCCGACTGCTAGCAAAATACCGCCGATTTTCCTCAAGCTATTCCTCCTTGAATTTATTGGTGATGGGCAATCTCCTATCCCGGCCAAAGTCTCTGGGGGTTATCTTTATACCGGGGGCAGCTTGGCGGCGCTTATATTCGTTACGGTCTACCAAGTGAGCTATCCTTGTAACTATGTCGCGGTCAAAACCCATGGCTATAATCTGGTTAATCGGCAAGTCACCCTCCACATAGGCCTTTAGGATAGGATCCAATATATCATATGGTGGCAGGGTATCGGTATCCTTTTGGTCGGGTCTTAGTTCAGCTGATGGTGCTTTGGTTAAGACAGCAGAGGGTATCAACTCTTTCCCGGCCTGGCGATTCTTGTATCTGGCTAATTCGAGGACCATCGTCTTAGGGACATCCTTCAGGGGAATGAAGCCTCCAGCCATATCCCCATAAAGGGTAGTATAGCCTGTAGCTGTCTCGCTTTTATTGCTGCAAGCAAGCACCAACCATCCGAACTTATTGGATAAGGCAAAGAGAATATTGCCCCTGACCCTTGCCTGAATATTCTCCTCGGTGACATCCGGTTGAATATCTTTGAATGACGCAGCCAGTGTTTCCAAATAGGAGCTAAACGCTTTCTCAATGGATATTACCTTGAACTCTATTCCTAGATTTCTTGCTAAAGCTTCAGCGTCCGATTTGCTGCCCGGTGATGAGTAGCGAGAGGGCATGGAAACACCTATGACATTGTCAGCCCCCAGGGCATCTGTTGCTATGGTAGCTACCAGGCTTGAATCAATCCCACCGGATAAACCGATAACTACTTTCTCAAAGCCATTCTTGCGCACATAGTCTCTGGTGCCGAGGACAAGGGCCTGGTAAATCTCAGCAAGTTCATCTAACCTTTCAACTCGTCTTGGTGGCAAAGGTGGCCTGGCAATTGCCGGATACTCCCTTGACACCTCTATCTTGGTAGCTTCTTCCAGTTTCTCCTTGACCCATGGCGTTTCTTTTCTTCGTCTAGGATCATGCAACTGAGAGCGGAATACTGACTCCACATCCAAATCAGCTACTACAAAGTCTTCCTCAAACTGCTTCCCCCGAGCAATGAGTTCTCCTTTCTCATTGATAATCAGACTATTGCCGTCGAATACAAGCTCATCTTGCCCTCCAACCAAGTTATTATGGACAACAATAGCTGCACTGTCTGATGCTCTGGTAGCAAGCATCCTTTCTCTAAAGAGCCCTTTTCCGGCGTGATATGGGGAGGCACTTATATTAAGCAGCACCCTTGCTCCGGCATAGGCCTGGACAATTGCCGGCCCGGCTTCATACCACATATCTTCACAGATAGTTATGCCTATGCTAATACCATAAATAATGAAAACCGGACATTTCCTCCCTGCCTGGAAATACCTATTTTCATCGAACACGCCATAGTTCGGCAAATAGAATTTGTGGTAAACACCCACCAATTTTTTGTTATAGAGCACTGCGGCAGCATTGTATATATCGCCATCGCTGTCAACAAAGCCTACCACTACCGCTATATCTGAGCTGTGCTCTATTATCTTGTCTAGACATTCTTTGTTTTGCCTGACGAATTGTGGTTTAAACAGCAAATCCTCGGGGGGGTAGCCGGTTATAGCCAGTTCAGGGAAGGTGAGCAGGTCAACCCCCAGCGATTTTGCCTGGTCAATGGATTGCATTATTTTCCTGGTATTACCGCTGAGGTCGCCCACAGTGGAATTAATCTGAGCTATGCCAATCCTGATGCTGTGCAATCTGCCTCCTTACCGCAACAAATAGTATAGCAAACATTAATAAGCATTTTCCGTAGTCTATAGAGGCTAATGCAGGATAGACCAACCTTTTATTCAAATGCTCTTGGCCCACTCTACAGCGTTCAGAAAAACGCGGAAGCCGTCCCCATAATCCCGCCGGGGCTCTCTGGCCCACCTCGGATGTTGCGTCCAACGGATGAATCGCTCCGGGTGCGGCATCAGGCCAAAAATGCGACCAGTAGCATCGCAGATGCCGGCTATATTGTTCACTGAACCATTGGGATTGTAAGGGTAGCCAGCCCGAATGTCTCCTGTCTCGTCAGCGTAGTAAAGTGCCACATTTAGCTCTTCTAGCGCCCCTGGTTCAATTACTACCTTGCCCCCTCCATGAGCCACTGGGAGATACATAAGGTCTATTCCCCGTGTGAAAATGCAGGGGCTTGTTTTATTGGCGCGGAGATAGACCCAGCGACACTCAAACCTGCCGGAATCGTTGCCAGCTAGGGTTAGCGATTGCGAGTTTTCACCCCTCGACTTAGGTAACATGCCAGCTTTCACCAGAACCTGAAAACCATTACAGATCCCCAGAATGAGCTTGCCATCGTCAACAAACTTGTGAATTTCGTCCCCTAGCTTGAGTCTTAGTTCGTTGGCCAGGATTATCCCGGCCGAGACATCATCCCCATAAGTAAAACCGCCGGGGATGACCATTATCTGGTAATCGGAGAGAGATTTCTGCCGACGGATAAGCTCATCCACGTGGATCAAGTCCACCTGTGCCCCGGCTCGTTCGAAGGCAAAGGCGGCTTCCACGTCGCAGTTTGTCCCCGGGGCTCGCAGTATCAGCGTCTTCACCTTAATTATCATGTCAAGTCCTACCAGCGAAGAGGTCCCTGCCAGGCCTCTTTGAGTTCAGCAATGAGAGCTGAAAGCACTATTTCCTTATTAAGACCGTAGACCTCGAGTCTTTCTTTGCTTGTAACCTGACCGATGGCGGCAAAATCGACCCCAGCCATCATATCCTCGAACTGCTGCCTGTCCTCCGGGGCTACCTCTACCAGGAATCTGGTATTCGACTCGGAGAAGAGCACATGATCGTCTCGATTCATTGCTTCGCCCAGCGGCACCTGCCCCAAATGGATTACCATCCCTAAACCTCCGGCGAAAGCCATCTCGGCGGCAGCCACCCCGATACCCCCTTCACTCAGGTCATGGCAGGCCTTGACCAGGCCTTTCTCCATGACGGCGTTGAGGGCATCCATGAGCCTCTTCCCTTTCTTGGAGTCAACCCTGGGCACCTTGTTTCCCACATAACCATGAATGTCGTAGTATTGTGAGCCGCCAAGCTCATTCCACGTGGTGCCGATGATGTAGACCAGGTCGCCCTCTCGCTTGCAATCCATGGTAACTGCCTTCTCTATATTATCCATCACCGCCACTGCGGAGATGAGCAGCGTGGGTGGAATGGAGATGCTCTCCCTTTCGGTCTCAAACTCATTATAGAGACTATCCTTTCCGGAGATGAAGGGAGCCTCGTAGCCGAGAGCAACATCGTAGCAGGCTTGCGCCGCCCGCACCAGACCACCCAATCTGTCCGGCTTGTCTGGATTGCCCCAACAGAAGTTATCCAGCAGCGCCACCCTCCGAAGGCTGCCCCCAACAGCCACAACTTGCCGCAGCGCCTCATCTATAGCGGAGGCGGCCATCCAGTACGGGTCGATGTCCCCATACTTGGGATTGATGCCGTTGGCAACGACGATGCCCATATCGGAATCGAGTATCGGTCGGACGATGGCGGCGTCACTGGGGCCATCATTGTTTACCCCCATGAGGGGCTTGAGAACGCTACCGCCCTGCACCTCGTGGTCGTACTGGCGTATCACCCATTCTTTACTGCAAACATTCCACGAGGCCAGAATACGCAACAGGTCTTCACGCAGGTCAGTTGGCTGTGGAAAATCCGGCTCTGTATGCTGTGGCAACTTCCAGACAGCCTCCTTCTCCAGTTGAGGCAGCCCTTTATGCAGGAACTCCATATCGAGGTCGCCAACCAGATTGCCTTCGTAGAAAAGCTCAAGGCGTCGAGTATCGGTGAACTCTCCGATGACGGTAGCTTCCACCCCCTCACCCTGGAAAAGAGAAATCAACTGGTTGACCGTGTTTGGTGGCACAGCCAGCACCATCCGTTCCTGAGATTCAGATATCCATATCTCTGTGTAGGAGAGCCCTGAATACTTCAGAGGGACCCGCTCCAAGTAAACACGCACGCCCGTATCCTCAGCCATCTCCCCCACCGCCGATGAAAGCCCACCCCCTCCGCAATCGGTGATTCGCCGGTATAGTCGCCGGTCCCGCGCCTTGAGGAGGACATCTATCAGCTTCTTCTCCGTAATGGGGTCGCCAATCTGAACGGAGCTGGCGGAGATAGCCTCCGATTCCCTGGTAAGCTCTCCCGATGCGAAGGTAACGCCATGGATGCCATCACGTCCAGTTTTGCCCCCCACCAGAACCACCAAGTCTCCAGTCTGCTGCTGGCCCCTCTGGCTCATGCTCGCGGGTAACAGACCTACTGTCCCGCAGAAGACCAAGGGGTTGCCTAGGTATCGCTCGTCAAAGAGGATAGCACCGTTTAGCGTGGGTACGCCGAGTCGGTTCCCGTAGTCAGCCACACCGGCGCGGACGCCCTTGAAAATGCGGCGGGGATGCAATACACCAGGGGGGAGTTTATCATCGGGGAAATCGGGAGGAGCAAAGCAGAACACGTCGGTGTCTAGGATGGGCTTGGCTCCCAGTCCCGTTCCCAGGATATCGCGAATGACACCACCTATCCCCGTCGCTGCTCCTCCATAGGGCTCCACTGCTGAGGGATGATTATGTGTTTCTACCTTAAAACAGATGGCGTAGCGGCCATCGAAATCTATTACGCCGGCATTGTCCTGAAAAACCGAAAGGCACCAGGGCTTTTTTAACTGCTCGGTGACCCTCATCACGGTGCTCTTAAGCAGGTTGTCGACAACAAGCTGACCTAGCCTGATTCTGCTCTTGAAGGTCTTGTGGATGCAGTGCTCGGACCAAGTTTGTGCCAGAGTCTCAAGCTCTACATCGGTGGAATTGCGGCCCAGCCTTGAGAAGTAATCCTTTATGCGCCTCATCTCGCTTAGATTCAACCAGAGCCTGTCCTTGCTCACCCCCATCAGACTGTCATCGTCCAGGTTAAGCAAATCTATGGTAGTTAAGACAAATTTGTAGGTTGTGGATGGGAGAGCAACCGCCTCCCGCTTCGTAACCACGTGTTGGATCAAGCTATTGACCAACAGCTTATCGCAAATAGATTGAAGGGTCTCATCCGAGAGATCGCCCAGTAAGGAATATTTACGGGCGGTCTTCACTGACGTAACCGTAGCTATGCCGAGGTCGCGGATTGCCTTGCCGACGCTCTCCTCCACGGGATCCGTCACACCAGGATTGTAGGCCACTTCAATAATGTGGACATCCCCACCTCTGATATGAGATAAGGGCCCCTCACCCCAAGAAAAGTCCTCAACCACAGGGTCAGCCAATAGTTCCTGGCCGATTTTCCTCACCTCCGCCTCATCCAGTTCTCCCTCCAGAAGATATACATCGCTGACCCTAGCCTGTTTTACAGTCGTGATGCCAATGTCACGGATGTCCATCTCTAGCCTGTCTCCCCCGGGGTCGGGGAAACCGGCCTTTACTGAGACCTCAATTCGAAACAAGAGACTTACCTTCCTACAATTTCCAGGAGCCTAGCACCCTTCAATGCCCAAGCTGACTACCTTGAAGGATTCCGTCCTCAGGGTTGTGGGACAGTTTTTGGCTGACCATATTCAAGAAATAGCTATGGAACCTCAAGTCGTCGGTGAACTCCGGGTGGAAAGCACAGGCCAGCAGCCTATTTTGCCTGGCAGCGACGATGGTGCTATCGTGAAGACGGGACAGGATTTTTACACCTGGCTCAGCTTCTTTGATTACCGGGGCTCGAATGAAAACAGCATGGAATGGCTCTTCGTCCACAAGCGGTATCTCCAAGTCTACCTCAAAGCTATCAATCTGGCTGCCAAAGGCGTTGCGCCTGATCTTCATATCCATGAGGCATAGAGTCTCCATTTCATAGTTGGAGACATTCTTGGCAAGCAAGACCATCCCGGCACAGGTTCCCCAAATAGCTAAACCATCTCGAGCCATCTCCCTTATGGGCTGAATCAACCCAAAACTCTCAATGAGCTTCAGCATGGTAGTGCTTTCCCCGCCGGGGATAATAAGCCCATCCAGTGTATTTAGCTCATGGGGCAGGCGAATTGGAGGGGCCTCTACACCCAATTGCTGCAGCATACCAATATGCTCTATGAACGTTCCCTGTAGAGCGAGAACCCCCACCTTCATATCTTGTCGATTTCCTGAAAGCCTCATGATACACCAAGCAACGGAACTAAGCAAGCTCTTAAATTGGACGGCATAGGACATTTAAGGATGACAAAATAATAGAATATTAACCATTGGGAAATAATAGGAACGGATTATAATTGACAAGACTGACTTCGCTCTGGTATTGTGGAAAACGGTTTCCTATTGCCCAGAATACAGAGTGTTACCATGGGTTTCGAAACACAGGACGTAGAAAGAAAGACAATCGCCATCATGAGAATCCTGAGGGACTCGCCGGAGCCTCTTGGAGCCAGGGTTATTGCACAGAGTTTGAAGAACCACGGGGTTGAGCTAGGCGAAAGGGCAGTACGATACCACCTTAAGCTAATGGATGAGCGCGGGTTCACAGAGAGCATGGGAAGGGATGGGAGGTTGATTACACAGCTAGGCCGCGAAGAATTAGAAAGTGCTCTAGTCAGGGACAAGGTTGGTTTTGTAGCTTCTAGAATTGAGCTTCTGGCCTATCAAACGGACTTTGACATAGATAAGCGTCAGGGCAAGGTTCCCGTTAACGTCTCCTTTTTCCCCGAGAAGCAATTTAAGAAGGCGATCGAAATTATGAAAAGAGTTTTTCAGGCCGGGATTTGTGTTAGTGACCTAGTGACTTTGGCTCGCCAGGGTGAAAAATTAGGTGGGATAATTGTACCCCAGGGTAAAATAGGTCTGGCCACTGTCTGTAGCGTTATAATTAATGGAGCTTTGCTTAAAGCGGGCATTCCTATGGATTCCAAATTCGGCGGTATTTTGCAAATTAAGAACCACAAACCTTTGCGATTTGTGGAGCTTATCCAATATTCAGGCTCATCCTTAGACCCTTCAGAGATATATATTGCCAGTAAGATGACCAGCGTTGGTCAAGTGGCTAGAAAAGGGGAGGGGAGAATTTTAGCCAACTTCCGAGAAATACCGGCTATATGCCAACCCGGAGCAGAAAAGGTCGTTGCCGTCTTAAAAGAAGCTGGTCTGGGTGGAGTGCTTATGATAGGCGAGGTGAGCAAGTCTGTGTGTGAGGTTCCTGTAGAATTAAATAAGGTAGGCATGATACTCACAGGGGGACTTAACTCTGTAGCTGCTGCGGTTGAATCCGGCATAGAAGTGGAAAATCATGCTATGGGTACCGTAATGGAATACCAAGACCTAGTTAAGTTCCGGGATTTATGAAATGAATGTAGTGCGAATCATACCCTGCTTGGACGTGAAGGATGGCAGAGTGGTCAAGGGAATAAACTTCATTAATCTGAGGGATGCTCGAGACCCTGTAGAGGCGGCGGAGGCTTATTGTCGAGAAGGAGCTGATGAACTGGTATTCCTTGATATCTTCGCCACCGTGGAGAGTAGAAAGACGCGTTTTGAATGGGTGAAAAAGGTCTGTAAGGTGGTTACGGTTCCCTTTGCCGTGGGAGGCGGTATCGCTAGCCTTGAGGACATGCAGAGCCTGTTCGACCTTGGGGTGAGCAAGGTTTCGATAAATACGGCTGCGGTTAGAACTCCTGAGCTGATAAGAGCATTCTCGAACAAGTTTGGCAAGGATAGACTCGTTGTTGCCATTGATGGTCGAAAAAACCAGCCTGGAACTGGCTTTCCACGATTAGAGGTCGTAGTCAAGAGTGGTAGTGAATCCACAGGGATGGACGTTGTTGACTGGGCTAAGCGGGTGGAAGCACTAGGTGCTGGTGGGATTTTACTCACCAGTAAGGATGCCGATGGCACAAAGGAAGGATATGACCTGGAGATGACCAGAGCCGTAGCAGAAGCCGTCAACATTCCAGTTATTGCCTCAGGCGGTGCGGGTAAATTGGAGCATCTTTATGAAGCTATAACAATTGGCAAAGCATCGGCAGTTTTGGCTGCGTCCATCTTCCATTTTGGAGAAATTTCAATATCTCAAGCTAAGAGCTTTTTGCAAAAAAAGGGGATACCCGTTAATAAATAATAAATTAAGGAGTGTTAGAGAATGAATCTGCAACGACCAAACGCCAATGAAGCCACTAGAACTGCCAATCGTTCCAGAAGTGTAGTGCCTATGAGTGGTCTCTGCTCCCGCTGCCTTGACGGTTGCACTGGGAACTGCGAGGTCTTCAAGGCAACCTTCCGTGGTAGGGAACTAATCTATCCCGGACCCTACGGTGAAGTTACTGCTGGAGGTGACAAAGAATATCCGGTTGATTACTCGCATCTGAATATTCAAGGATATGCTTTAGGGGCCGAAGGGCTACCAACTGGGGTAATCGGTGACCCTGATACAGCTATTTTCACAAGTGTAAATACTGAGACTGAATACGGCTGGGACATTAAAGTCAAGATGAAGATTCCTATCTTTACGGGGGCTTTGGGTTCCACAGAGATAGCCCGTAAGAACTGGGACCATTTCGCTATTGGCGCTGCTATCAGTGGGGTTACATTGGTCTGTGGTGAGAACGTTTGCGGTATCGACCCTCAGCTTGAGCTTGATTCAAATGGCAAGATTATTTCAGCACCAGATATGGACCGTCGAATCGAGATCTACCGACGTTATCATCAGGGATATGGTGAAATCTTGGTCCAGATGAATGTAGAGGATACTAGATTGGGTGTCGCTGAATACGTTAGCAAAAAACACGGCCTGAACACCATTGAACTAAAATGGGGACAGGGTGCGAAATGTATCGGCGGCGAAATCAAGGTCAACAGTTTAGAACGAGCACTAGAGCTTCAAAAGCGTGGCTATATTATCACGCCTGACCCTTCAAATCCGTTATCCCGGGCAGCCTTTAAGGACGGTTCTCTCAAGGAATTTGAACGCCACAGCCGCCTTGGCTTTATCGATGAAGAAGGTTTTTATACTGAGGTTAAACGGCTCAGGGATTTGGGATTCAAACGTATTACTTTGAAAAGTGGTGCCTACGGGTTACGAGAACTGGCCATGGCCCTCAGGTGGGGGGCGAATGCCAAGATTGATCTGCTTACACTAGATGGCGCTGGTGGTGGTACCGGTATGAGTCCTTGGCGAATGATGGAAGAATGGGGCATGCCAAGTCTCTACCTCCACGCCGCCGCTTACGAGTTTTGCCAGAAGCTGGCCGATAGAGGCGAACGAGTACCTGATATCGCCTTTGCTGGTGGATTCAGTAGTGAAGATGGCGTATTCAAGGCTCTTGCCCTTGGTGCACCCTTTACTAAAGCAATCTGCATGGGACGGGCTTTGATGATTCCGGGGATGGTAGGCAAGAATATTGAACAATGGCTTAAGGATGGTAAGTTACCCAATACAGTTGGTCAATTCGGTTCAACCCCTGAAGAGATTTTCGTCTGCTACGAAGACGTCAAGGGTATAGTAGGTGCTGGCGAAATGAAGAATATCCCGCTGGGTGCCGTAGGAATATACAGTTTCAGCGAAAAGATTAGAGTAGGTTTACAGCAATTAATGGCTGGGGCAAGATGTTTTAGTGTGCCAGCTATTACGCGGCGTCAGCTGATGTCCTTGACCGAAGAATGCACCAAGGTCACCGGAGTACCATATCTAATGGACGCCTATAGGGAAGAGGCAGAGAAGATTCTGGGATAAAGGAGGGAAAATACCTATAGCCGGCATTGGCCAGTCGGTCCAGGGTACATTTTTTCGCACACCATATCACACCACCCCAAAGTCCCTATGTCCTGAGTTCTGCACTGTGCTTACCTTCACTCCTCACTTTCCACCACGTCCCAGATCTCGTAAGCAGTTGTCTATATAAATAAGTCGACTCATCAGTTATAATGCTTTATCCGATTACAGAATCGAGGCATTTCTAAGTGTTTGCGATACATGTAGAAAATCTAGTCAAGACATATGATAGCCGGCGTGTGCTTGATGGAGTTAACCTTGATGTGCCAGAAGGCGAGTTCTATGCCTTAATGGGGCCAAACGGTTCTGGTAAGACTACACTTGCTTCAATAATTGCTGCGGTGAAAACGCAAGATAGCGGTATTGTTGAAGTCCATGGAAAGAAGCCGGCCCAGGCTAAGGAATTCATAGGCTATGTACCCCAGGAGAATTTCTCCTCGCCCAAGCTTTCAGGAAAAGAAAACCTCGTTTATTTCGCTAATCTCCTGGGATATTCCCGGAGCCAGGCAAATCAGCTGGTGGTTGAAGTGCTAAAAAATGTTGGGCTTTCTGAAGAAGCGGATAAGAGAGTCGCCAAGTACTCTGGTGGGATGAGAAAAAGGTTAGAAGTTGCGACAGCGATTTTCCCTGGTATAAAGGTCCTTATCCTGGATGAGCCGACGACTGGACTCGACCCCGCTGCCAGAAGATCCTTTTTCAGTATGATTCAAGAGATTATGGACAGGAAAACCAGTATTATCCTGATTACTCATATAGGGAGCGATGCCGAGCTAGCCTCAAGAGTGGGTCTCATAGACAATGGTAAAATGCTAGCAGAAGGCACACCTGATGAGCTCAAAAGGAAACATGCCGTCGAGGATGTGATAACCGTGGAGACGGCTGTGAAGACCGATAGTGTGCTCTCAGTGTTAAAGGATTATAGCATCAATGGAAAGGTAGCTGAATCGGAGACTGGCTACAAGATTTACTCAAGAAATGGCGACAGAGTACTGGCAGATGTGGTAAGAAGCCTCGACCAAGCCGGATATAAGGTGATGCGTATAGAAATGGCACGGCCAACCCTCGAAGACGTCTTCTTCAAACTGACCGAAAGGAACTTACAGGAGGCAACCGGATAATTGAGGCAGATATCTGCAGCCTATAACAAGGCAGTCAAGGAGCTGCTCAGAGAGAAGGCAGCACTGTTTTGGACCATAGCCTGGCCGATAATCTGGGTACTCATTGGAAGCTTCTCATTTACAGGTAGCGCCCCTCAACAAGTGATTCCTTATATCAAGGGTTCTATTGCAATTTCAATGATGGTTTTTGCCCTGATGATAGCCGGCATGTCCAACCTTCCCGCCAGTATCGCCGGCGATAGAGCGAACGGTTTACTTTCTAAACTGATATCAATGCCCATAAAACCCTATAAGGATTTCATTGGCAGAATCTCTGCTGTTATTACCCTTTCTTTGCTGGCAGCAGCTCTGGTTATAGTAGTCGGTACCGTAGTCGGCGCACGCTTCACAGGAGCTGGAGTCGAGATACTACAGGCTGTTGGCTTCGTCTTTCTGGTAATCTGTGCCTCTGCCGGAGTGGGGCTTATTGCCGGCACATTGATTAAGAATCTTCAGGGCGCGATCATGACAGGGGTTGGCATTGCAGTAATAACATCCGCCATATCAGGCCTATTTGCTCCATACGAGGCTCTGCCGGTGCCACTTCAGACGTTTGCTCGAGTCTATCCCATTTCCTCAGCACAAGCATCAATCGTACACTTGCTGGCCGGACCAGATATGGTTGCGTATAATCCTTTAACTTCCGGCCAGATAACTCTCACTATAGCTCTTTCTTTCGCACTTCTCCTTGTCGGTACGGTCTTATACTCAAGACTCGGCTGGAAGCTCGAGTAATAAATCAACCTCTATAAAATGAGTGTATATAGCCCTGGCTGATGTCACGAATAGGAGCCAAAAGGATAAATGCTTGTTGAAATCGATGTAGCAATCATTGGCGCTGGGGTGATTGGCCTGGCTACGGCTCGTGAAATCGCACAAGAAAAAAAAGGAGTTTTCGTCTTTGAAAAGAACCGCACCTTTGGGCTCGAGACTAGTAGCAGGAATAGTGAAGTAATTCACGCCGGCATCTACTATCCTGAAGACTCCCTTAAGGCTAAGCTTTGTGTAGAAGGCAAAAGCCTGCTTTACAAGCTTTGTGACAAGCACAATATCGCCTATAAGAAAACTGGCAAGATTATCGTGGCAGCAGATGAAAATGAGATTAGCTGGCTCGAAGAACTTTACGAGCAAGGAAGAAAAAATGGCGTCGATGATTTAGTGCTCCTTTCCCGGACGGAATTGAAGAAACTCGAACCAAACATCGAAGCTAGAGCTGGCCTATTATCCCCATCCAGCGGAATTTTTGATTCCTATACTTTGCTGAAGTTTCTTTACAGCCAAGCGATGGAAAAGGGGGCCAGGTTTGTCTTCGACACCGAGGTGATAGGAATAGAAAGGGCAGGGGCAAAGTACAAAGTTCAAATAAAGGACCGAGATGGGATTTCTGCTTTTATTGCCCATGTTGTCGTGAACTGCGCTGGCTTAAACTCTGACATGATAGCCCAGCTAGCTGGGATAGATATAGCTCAAGCAGGTTACAAGCTTCATTATTGCAAAGGCGAATACTTCAGTCTAAGTTCAAAATATAGAAATGTTGTAAACAGGCTCATCTATCCTGTCCCAGAGCAAGCTGGACATGGAATTCATGTGACCGTGGGGCTCGATGGTAGGGTGCGGCTTGGCCCCAACGCTCGCTATGTTGAAGCAATAGATTATGAGGTTGATGGGACTCAGAAGGAAGTCTTTTATAACTCGGTCAAAAGATTCCTTCCCCATATCGAACTTGAAGATTTAGCCCCCGAATTTGCTGGCATAAGGCCTAAGCTTCAAGGGCCAGGCGAAGCCTTCCGCGATTTTGTCATTGCCTGTGAAGAGAAAGCAAGCCTCCCGAGCTTAATAAATCTAATCGGAATAGAATCCCCGGGTCTCACTGCCTCCCTCGCCATTGCCAGATACGTAGGCAGAATAATGTCATAATTAGAGGTCGCTTTATGAATTGGATAGGTGGTATCTTCAGCAAGGTCAATATAAGTCAGGGCGAGCTAAGAAAAAAACTGGCCGTTATGGTGGAAACCGCCTGTCCGGCCAACGAACCCTCGGCTGTTGCTTATCATCGCTGCATAAGCTTCATCCTTGATGATACGCATGGCCAAGCCCTCGTAAAAGTATCTCTCTCTGTTGAAGGAACACCCCCAGAAGATATTTATACAGATTATCAAAAAAAACTGACATTAATATATGATGGTCATCTTTATAATGCCAAAAACACGGGGCCTAGGCTTTCTCGAGCCCGGCACAGGGTAAATGAAACGGCTGCCGAGTCCTTAGTCCATTTACTGGCAGAACTTCCCGGCAACCTGGAACAAAAGGTCAGGCGGGCATTAATTGGCCTGGATGGCGATTATGCTCTGGCAGTCAGCGATACCGACCAAATAGTGATATCGCGAAATTCTTTAGGTACAAAACCACTTTACTTTGCCGAAAATAATGAGTTCTCCGCCTTCGCTTCTAACAAGAAACCGCTGTGGAAGATAGGCTTAGGTGAAGTCAGGCCTCTCAGGGCCAGCATGCTCGCCATTTTTGACTCCCGTGGGATCAGGCTAAAGGAGGCTTCACCTCTCGCCAAAAAAGAAATCAATATAAAGAGCATGGCACGGGCTATGGACAAGTATGAACAGGCACTCTACTCAGCAATGAGAAAAAGATTAGCCGAGATGAACCATGTACGTAAAGTAGGTGTGCTATTATCGGGTGGTGTGGATAGTTGTCTGATAGCCAATCTAGTACACGATGTTGCTTCTGGTTTGGGAATGGAGGTAATTGCATATACTGCTGGTTTACCTGATTCGTCGGATGTGAACTTCGCTCGGGAATTTGCCAGAGAACTTGGCATAAAGCATAAGATGAAAATATTAAACATTGATAGGGTCGAGGAGTACATTCCCAAAGTCATTGAAGCAATTGAGGATAGCGATTTCGTGCAAGTAGAAACTGGCATCGGCATCTATGCTGCAATAGACATGGCTAGCCAGGACCGCACCAGGGTGATTTTCTCTGGACAGGGGCCCGATGAACTATGGGGAGGTTACAACTGGTATCCCAAGGTTTTAGGCAAAGATGGTCGTCAGGAACTTTGCCGCAGAATGTGGGACGATTTCACCAGGGCGGACATAGAGACCTTAGATAGAGAAAATAAGATAGCCATGGCGCATGGTGTCGAGCTGCTCTTCCCTTATTTAGATAACGAGGTAGTAAACGTAGCTATGAGCGTAGCATCTGAATTGAAAGTGACCTCTGAAGAAGACCACCTGGGCAAACATCCACACCGTCAACTAGCTATAAAAATGGGCATTTCTGAGAAATATGCCAATAGAGAAAAGCTTGCTATACAGCATGGCACCGGTATCCATGGCGTATTAGATGATATAGCCAAAAAGAATGGATTTGATCCTGCTCTGGTGAAAGATATCGGCTACAAAAGTGAGGGGATTACCAGCGAGAAAATGGGCAGTTCCGCCAGGTATGGCTATCGCTACACCGGGAAAAAACTCTGGCAAGTGCCGCAACATGTACAGCTTTTTTTGTATGCGCTAGCATATAGGAAAGGCTTGCTTGATAAATCAGTTAGAGATAGGGTAGGGTATTTCATGGAAAAGGCCAGGCTTTCCTCTAGAGTCTTAATATAACGCATGGTATTTATCAAATTTCTGCTGCAAGGCGCTTAAAAGTCGGGCATTTAATTTTTGGCAGGCAACCCTTCCTTAATAGTAGTTGACATAATGTTCCAAGTGCTTGATTTTACACTGGCTTAGCCAGGGGGTGATATTTGCGGTGAGTCTCTTCAGCATACTTATCGGAGGCATGAACATAGCGGGTGGTGGTATCCAGGGATTCATGACCCAGAAGAATTTGAAGAGCTGCCGGATTAGCACCTTTTTCAGCCAGATAAGTAGCGAACCCATGCCTCAGGGAATGTGCTGAAGTGGGGACATTGATCTTTAATTTCTCCCGGTATCTCTTAATTCTATCCTGAAGGTAATTGGTGGAAATCCTTTTCCGTGATTTAGCGACATTTCTGCCGGCATAAGGGATAAAAAGGGCAGGACAATCATCCTGGCGAGTCACTAAATATGCATCCAGGTGCTGTTTAGCCCGTGGAGTTAAGTAAACGAAGCGTTGCTTTCTACCCTTGCCGGTAATGAAAATCCGCCCGGTATCGTCGATTTGACTACGATTTAGATTGCACAGCTCAGAGATGCGCATGCCAGTGGCAAATAGCACTTCCAGCATGGCGCGGTTCCTTAAAGCCGTTTTGACATTTGACTCTAAGGAACTTGGCGCTTCAATCAGTCTAATTAAATCCTCAAGCTCAGCTACTTGGGGATGTTTTTTCCCGGCCTTGGTTAATTTGACCGCTTCGGGTGGCAAGGGGCACTGGTAGTCAAAGTCAATTAAGTAGCGCAGGTAAGCTCTCAGCGCCGACAGCATGCGGTTTATAGAGCGGGAATCAAGCTGTTTTTCGCCTCGCTTTTCCAGATTCGCTGTTTTGCGATCACGCGAAACTAAATACGCTTTGTAGTAGGTGATAGCGCGCTTATCAACCTTATCAAACTCAATGTTGCTTTCATCCAGGAAATTGCTGAAAACATTTAAATCTCTTTCATAGTTGTAAATCGTCTCAGAAGAGTATTTATTGGCCTGTAAATTTAGTAAAAAATCATCACTATGCGGCAGCATCAACTTTATCTCCTTACAGGTTTTAACTGAGTGTAAGGAATAGACCACCCACACACACTATTCGATTCTACCCAACTTTGTCTGTCACGAGTAATCTTACCTTTAACTACTCGTCTATTACCTCAGTTTCAGGCTCCTGCTCAGTACTTCCCACCAGATCTCCGCTATATCCCTTAGCCTACGACATAGTTCTAAGCGAACATCTCTCCAATTCACCCTTTTCCTCATACGTCCAATCATATTCCACACTACACACAATGTCAAAGGAGCTCAACCCTGGAAACCAAGCTACTAGGTGAGACCAGGGAATAATAGAAAGGAGGGAAAGACAGCATGGACTTAATGGCCACCGTCAAAATCAATAGGCAGATACTCAAACTCATTCGAGCCAAGTACGACGAATTTTTCCCGGGAGCCTACTCCTCGGGAGAAGCTCATTACTACCAAAGGCTAAAGCGAGACACAATCCAGGCAGAAGAAGCGCTCAAGCATGGCGGCCTTTCTCTGCCGCCCGATGAGGATGCAGAAGCGGGCGCCCAATAGTATGGACCCAAAAACAGCCCTTTTCGTACTTAGCTTCCTGGAGAAAGAGGACAAGGAATCAGGCCGGGTGAAGTACGCCGAAGCTGAACAGCTAGGCATCGAAGCCCTGGAGCGTGAGCTCACATGGCGCTATAACAACCCTAGGCAACCCCGGATGTTGCTTCCAAGTGAAACCACAAACGATGATCCCGGGGATTCGCCCGGGGAAAAAGGAGTTGACATAATGGCAGATATTTGTACACACAAAGACGTTGAAATCTTGACCTATAACATCTGCGAGGACGGCTGGAAGATGCTCCCCGATGTTAAACACTCACTAGAGCAAGCTATAAAGGCGCTTATCCACGTACTCGATGAGCACGATGGACTAATTCCCCCCCATGATCCAACCAAGTCCACTAACAGCCAGGGCGGACCACCAAGCACCGCTGTCTAACTGGCGTTCTGATACAATTGAATAGCGGAGCTGTGCGAGGGCGGCCGAACAGGCAGGGCTGTGCAGCCCGGGCGCCTTGATAATACGGCCTAAAGGCGCCAGACAAAGGCCGTACAGGTAAGCAAGGTTAACAGCCTTAGACATGGCCTTGCGACCGCTAAAGGCTTGGAGTGTCGGAATGGGTGTCCGGCAAGATTAGGGACAGGGATGACAGTCGGGAACGGATACAGTCCCTGCGGGGACGGGGGGAAAACCCCACTATACCCCGGAGGGGCACCCAAGGTGCCCCATTGATGGGTGGTAGATGGGGAAATACCTGTCAAAATTTTTTCATGCCCTCTCTTGCTCATTCTACGATGCGATAATTTGTGGCCACAAAAAATTTAGCTTCCGCCTGTCCGCGGAAACGGCAAAACGGGAAGAATCACGCCCCCAAAAAACGGCGGGAGAACTGAGGGGATCGGCGGGGGGGGGTGGTGCCCCACGTGCCCCACGGCTGACCCGATGGACGGACCTGTTAGTGGACTTACCTTTGAATGACCGTTACTTGGTTGTTTCTTATGTGACTGGTTTTAGATATTGTAGAGACTTCAAAAAGCAGTCCAATGGCAGAGGTAATAGCTCTTATATGACGATTTACCCGAGGCGACAGAAATTGATCTTCAACTATACCGCTGAGCCCGAGCTCGACCTACTTTAAAACTCATCCTCAGGGACTTGATGCGGGGCGGGTGCGGAGGGGAGCGGAGCGTCGACAAGAATTGAGATCGGTTTTTTGGGTGATCGTGGGCTACATGTAAAAAGGCATTTTGTTTACATAATGTTGCCATCCCCGCGATCACCCAAAAAACCGAAAGGTGGGGTGGCAGCAAAAGACAATCTGCGTATGGCATAGCGGTTGTCGGCTGAATCTCTGGCGCAGCTCCTCCTGGCCTTTTAGTCTGCGCCTTCCTATCAGCCGCAGCTTTGAAGAGTTATTGACCGGGAAACAGCCTCAAACTACCATAACGCCCGCCGCCCTCCCTTGCAAAGCCCGCCGCCTCTCCATTCCCTAATAGCGGCGGCGTAATCCCTCGTACCGGCGGGCCAAACCGATGAGGCTGTGGCGGTCAATAAGTCTTTTAGCCTCTAAGCACGTTGTCTTTTGCTGTGGTTGTTGGGTTCTGAATGATTGTCGACGCTCCGCTCCCCTCCGCACCCGCCCCGCATCAAGTCCCTGAGGATGAGTTTTAAAGTAGGTCTAGCTTGGGTTCAGCGGTATAGTTGAAGATCAATTTCTGTGGCCTCGGGGAAATCGTCATATAAGAGCTATTACCTCTGCCATTGGACTGCTTTTTGAAGTCTCTACAATATCTAAAACCAGTCACATAAGAAACAACCAAGTAACGGTCATTCAAAGGTAAGTCCACTAACAGGTCCGTCCATCGGGTCAGCCGTGGGGCACGTGGGGCACCACCCCCCCCCGCCGATCCCCTCAGTTCTCCCGCCGTAGTTACGCCCCTGTCTAGTGCGCTCTCTATAAGTTCGCGCAGGCTTCGCGGCCCCGCGCACCGAGACACAGCTCCTATCCCCTCAAGCCCCGGGCATTACGGCGGCAGTTGGCAGGTCTCGTGCGCGCACGCCTTGCGGCTTTCCGCGTCGCCCTCCACCCAAAAATATCTATATTGAACCCCCCGCACGGCGCCGTGGTTCGCCCCCTCGGTCATTAGCTTCCTGCCAACAGCCGCATCTTAGGTCGCTGTGAAAGAGCTACGTCCCCTCAAACCCCCCCAACCCCGTTTTGCCGTTTCCGCGGCCAGGCGGACCTTGACACCCCTTGACATAATCCAACCAGGGGTGATATGCTATTGACATAATGCTTAAAAAAGGAGGTGAACCATCGCAAAAGTAAATGCACCGCTGTTTTCCTTTAATGCAGCCGGCCAGCTCGCAAAGTCCCTTGTTTACTTTGGCTGGAAAGGTATGGATATAGTTAGGAGCTACGTCATTCCTTCCAACCCGAAGTCCACAGACCAGGTCACTCAGCGAGGCTACTTTACTACCGCAGTTACCGCAATTCACGACGCCATGGCACTTGCAGCCCACGCCCTCGATGCCGCAGATAAAGCCGCCTATGCCGCCCTTGCGTCTACGCGAGCGAAGCCCCGGACCTGGTTTAATGAGATAGTCAAAACCTGGGTCGATGTTATGGTGGCGGGTAATACCCCCATCATCTACACCGATTTCACTGTCTCAGACCCTACCGTCGGCGCTTTTGACTGCATCGTCTACCTGAACGAAGAAACACCCTCAGACCTGGCAGCCGGGAAGTTCTACTTTGGCACTAGCAAAACCGCTTTGATCAATTCATTCGCGGCCACGCTTAACGCCGGAGTGGACGTTAGCCTTGTGGCCGCCGACCTCAGCGGGTTCCTTACTGCTGGAGTGAAATACTACATGCAGTTCAGGCCCGATGCCGCGGACCCGTGCGAAGGCGCCGTCAGTGGCATAGTTTCTTTCCTAGCAGTCTAAACCCATGGCTGTGCTTGCCTCGATTCCCTCGCAGGCCGTCATTGACGGCTTGCGGGGCAGCATCGATTTTTACGAGCGGCTAGGAACAGTCTGTGCCAGGTCCTGGCCTAGATGGAAAATCAAGACCAGGGCACCCGCCGTTGTCGAGCAGCAGGTAATCTTCACCTATGCCAGCCAGGTGCCTCAGACCTTGCCCGCTAAGGTCATTGAAACCTGGCAATACCTGGCCAGCCAGAGCAACATGACCTGGCGGGATTGGCTTATTCGTGCCTACGTAGGCGGAACGCTTACAGCCCCGGGGATGCCCCCGGTATGACACCCCCCCCAGCTCTAGCCCCTCCATCACTGCATTTTCTGATCCTGAACTTCAGTTACACTTGCGGCGTCCACCAGTGCACATTTTGGTGCAGGACAGACGCCCCCTGTCACCTATACCTCCACCTTGCAGCTGAGCGCCCCATCATTCGCCGAATACCCTACATCAAGCGTGGCGCCGATTTTGAACTTAGCTCGGTCACTTGCTTTGTTGAAATAGACACCATAGAACAAACGGACCCCGGAGACACTCTAGAGCATACCTTCATTATCCCATTCCCTGAATACAACCATACCTATTACTGGTATCTAACCGGCACCCAGGGAGGCGTCCCTTGTAAGAGCATCAGTCAGATATTCAACCATTCGTGTCCAGAACCTCTATACCCACCCCCTGTTCTCGCTTGCTATAACAATTACGATGGCCGCTGGCCAACGTATTTCACTAATACGTCTCCCTGCTGTGAGATTGCCTACTCCTTCAAGCCTGTGGCTTCATACCACCTCACCAAAATGAGGTACCTCATCTCGACTGTATCTTGGATGACCCCTTTCAACTGGACCCAAGCCGCCATCTATACCGATTCGCCTAGCCATTACCCCGCTGTCCTCATTGGCGAAAGCACCATTACCGATACGTCAGGTATGGGTGGTTCCCCCGAATGGGTTTATTTCGACTTCCCCTATACCTTACTCACCGGCGGCGTTGGTTATTGGTTTTCCGTTATGCAATGGGGCCGGCCCCCGGGTACTTCTTCAGCCCTTTTCTGCATGATCTACAAAGGCAAAGGCGGTAATTGCTACTGGCAAATCGGTGGCACCAGTATGAACCGCTACCGTTACAACCCCTCAGCTGGTGGCCTATGCATTAGAAGTGCTTCCTGGCGGGCAGGCCAGTTCGTTCCTATTCGTTTCTATTCCTGGGGCAGTTTCCCATGAAAATTACAATCACCTCACAGCTAACGGCAATCGTGGCAGAGATAGCCATCACCACACTTGGCGCCATAGCCCTTAGTAATGGCATGGACGGCGCCATCTTCGCAGGGTGCATAGCCGCCCTGACTGGACTTGGCGGCTATCAGCTCAGGACCACCGCGGCTAATCCTTCAAATAACCAGGTTAAACCAGGTCCCCAGGACAAGACCTTGACCTGAAACCGCCGTGATTTAGATACAAATTTCCCGCCGGCCGGCAGCCCCGAGCTGATGCCCTCAGCTTTGAGGGCAAAAATCACGGAGGTTTTGGGGGGGTAGATATCGGGGTGGATCCGCGGGGGTCGGCGGTTTCCCATAGCTAAAAAGAGAGGTAGAATCACCCAAGGAAGTTCGCCGAGGCCCTTTCCCGGGCATCCTGGTGCGCCTTTCTTTACATAATGCGTCCCAGGAGACTCAAAATGACCAGGACCAAAATTTTCCGTCATTATGTTAACCACCCTCTTGGTTATACTCAATTAAATGTGATACTGTTTGATTAATGCAACTGAGTATAAGGAATATTATACTCAATCAAATTATGCCTACAAACACTCCTTTTGTCAACCCCTATTTACCCCATATTATTGCTGTGTGGAACGGTGATTATCAGGCTCAAGTCCTTCCCCAGAGCAAGCAGTATGAGAATGAGCTGAGGGAAGGCATCGCTGTAATGTTTCTGAGGACTGGCGTAACAGTGACCTCTCCAGGATAAAGTTCAAGTATTTGCTCTGTGATGGTATTTATTTTGAGATGCAGATTGGCAGGACTATCGGGAAGGTCTCGGTGCTGGTGTTATCGGTATAGACGAAAGTGGCCAAAAGCATGTTATCGGGCTGCAGTCACGAAGTGCCGTGTTCATTGGTCTTGCAGTCAACTAAGTATCAGCAATGGCCTTCTTACTCCCAGCAAGACCAATTGCCCGTTGTTTACACTCTTGAATGTCGCCCATTGCTTCAGCTAGAATCGTCATCCTCTGTGCAGCTAGAGAACCTTCAGCATGTATTGCTACTACCTCGGATTCAGCACTTAGCGCATGCCTTATAATCTGAAACATTCGCAACCTGTCCTCAGTTAATATCCCCGCCTTGCCACCCAGGTATTTCTCTATGTAGCCTCGGGTCTTGGGATTCTGCCAGTCCCGGTAAGTGGGCGCAGTAACGAGTAGACCACCAGCGATATCCTGTATGAGCTTGGTGCAGTTATGCCAGCTATTTGCGTAACTATACTTGGCGATATTGGTTATTGTTCTATTTGGGATAGGAATGCCCCCGTATATCTCGTAGTCCAGACAGGATGCTTTGGATAGCGACTTCAAAGTCTGAAGTTGAATTGCCAGGTCTGTGATTTGCTCCCTTATATGCGAGACTCTATCTATACCATTATATTCAGCTATAGCTTGGGCCATTCCCACCAAGATTTCAAGTATGGGAATATGGTAGCTGCAACCAGTATGGCGATGGAGGGTAGCAAAGTTGTAAACAAGTGGCATGGCAAACTCCCACTCCCCAGCAAGGAATACCCGATCCCAGGGTACCAACACATCGTCAAATATAATCATAGAATCGGTGTGATTTTTGACCGGAATGTCAACGGGAAAGTTGTCAGCTCCTATCTGGTAATGGAACGGATGACATATCTGCACAACACCTTTGGTGTTAGCAGGTATGGCGAAAGAGACTGCATAGTCGGCATCAGCCTCGGACATGTTTCGACAAGGCATTATCAACAGTTCGTTGAAGTATGCAGCTGCTGTAATGTGAACCTTTGCTCCCCTAACCACAATGCCATCGCGATTCCTATCAACGATCCTGACATAGTAATCAGGATGAGCCTGTTTGGGGTCGGAAGGATGGAGTACCCTATTGCCCTTTGCATCAGTCATAGCGCCGGCCATACTCAAGTCATTCTTCTGCAGATAGGCACGAAATCTTTCAGCCCGCTCCACATATTCCTTCTTGCCCATCATTTGAGCAGTCATGCTGACGGCATTCATAGAATCGGCGCCAATATCCTTGGTAAAAGGTACTATGCCTTGATTTGCTCTCGTCCCGCTTACCATTAGCTCGTGTCGCTTAAGCAGGTCATCGCTGTTTTTCGGAGTATAGTAGTATCTACTTATTGGCTCCCCTGTCTTTTCATCCGTAACCACTGCCAGATCCCGGTATTCTGGCATCTCTGCCATTTCGTAATCGAACGCTGCTGTATCTACACCTACCTTCAATGCGGGGTGTGTAGTGACATCCTCCACCTGAACCCCATTTAGATAGACTACTCGGCCATCTCTCAGACTCTCTCTGTATTCTGCTGCATTTTTAAGTCCCATATTCTTACCTCCTGTAACTATAAATTCAGCTGCATCTCACTTGCTATACTATAAGAAGAAAAGGGCATTGTCAAAGGATACCGTAATACATTATTTCGCGAAGAAGTGGTCATACCGCTCAAAGCCGGCTTTCACACCGGTCTCTCGGAAGAATATGACTCCCGCGTTGGCGAGCAGCTGAAATCCCAGCGGCGAACACACAGGCAATTTAGCCTTCTTACAGTTCAGAGAGAGTGCTGGCTTTAGGTAGTCGCCAGGAATCCATATCCTACTTGCTCACGTGTTCGAAATAGGTCAAGCGACTTAATTAGCAGGTCAATTTTCTTTGCCTCCACCATTGATCCGCTATACTGCATCCTTGAAACTGGCAAGCTCAATGGATTACAATCATGATGTGGCAAGCGGGCTAACTAAACAAAACATCGCCAAATTATTAGCTGAACTCCCTGACGGAGTCGGGGTGGTGGCAGCAGCAAAAACAAGAACACCTAAGGAAGTCCTGGAAGCCGTTCAGACGGGAATAAAAATCATTGGAGAAAATTATGTCAAGGAAGCAAAGGAAGCATATGAGCTGGTGGGAAAGAGAGCGCAATGGCATTTTATTGGAACCCTTCAAAAGCATAATGTCAGGAGAAAGGTGCTGGAAATATTCGACATGATAGAAAGTGTCGATTCCTTAGAAATAGCCAGGGAAATCGATAGAAGGTGTGCTCAAATTGGCAAAATAATGCCAATATTGATTGAGGTAAACAGTGGCAAAGAGCCACAGAAATCAGGAGTGCTGCCAGAGGATGTAGAACAATTAGTAAGAGAAATATCCGGTCTTGGAAATATCAAAGTGATGGGTCTTATGACCATGGGGCCACGTTTTGGAAACCCTGAAGACTCCAGGCCTTATTTTGTGGAGACAAGAAGGATATTTGAAGAAATTAAAGGGCTGAAGTTGCCCAATGTCGAGATGAGATATCTTTCCATGGGCATGAGTAATTCTTATAAAGTTGCCCTGGAGGAAGGCGCTAATATAATCAGAATAGGCACTAAGATCTTTGGCGAGAGGGTTTGTTCTTTATAATTCGATTACCAACCCTGCCCCACACTCTAAAGTTTTATCTTTAAATAATTCTCTTATCTCCTGCTTGTACATGGTGCAATGACAGGGACAAATCAACGATAGGCCACGGAAAGCCTCAAAATTATGAAATTCATGGAATCCACCGGCAATTCCATAGAGCTCCCCAAACTTTGCAGCAGCGTCGAGAATGCTTTTCATCGCAGGGTGAGCACAACCTGTAAGCACAAATATCCCATTATCAGTTTTGAGGGCTAGGGATTGCTCTATTCCTTCGAGTTCACCAGTCGAGAAGATGTTTTCACGAATTTGAACGGGACCTTTGACCATGGTTATCTTTCTTCCTAGAAATGCTCTCCCAAAGGAACTTGGGAGGTAAAGTTCAGTAATCTCATTTATCCTAAGGATTTCAGAAAGTCCTCCAGTATGGTCTCCATGGGCATGTGAGATTACAATTGTACTTATGTCCTGCGGGTCAATATTAAGCTCTTTCATATTATGTAGTAATGTAGGGCCATCGGCACCTGTATCAAACAAGAGCGGCGGTACTTCTGCATCTTCAATAAGGGCAGAAAATCCCCAACCTGCTCTTAGTCCCTCTCTCTTTACTTCGTTGTCATAAACAATTGTAATTTTCACTCTCTCCTTTCTGATAGGAGACTAACTCCAGTGACGTTTTTTAATTCACCTCCTAAATAACTGGCTATCTTAGTTAGAAGCTCGTCCAATCCCCATCCTTTGACAGCAGAGATGAGAGCAATGCCTTCATTTGGCAACACGATTTCTTCCTCGAAGTAAGGAATAGTAGCTAATGCCTTCAGCTCTGTCTCGCTGCTTAGAGCTAAGTCTAGCTTGTTGAATACGGTAAATTTTGGTTTCTTTTCCAGATTTAGCTCGCTGAGTATCTTTTCTACTGTGAGGCACTGATTAGCAGCATTCTTGTGTGTTATGTCAACTATATGTAGAAGTAAATCAGCCTCATCCAATTCTTCCAAAGTAGCCCGGAAGGCAGCAATAATTGAAGGCGGAAGTTTGTGAATAAAGCCAACTGTGTCGGTGATTAGAAATTGCTGCCCAGTGGATAGAGCCAGCCGCCGGGTCACAGGGTCCAAAGTAGAAAAGAGTCTATCTTCCACATCCACGCTGGCTTTGCTTAAGGTGTTAAACAAAGTGCTCTTACCGGCATTAGTATAGCCCACGAGAGCTACGATGGGCATGCCGGTCTCCTTACGGCGCCTCCTGTAAAGTTCTCGCTGCTTCCTGACACTTTCTATTTTATGCTGCAGGAGATTGATGCGCTTATGGATAAGGCGACGATCGGTTTCCAGTTGTGACTCTCCGGGACCTCTGGTGCCGATGCCACCACCGAGCCGCTCTAAATGTTGCCATTGTCCGATAAGCCGGGGCAGAAGATATTGGTGCTGGGCCAGTTCAACCTGGAGTTTTCCTTCATGGGTTCGAGCTTTTCGGGCAAATATGTGTAAAATCAGAGCGCTGCGGTCAATAACTTTAACTCCCAATGCCTCTTCGAGATTTCTTTGCTGCCGCGGCGACAGTTCGTCATCAAAGATTACCGTGTCGTACTGAGTTTGCTCTTTGAGGCTAATTAGCTCCTCAATTTTACCCTTACCTATATAATAGGTAGGCGAAGGCGCGTTCAGGTTCTGAGTTAACATACCTACTACACTGGCGCCTGCTGTTTTAGTCAAGTAGGATAGTTCTTTTAAAGAATCTGTAACTGACCAATCATTGTTAGAGGTCTTGCTTCCCACCCCGACGAGGAATGCTCGTTCTACCTTGGCTTCAGTAGTAAAAAATTTCTGCTTTATCTCCCCCTCCTGCATACATTCGGACTTGCTTAGTCGCTAACGTTCCTCACAATGACAATTTCGGGTGTGCCAAGCCGATAGACGATTTATCCCCTCTTCCAGACGGTCATCGGAAATGGTCAGGGAAAGTCTGATGTAACCCTCTCCCTCCTTCCCGTAGCCAGTTCCCGGGGTTACCGCTATCCCGGCTTCGTCCAGCAATTTCTTGGTAAAATCCAGAGATGTATATCCCTGAGGAATCTTAGCCCAGATATAAAAGGTTGCCTTGGGTATCCTGGCCTTTAGCCCCACCTCATTAAGGATTTTCACCAGTTTATCTCGGCGCCATTGAAAAATAGCATTATGCTTAGCGATGTGTTCCTGGGAGCCACGCAGAGCTTCCACAGCGGCATATTGAATTGCCTGGGGAATGCCTGAATCCAGGTTGGATTTAACTTTAAACAAGGCGTTCACCATGTCAGCATTACCTACCACCATGCCTATTCTCCATCCCGTCATATGATAAGTTTTGGACAGGGAATGAAATTCCACACCTGTTTTCTTTGCCCCAGGTACCTGCATGAAGCTCGGTGGCTTATAGCCATCAAAAGCAATTTCGGTATAAGGAGCGTCATGGCAGATTGCTAAGTCGTGCTGCTGTGCGAAATGAACTACTTTCTCAAAGAAATCAAGGCCGGCTATAGCGCCGGTGGGATTGTTGGGGTAGTTAAGCCACATAAGCTTTGCCTTATCGGCTACCTCGGTTGGAATAGCTTTAAAATCAGGCAGAAAATCATTTTCTTCCTTTAAAGGCATAAAGTAAGGCTCGCCACTGGCTAATATGGTGCCCAGAGAAAATGGCGGATAGCCCGGGTCAGGCACCAAAGTCATGTCACCAGGCTCAATAAAGCATAAAGCTATATGCCCGATCCCCTCCTTGGAGCCAATAAGAGGCAGGATCTCTTTAGCCGGATTCAAGATAACCCCAAAGCGTCTTTCATACCACTCGGCAATGGCTTGACGAAGTTCGAGCAAACCGCCGGTTTCAGGATAATGATGGTTTACGGGATCTTGTGCTGCCTGGCACATACGTTCGATGATATGAGATGGCGTGGGCAAATCAGGATCGCCAACAGCAAAGCTGATTATGTCCTCTCCCCTAGCCCGAAGCTCAGCGATTTTCTGATTTACTTCCACGAAAAGATATGGAGGCAATCTATTAAGTCTTTTGGCTAATTTCATTAGCTCCTTTCTTCAAGCCATTCGCCAGTGAAAACTTCCTCCACTGGACCGCTAAGCAGCACCTCCCCTAACCTATCCCAGGATACGGTCAAAGTCCCACCTTCGAGTATTATGTCAACTTGTCTATTTACGTAGTCCAATAACTGGGCGGCCACAGCTATGGCACAGGCGCCACTACCACAGGCCAGAGTTTCTCCAACACCGCGCTCCCACACCCTTGCTTCTATCTTCTCCCTGCTCAAGACCCTGGCGATCCCAAAATTGGTCCTTTGGGGGAACATAGTATGCCTCTCCACTTTCGGTCCTATCTCAGCTAAAGTAAAATCAGCAACCGGCTGAGATAAAAAGCTCACGGCGTGGGGATTTCCCATGGATAGAAGAGCCAAAGTCAACTCTTTTCCGTTTATCACCAAAGGATACTCCAATATGGGTATTATGTCAACTTTAATTTTGACAGGAACTTGCTCCGGTTGGAACTGGGGCAGGCCCATATCTACCTCGACTCGGTTGACCGTATTCCCTGACATATAAGCTTTAACCTTTCTTACGCCTGACAAAGTCTCTATGGTCAGAGAGCGATTGCCTTGTCCCGCTCGCGATGACATTTTGCCAATCAGGCCTTTCTCAATAACATACTTGGCAAAACATCTCAGCCCATTTCCGGAAACCTCGGCCTCAGAACCGTCGGAATTAAAAATACGCATCTTTAAATCAGCGATGGTCGAATTCTGCACCAGTATCAGGCCATCAGCTCCTACTCCAAAGTGACGGTCACAAATAGCTCGGGCCAACTCTCGCCGATCACCTTTCCCTGTTCCTGTGAGGGCATTTAGCAGGATGAAGTCATTACCCGTTGCCTGTAACTTGGAGAATTTCATGATATGAAGCCTTCTATGAGATCCTTCACTTTGTTCAGGGTGGCGATGCTGGCTTTGGCTTCTGTCTCACTTACGTCAAACCAGCGAATTCTGCTATCGCTGAGGCGAAACCAAGCATACTGGTGACGAGCCAGTCTATGAGTTTCATATTTTATTTTATCAATAGCCTCGGGCAAAGTCATCTCGCCTCGAAGAAACTGGCCTATTTGCTTGTAACCTATTCCCGCCATAGAAGACAATGAAGGGCTATAACCTTTTTTCAATAGCTGTTCTACTTCTTCAACCAATCCACTTTGTATCATTTTATCAACCCGCCAATCAATCTTTCTATATAGCTCGCTTCTTTCCCGGGTTAAGCCAATGACCAGGATAGAGAAACCCGGCACCTCCTTACGCTGTAATTGAGAAGGAGGCTGCCCTGTCGCATGATAGATTTCCAGAGCCCTTATAATGCGTCGGATATTATTGGGATTGATTTTTGCTGCTGCTATAGGGTCAATATCCTGCAATTCCTGATAAAGGCTGTGGCTACCTTCTTGCTCTGCTCTGGCTTCTAACTTGCGCCTTAGCTTTTGGTCGGGTGGTACTTGAGGTATCTTCCATCCCTCCACCAACGACCACACATAAAGGCCGCTGCCACCGACCAGTAAGGGCAATTTGCCTTTCTGCTTAATGGCTTTCAGCGCCTCAATGGCTAGTTGATGATACATAGCCAGGCTAAAATCTTCGTCAGGCTCAATTACATCGATGACATGGTGAGGGGCTGATGCCCTCTCAGCCAGACTCGGCTTATTAGTGCCGATATCCATATACCGATAGACCTGGCGGCTATCAGCGCTTATTATCTCCAACGGAAAGTACTGAGCCAGGTGCAGAGCAAGCTCACTTTTCCCTACAGCAGTGGGACCAACAATGGCAATCATTCCCAAGTAGTCAGTAGTCAGAATTCAGTAGCCATTACCTGGCTACTCTCCTAGCATAGGCCTCTAGAAGCCGACTGATCTCTTCTAGATTCTTTTCCAGCGTTATTTTATCTCCATAACCAAGATCCCTGGCCAGGATCAAGTAATAGCGGCATTCCTCGATAGAACCTTGAGCAATATTGTAAAAACGAGCCTTGTCGGGATTTCCTTTTCTCTTGAATCCCTCAGCAATATTGGCTGGTATTGAAATCGCCGCCCGCCGCAACTGGGATACTAGCCCAAACTGTTCCCCACTGGGAAAGGAATTTGTGAAATGATAAATCTCTAAGACCCATGGATGAGCCTTTTGCCAGACTATCAGATCCTTAAAACTCTTAGATGACATACTGACTACTGGCTACTTTATTCCTCCTTTGATTTCAGCGGTTTGCTCAACAATACTTACGAATTCTTCAGCTTTGAGGCTGGCTCCGCCAACCAGGGCACCATCGATTTCTGGATGGGAAATGAACTCGGCAATGTTAGCACTGGTAACACTGCCGCCATAAAGGATGCGTAAATCCTGAGCTATACTCTTATTCCACAGCTTAGCCACAACATCACGAGTAGACTGGATGGTAGCTGCTGCCTGCTCGCTGCTTGCCGCCTTACCTGTGCCGATAGCCCAAACCGGCTCGTAGGCAATCACCAAATCACGGACAGGCTCTATACCATTCAAAGCTGCCGTCACCTGCCTATTAATCACCTCCTCTGTCTTGCCAGTTTCATTCTCTGCAAGCCTCTCCCCAACACACAAGATAGGCTTAAGCTCGTTTGCCAAAGCTGTCTTTACCTTTTTGTTGACTATTTCATCAGTTTCCCCAAAATAACCTCTCCGCTCAGAATGTCCTAGTATGACAAATTCGCATAACTCGCTAAGCATTACCGGGGATATCTCACCGGTATAGGCCCCTTTAGTCTCAAAATACATATTTTGACCACCGAGCTTAATAGACGAACTATGGAGCATCATATTTATGGCAACTAAAGATACGAATGGCGGGCAAAGTACCTTTTCCACTCCTTTTATCCTGTCCAGTTTATCAAGCATCTCGAGGACAAGCCGTTCGGCTTCAGTCGCCGTGGTATTCATTTTCCAGTTGCCAGCAACAAAAGGAATTCGTATTTCACAACCTCCTATTATTTCTTATCTAACAAAACTTTCACACCAGGTAAGGTAACACCCTCCAAAAACTTCAGGATGGCACCACCCCCCGTGGAAACATGGGTCATCTTATCAGCTAGTCCCATCTCATCAACCACCTCAGCAGAAGAACCGCCACCAATAATAGTAGTAGCATTAAGGGTGGACAAAAAACTGGCTATGGATTTGGTTCCTTGAGCAAATTGCGGTATTTCATAAATACCCATAGGGCCGTTCCACATGATAGTACGACATTTTTTCAATTCGTTGCAGAAAAGCTCAATAGATTTAGGGCCAATATCTACGATATGGCTACCCGATGGTATATTAGTTGTTGGCACTACTCTAGTTGGGGTTCCGGCTTTGATTTCTTCCACCACGACTGCATCAATGGGTAGCAAAAATGGTACCTTCCACTCTTCGGCTTCCTGTAACAATTTCTTGGCCAGGCCCAACTTATCGTCCTCTATTAAAGAATGCCCTACCTCATATCCCTGTGCCTTTAGGAAAGTAGCGGCCATGCCACCACCAACCAGCAACATGTCAACCTTTTTTAGCATATTCTGCAATAGTTCTATCTTATCGCCCACCTTAGCACCGCCAATAAGGCAGGCCGAGGGTCGCTCGGGATTATGCAAGAGCTTCTCCATGACCTCTAATTCTTTTGCCATTAAAAAGCCAGCCACCGCCGGCAAGTATTTAGTTACACCTACGATAGAGGCGTGAGCCCGGTGAGCAGTGCCGAAGGCATCATTAACATAAATATCAGCCAGCCTGGCCAGCTTCCGGGCAAAGCCGGCATCATCTGCTTCCTCTTCGGGATGAAAGCGCAGATTTTCCAAAACCAGAATATCGCCCTCTTTGAGTGTCCTTACTTTGCTTTCTATTTCCTGACCTATACAATCGGACGCCATGTTGACAGGCAAGCCCATAAGCTGTGACAACCTCCGCGCTATTGGCGCCATCCGCAAATTTTCCACTATTTTGCCTCCAGGGCGTCCTAAATGAGAGCAGATGATTACCTTGGCTTTATGGTCAACGAGATATTTGATAGTAGGTAGTGAAGCTCGTATGCGGCTACCATCACTAATAGCGCCAGTGTTTATGTTTAGGGGGACATTAAAGTCGACTCTGAGTAGAACCCTCTTGCCTTTAACCTCGATATCTTCAACAGTCTTTTTCGGCATTTTACCTCCTAAAAGTCGCGCTTCAATAGAAAGCAGGTAGTCTCCCTAAGCGGAGCTTGCCTGGATGTGTCAAGCCGGGCAGCCTCGAGGTGTGCCAAAGCTTTGTAATAGTATTGCTCAGCCAAATTCTCAGCATAATCCCTGGCGCCTAAGTGGTCCAGAATCTTCGTAACCTCAGTGATATCTTCGCCCTCGATAGATTTTTGAGAGTAAAGCTTCTCGAGTCTCCCTTTTGCCTCGCCTTCGCTATTTTGCAATCCGTAAACTACGGGCAAAGTTTTCTTCCTCTGAGAGATATCGCTGACAGATTTACCAATGCTTTCCTCCATTCCCCAAATTCCCAATATGTCATCATAAATCTGATAGGCTATGCCTAATTCTTTGCCGAACAGGTGAAAAAAATCCACCAACTTACTATCTTCGCTGCCCAGGTATGCTCCCAGAGAAGTCGATACAGCAAACAGGGCTGCTGTTTTTTTAGCTGCCATGTCAAGGTAGTCCTCGATGGTGATGTCGAGACGGTTCTCATATTCGACATCTAAGTATTGCCCATCACAAAGCTCCAGACAAGCCAGGCTCAACATTTTAGTGGAACTGGCGATCTTTTCATCAGCTATTCCCCTCTCTTTTAGCTTAAGTAACGCTAAATAAGCCAGAGTGAACATGGCATCGCCGGCGTTTATCGCTTGAGACTGACCCCATAATTTCCATACGGTTGGCCTGTGATGACGCTCATAGCTGGCATCTTCTATATCGTCATGGATTAAAGAAAAATTGTGGATGAGTTCGACGGCTGCTGCGGCGGGCATTACCTGCGACATGTCACCCCCCACCGCTTGACAACTAAGAAGGCAAAGGGAAGAGCGAATAAATTTGCCCGATTCTCTGCTGCAGGAATGTCCATGCTCATCCTGCCAGCCCATATGATATCGTAGTATATTACGAAGAGCTGGGGGACAGCTATCGATAACATTCTGTAACTCAACTCGCACTGTGTTGCGATAAGATGTGAAGGACTCAGGCAAGCTATGTTTTACACCCATAGGAAATGAGTCCATATTAACGGCTAGTAAAGCATATTGTCAATAAGTAATATTTGTGCCCTGCTGCCAGAGTCTTTGTAGAAAGGGCCAAAGGTCGCCACAACATATAAGATAATTGTCAACAGAAAGCTTGCTGAAACTCTATCAGCGCGCTATAATTAGCAATTCGGTATTAAGAGTGCTAATCACAGGAGGTAACTAGATGAGTTGCACTGTATGCGGGAATCCATTGATTTATGACAGGGTTGTCTTCCATTGTTCCTGTGGTGCCTTTATACACGCCTACTGTTGGGATGAGCATGTATTGCAAGCTCATCGCCCATCCTTTGAGATAGGTAGCGTCAATTTGGATGGCGAATTTAGAGCCAGAGAGAGCAAAATAGAGGATCAGGTCTCAAGGGTACAAGCCTCGGGGGAACAAAGCCCAGAAGAAGAAATAACACCTCTTTTAGAATAAAGGAGGATATAAATGCCTATTTATCAATACCGATGCCTGAACTGCAAACTGCAATTTGAGCTTAAGCAGAGCTTTCATGATAAGCCAATAGCCGATTGTCCCAGCTGCCACGGAATTGCTCGCCGCATTTTCTGTCCCGTCCCCATCATATTTAATGGCCCAGGCTTTTATGTAACCGACTCCAGGGAGGAAAGAGGAAAAAGGGCCAATGCTGAAGGGTTAAGGCAAAAAGAAAAGGATAGTGGAGGCAGTGAATCATGAAATGTCCTGTCTGTGGCAAAGAGGCCAGGGCCCATATTTATTACTGTGCCAAATGTGCTGTTTATGTGCACGAGAAATGCTGGCATAGGCATGTAGCACAGGCACACAAAGACTAGCTCCCCCTTGTTATTCTTATCATTCCAGTCCTATCATGCTATACTTAATTTGGTTGTCCCTGTAGCTCAGCTGGATAGAGCGGCTGCCTTCTAATTCCAAGCTAGATGTCCCAAATGGTCACTTTACGTATAAAATAGAACCTTTGTGCTAGTCGCTGTAACCTTTGAGTCCCCTTAAGTTCCAACACTTCCCAAATTTTTTAACACCAAATTAACACCAATTCTTGATGTTTGATTTAAAGATATTTGACAACCTTGGCTAGATGTGATATGCTATAAGCAATCATCCCCAATGGCGAGAGTCATTGGCCCCCTCCGGGTTACGATCTGGAGGGTTTTTACTTCTATGAATCGTGTAACCTTTCTTATTGACGGTTTTAACCTCTACCATTCAGTAGTAGACTTAGGCCGAATCCAAGGGCTGCGCGTTAAGTGGCTTAATATTCATTCGCTTTGCTCTTCTTTCCTATATTTGATTAGCCGGGATGCCGCTATAGCTGAGATTTACTATTTTCCCGCCTTTGCATATCATCTGAATGATCCCAACGTAATTAAACGCCATCAGGATTATATTGAGTGCCTGAAATCCACTGCTATTATTCCTGAAATGGGCAGGTTCAAACCCAAAGACGTCACATGTCCATTGCACAGTCAATTCAAGAAGTCAAGCCCTGCGAATATTGCCTGCCCAATACGTGGCGAATTCACCAAGCACGAAGAAAAGGAAACAGATGTAGCAATCGCAGCAAAGCTATTTGAAATCATGTCCAGGGACATGTGTGATACAGCAGTTCTGCTCACTGGCGATACTGACCTTACTCCAGCTGTAGAAACATGCAAAAGACTATTCCCTACCAAGGCCATTCGTTTTGCTTTCCCCTATCGCAGACATAGCCGTGAATTGAAGGCACTCTTGCCAGGCTCCTTCAAAATACATACTGGGAGTTATGTTCGGCACCTTTTCCCGGATCCAGTTCGCTTATCAGACGGTACTGAAATCTGCAAACCGACTTCGTGGTAATGCACATTGTTTACCTTTTGTGGTGCCTATAGGCTTTATATTGCAAATTGGGATAAAGAATTACTAAATTATACATATATTTAGTGATGGAATCATTTACACCACACATCAACAATGAAACAGCCATAGAGCCGGATGAGATCAGACTACTGGCAGAAGCACGTAGCACAGGCTCACAAAGACTAGCTCGCCCTTTATTTTTATCATTCAAACTCTATCATGTTATACTTAATTTGGTTGTCCCTGTAGCTCAGCTGGATAGAGCGGCTGCCTTCTAAGCAGCGGGTCGTGGGTTCGAATCCCTCCAGGGACGCCATATTTTGAAGCTAAAATAAGCCCTATACCAGGTTATGGCATGGGGCATTATCATTAAATGGCACTAATTTGGCACTAATTCCACTCTGAAATACCTGAGGTGGGTCATAAATGCTAAAGGTAATGAACGTAAAATGAAGGGCTTGGGAGGGGGGAGAGTGGGAGGTGTATTGTGAGTTAGGTTCTTTCTAAGGGTACTCGTCTAGCAATGCTAGACAATACTTGGGAGGCAATAAGTGGGCCTGGTGTTCTTACTTCAAGATTACGATGGAATTTCTCTTGAAAAAGCTGTCTCAATTTAGCCATGACAGTTTTACTGTGACAGTATTTGTCGGGGTCACTTCCATACACTTGAGGAGCTTGAGCTGCAAGATTCCCAACATCCAACGTGCCATAAGTCCTAGCTTTCTTTTCTATGTCGCAGCGCCCATTAACATAATGTGATATAGAATCATCATATAAAGCAGTAATACTGGTTCGAATAAGTCTTTCGGCTTCATCCGATGATAGACCAGGGTTTACCGAAGCGAGGTATCGTGAATTCAAAAAATGGCTCTCAATATCCACACCATTTGTTACAAAAGGTTCAGCTCCCGTGTTTCTTATTTGAGCCTCCCAATTACTAATCTCTGGGTCAGTGTAATAATCCCTATCTTTATGGACGATTATGACTGCATTCTCGTTAACTTCCTTGATTGTTTGAATTAAAGGTTGAAGGTTATGTGGAGAAGTACAGCCATTATACGACGTTATATCAGTAAGGGACATATCGAATCCAGATGATTGAAGGATAACCTTCAAAGAAGAGGGTCTTGCATCTTCGGTAAGTACGATAAAGCAAGGAGAACCAGCGCGAATCTGCTCTTTGATATCGAGGGCGCCAAGGTCAAGCAATATCGACAATACTGAACCATCTGAAACTGGCTCAACTTTGCCTGCTCGTACCCATAGAAGCTTAGCAGTATTTTGCAATGAATCAATAACATGTCTAGAGTGAGTACTAAGCAAAACTTGAACTCCCCTATCATCTGAAATCATGGCAAGTAGCGAGCATATGAGACGTTGGTTATTAGGGTGCAAGTGAGAATCCGGCTCATCTATTACTATTATCTTTGGACTAAAATGATGAATGTAGGATAGTATTTGAATGGTCTGCAATACTCCTGTACCAGTTAGTTCAAGTGGGATTTTCCCATCCCTAGTATTCATGTATACATTGATGAACTCATCAGTTCGAGTAGCGTAATTAACCTTAATTTGAATATCGGGGAAAATCTCGTTAAAGTCAAGAATGAATTTGTTCCAGTTTTGATTTCTTCTTCGTTCATCCCATAAACGGAGTAGTGTATTTCTGAGAACTAGATTTGCATCGCCTCTAGCAATTGTTCGTAAGAGCACTCCATCTGAAACGTGTTGCTCTGTCTTTGCAATCCCAGCTAAGCCTGGAGTGAATATAGTGAAAGGCTCTTCAAGGTTCGAAATTGACCTTGCGATCTCGACATCAGACAAAGAGACTTGTATGTTTCTGTTTCGACCTTTTAAAATTGACATTTCTATAACATGCCCATTGTCAAGAACAAATTCAATTCGAACGGATTTATCGAGGTCCTCCCATAATCTTCCACCAGAACCAAGGGCGTGAACATTTTCAGATGGGATGTATATGAGGTTAGACGGGTCAACAGTTTGACGCCGTGGGCCTGTGCCAGAAAGAAAGCCTGCGAGATTCATTGACTGGATGGTTGCAATAGCAAAATGTATCGCCTGAAGAATGCTACTTTTGCCCGAATTATTGGCGCCGACTATTACGTTTATCTTATCTAAATCGAAAGGAGCATCATCAATGTTTTTGAAACGCTTTATGTGTACTGTACGCAGTGCTGGCATTATCAGACTCCAATATCGTTAGAGATGGATTCTCGCAATAATGATGTTATTTGCATGGGAAATATTAACAAGATTAAGAGTTAAGAGCAAGGGTATAAGGCACAAAGGAGTGGAACAGCAATGCCACACCTAGAATGGAAATAGCTCAAACAAAATGGTGGCACTAATTCAGTTCTGTAGTATCTCTGTTAACTGTTTGTCCAGGGTGGAATCTTTCTTTAGGATATCATCAAAGGCCATAGCAGCAGCTTGCTGAAGTCCTGGCGCTACATGTGAGTAGGTATCCAAGGTTGTACTAATGGTTGAATGTCCAAGCCTCTCCTGGACTATTTTGGGATGTACGCCTTGCTTGAGCATAATGGTAGCATATGTATGGCGTGCATCGTGAAGGCGGACACCGTTTAGCCCGCACTTGCGGACCAGTTTCACCCAGGCATGAGTTATGCTATCCGGCAGCAGTGGGCTTCCGTCCCAGTGGCTGAATACCAGGTCATTTTCTGTTATCGGCGGGAGGTCGGCCAGGCGGAGGGCTTTTGAGGCCTTCGAAGAGGGCAAAACACCTGCCGAGGTCGCACCCATGGTCTCGATCAGCACTAGGACTGCACGTCGCTATTTTGCCGACTGGAAGAAGCTGCCGCAGAATCCCGAGGAGACGTACCGGATGCTAAAAACTGCACCCAGAGGTACCCGCGAGTTGTTTCCGGAGACGATAAAGTCACTGAGCGCCCACCTGGGCATGACAGAAGGAGAGGTCATAGAGCGTCTTCACCAACTATGGGGGCTCAAACAGCTGCTAATGGGTAGGTGGCCTAACCGCCACCAGGAGAGAGAACGAACTGAGGCTGAGGCTCGCCTGCAGGCAGCTCTCATGCTTATCCACATGCTGGAGTCCCTTGGGATACCACCGGAAAGGGTCCTAAAGCAGCTATTAAGCATGAAGGCTAATACTACTGATTAAGGAATTGTCAATAGTTTCTTGTGTAGTGGCCAAGACGTGCTATGGAGTCAAGAAGTCACAAAACACTAAATTGTTCAAGATTGAGAAAAACCACGACCGCTTCGACAATTGCACCACCCTAAACCGAAACTTCCGAATCACAATCCTAAAAGCTGATTAGAGCGCGACTCGGTTCTTGAAGTTACGCCGCGAAGTTTCGTATAATGTAAGCACTTGTCCTTGGCACCGAGTCTCGAGTTAGGATGGTCGAGGAATTCTTGATACGGCAGGAAAGCAAAGGGATAAAGGTATCGGATGAAAGTCATCGGTATAGTAGGGAGTCCAAGGAAGGGCGGTAACACCGAAATTCTGACCGCCCATACGCTTAAGGCCATCGCCGAGGAAGGGTTGGAGACCGAGCTTATTCGGTTAGCTGGCCTGGAAATAAAACCGTGCAATGCATGTGGAGAATGCGCCAAAGAAGAGCGGTGTTCCATTGAAGATGACCTATTCCCCATTTATGTCAAAATGCGAGAGGCTGACGGCATAATTCTGGCTTCACCGGTGTACTACGGCTCTGCTACGGCTTTGATAAAGGCCCTCATGGAGCGTGCCGGGCATATTTCCCACTCGGGTAGGCAGGCTTTCAAGGGTAAGGTGGGGGGTCCTTTGGTGGTTGCTCGCCGCACGGGACAGAACTTCACTGCGGCACAACTTGCTTTTTGGTTTCAGATACTCGATATGGTGGTGCCCGGTTCGACCTATTGGAACATGGCATTCGGCAGGCAAAAGGGCGAGGTATCCCAGGATGAAGAGGGGATGAGGACTGCCTGAACCTTCGGCAAGAATGTTGCACTGGTTGTGAAAAAGCTGAGAGCATAACAGCCCACGCCAGCTGTTTTGAACACGCCTTGGCGACAGCAATCACCGTACACAAGTCGGTCAAAGCTGCGTAACTTTCTGAGTCTTTGTGCAATTTGCCGAATTGCACAAACGTCAGGAATGTGCAATCGTGATTCGATGCATCACACAAACCTAAGAAATGCTAAAACTCCATCTCAATCAAGGGTGTTGAGACCGCCTTTGCCTTTGGTTTAGTTTCAACCTTCGTTCCTTTCCATTTCATAATATGACTTATTGATAAGGGTATAAGCTGGATTGCCATTTGAATCTCTTATATACCCCTGCGGAGAGAATTTGCAGCTTCTGAGGGATAGCATCATGGAGAGCACTAAGGAAAATGAGCAGCTAGATAAATCCAATTGGTCACTGAATCTGCAAACATTTTGCAAACCAACTCGATAACACATGTTGACACTGGGTAGTATCGACAGATATGATGGACGAGGGAGCACAGGACGCCGACAGCTTCAGCGGTACTTTGTAGCACATTGTCTTTCGAATTCCTAAACCGCGTGTCGGGCGTTCGAGTCACCCCAGGGGTACTTTTTATTATAGTTATGCTGCTTCAAGGGAGCGGCTCAGCAATTAATTTCCACATCCCAAAGGCTGGCTAGTCGCATATCTGTCGGGTTCTGACATTTTGTAGAAATCGTGTCACGAAAGTCATGGCGAGTCTGATGAAGCGTAGTGGTGGAGGTAAGGGCTGAAAGTTCAATTCAGTGTTTTTTCCGGGCAGCTCTTCTTCGGCCTTGCCTTTCTGTCCGGGCAGCTCTCCTTCTATGCACGAAGAAAATCACTAGCCCCACCACCACCACTGCTGCCGCTATAATCCCGCCAATTAGTGGCCAGTTGAGTGCAAAGTTGGCTGTTACAGCGTAGTTGCCGTCCATGGTGATGATGGTTGTGGCGGCGTTAACATTGGCGATGGTGCCCACATCACCGGTCCAATTGACAAGGCGGTAGCCTTTCTCGGGCTCGGCAACGAGGCGCACAAACATCCCGGCATTATAGGTGAACACGCCTTCACCAGGTGTGGCTACAGAACCGCCAGGAGTGCTGGAGATGGTAAGGTTATGCTCGACAACCCCCAGATTCCACTTGGCGAGTTCGATATCAGGACCTGCACCGACCACGGTGCCGTCGGCCTTACGCCCCACCGTATGAAACTCGCCTGCGGCGACCTGGGTGATATCGGTCCAGCTATTGATGACATATTGCCCACCGGCGTCGCTTCCCACGGCGATTACGGTGCCGTCGGCCTTAAGCCCTACTGTTTGATAGCCGCCTGCGGCGACCTGGATGATATCCGTCCAGTCTCTGATATTGCACTGACCGTAGTAGTTGTTTCCCACAGCGACCACCGTGCCGTCGTTCTTAAGCCCCACCGTGTGACTAACACCTGCGGCGATCTGGGTGATGCCTGTCCAGCTACTGACAGCAAGCTGCCCGTCCTCGCTGGTTCCCACGGCGACCACGGTGCCGTTGGCCTTGAGCCCCACCGTATGACTATTGCCTGCGGCGACCTGGATGATGTCCGTCCAGTTCCCCACATCACATTGCTCGAACTGGTTATCTCCCACGGCGACCACGGTGCCGTCGTTCTTAAGCCCAACAGTGTGCCGGGAGCCCGCGGCGACCTGTATTATGTCTGTCCAGTTGTTGACATTACACTGCCCGTAGTCATTCCATCCCACGGCGACCACGGTGCCGTCGGCCTTAAGCCCCACTGTGTGACCGTAACCTGCGGTGACCTGGATGATGTCCGTCCAGCCCCCGACATCGCACTGCCCGTTATCGTTCTTTCCCACGGCGACCACGGTGCCGTCGTTCCTAAGGCCCACCGTGTTATAATTGCTTGCGGCAAGTCGGCTGATATCCGTCCAGCCGCTGACATCGCACTGCCCATAGTGGCTCTTTCCCATGGCAACCACAGTGCCGTCGGCCCTAAGTCCCACCGTGTGAGCCAGGCCAGCGGCGACTTGGATGATGTTCGTCCAGCCCCCGATATCGCACTGCCCGTTATCGTTCTTTCCCACGGCGACCACGGTGCCATCGGACTTAAGCCCCACCGTGTGCTCCCATCTGGCGGCGACCTGGATGATGTCCGTCCAGCCCCCGACATCACACTGCCCGGAGGCGTTGTCTCCCGTGGCGACCACGGTGCCATCGGCTTTAAGCCCTATTGTGTGATAGCTGCCGGCAGTGACCTCGACGATGTCCCTCCAGTCGCCGACATCACTCTGCCCGAGGCCTTTGTATCCCACGGCGACCACAGTGCCGTCGGTTTTAAGCCCCACTGTGTGAGCATAACCTCCAGCGACCTGTATTATGTTCGTCCAGTCGCCAACATCACACTGCCCGCCGATGTTGTCTCCTACGGCGATCACGGTGCCGTCGGCCTTAACCCCCACCGTGTAATAGATGCCAGCGGCGACTTGAATTATGTCCGTCCAGTTGCCGACATTACACTGCCCGTAGGCGTTGTATCCCGCGGCGACCACGGTGCCGTCGGCTTTAAGCCCCACCGTGTGAGCCACGCCGGCGGCGACCCGGATGATGTCCATCCAGCTGCCGACATTGCACTGCCCGGAGGTGTTGCCTCCCATGGCGACCACGGTGCCGTCGGCTTTAAGCCCCACCGTGTGATAGAAGCCTGCGGCGACCATGGGTGTCGCTTGCCCTTGAAGCGTATTCAGCGCCATTGCGGAAGCAGGGCTGGAGCTATCTACTGCCGCAATAATAGAACGGTCATCTGGCAGATGCGTAGTTGCTGAAGCTCCCGCTACCGAAGCAGGAAGAAGCAAGCTGAAGACCAGGAAGATAGCGAGTAGGGCTGGCAGGAGCATCTTCTTATTTTTCGCGAAGGTGCCTATTTTGTATCGACTTAGCTCGCTTAATATATTCCTTGTTGGCATTCTTTCCTCACTGTTATTTACTTCTTACTATTTCTCTTGCTTCGGACGCTGCCGATACGCTGCAATATAGCGTCGGGCGCGCTGGTCACGGCCGAGCACAAGCTCGGCAGCTAGAATAATTGGGCGCACCTTAGCCGCATCCGCAATAAGGCATGTGGCACCGGCGGCAATAGCCATGACCACGAAGGCGTTATTGATCAGTCCGCGGTCAGGCAAGCCAAAAGATATATTGCTGGCGCCCATTGTCATGTTCACCCCCAGTTCGGCCTTAATACGCCGGATGGCTTCTATGACTGCCGCTCCTGAGGCGGGTTCAGCCCCTACCGCGAAAGCCATGCAATCAATGACTAAGTCCTCACGGGGAATACCTGCCGCCTCGGCTCGTTCCACTATCTTATGGGCAACCCGCACCCTTCCGTCGGCGTCCTTGGGGATACCATTATCGTCCTGCACCATACCGATGACGGCAGCTCCATATTTCTTGATCAGGGGCAGGACCCTTTTCAGGGAGTGGTCTTCACCGGTAACCGAATTAACCAGCGGCTTACCCTTGTAGACCTTGAGTGCCGCTTCCAGGGCATCGTGGTTAGAACTATCAAAGCATAGGGGTGTATCTACGGTTTCCATTACTGCCTGCACCGCCTTGGGCAGCAGGCTTACCTCGTCGACACCGAATGCTCCCACGTTGACGTCTAGAATGTCTGCCCCGGCTTGAGTTTGAGCCAGTGCTTCTTTGCGCACAATCTCCAGGTCGCCGGCCTTGAGAGCCTCGGTTAGCTTTTCCTTGCCCGTGGGATTGATACGCTCGCCGATAAGCAATGTGGGCTGGTTATCACCAATGATTACTTCCTTGCTTGGGCTTGATACTTTTGTTTCCATCAGTCTATTCCCTCCCTCTTGCCGTCTATAATCCGGTATCTTCCCAGATAAGTTGCCTGCATAAATGTTGGCTGAAAGCTAGGGGTGCTGCCTAATTCAATATAACTAACTCTGGAGGCGACAGCCTGTGCCTTAGCCCGAGATTTAAGGGAAATCAGAGCCAGCTTGGCTCCCATGCCGGCAGCGTTGCCCACCTGCCGGAAGCGGTTTAGGGGTAGTGGTGGCAACATGCCAATTGTCACCGCACTGGCTACATCGATGTAGGTGCCAAAAGCTCCGGCAATTATCACCTGCTTAATCTCAGCTTCAGAGCAGCCGCTCGTTTCCAGAAGCACCTGAATACCGGTACGAATGGCGGCTTTAGCCAGCTGCAGTTCTCGTATGTCAGTCTGGGTGATGGTGATGGCTGGCTTTCCTTTCCGCTCCTCCTTACTGACCAATATAAACTCGTGCTGTCCCTTGTAGGCGCGAACGCGAGGTCGATTGTCTGTTATCCTGCCACCCTCATTAATAATCTTAGCCAGATAAAGCTGGGCTAATGCATCAAGTATGCCCGACCCGCAAATGCCGACCGGCGACGCCCCGTCGATGGTCTGGTACTGGATTTTATCGCCATCTATGCGCAGGCGTTCAATAGCTCCTGTGGCTGCCCGCATGCCGTACTTGATATGACCGCCTTCAAAGGCAGGTCCGGAGGCACAGGAGGTGGCGGTTATCTTCCCCTTGCAGATTAAAGAGACCTCGGTATTAGTCCCGATGTCCAGAGCCACCGTTGTTTCTTTTGCCTGCCAGGCATCTGTTGCCAGCAACATGGAGACATGGTCGGCGCCAACGAAGCCGGCGATGTTGGGCAGCAGGTGTACGTATGCCCCGGGGGCAATATTTAACCCCAGCTCCCCAGCCCTGACTTCCAATGCCTGGCTGACGGCAGGCACGAAGGGGGAGAGAGCAAGCTGTTTTACAGGCAGGTGGAGGAACAGGTGGTGCATAGCGGTATTGCCCACGACTACTGCCTCCACAATTTCTTCAGGTTTGGCACCAGCCTCAGCACAGAGGTCAATGCTCAGCTCGTTGATGGCGTCAACCGCCAGCTTCTGTACCGCCGCTGCGTTATCTGGCGAGTGAACAACGGCAGTCATGCGGCTGATGATGTCCTCTCCATAGCTTATCTGGGGGTTCATCACCCCTTTGGCGGCTAAAGTCCGGCCGTTGCCCAGGTCAACCAGATAGCCGGCAACCTTGGTGGTGCCCAGGTCTATGGCTAACCCCAGCTGGCGGCTTTTTGGGGAGAGAATGGCTATCACCTCGCCGTTATGGACTACAGCCTGGCTTTTCCACTTCCAGGACCGTAGTTGGTCAGAGATGGTGCGCAGGGCACCAATATTAACCTTGGTGCATCGCAGCTTGTGCTGCTGGTTTAGTGCCTTTAGCAGGCGGTCGGCATCAGCCTGGGGGGCTAACAGGGACGGGGCTACTAGTTGCAGGCGGTAGGCTTGAACCGATGGCTCGGGGGGGACTGTTATCTCCAGCCCCTCCACCTGGACTCGCTGTGGGGTGGTCATGGACTCGGCGGGCACAGCTATTTTGCAGTCGCTGGCGGGATAAGTCTGACAGGCAAGACGCCACCCCTCCTTCAGTTCTTGTGAGGTAAATGCTTCATGTTCGTTGGTCGTTGGTTTGGAGACAGTGCCGCTTAGAACTTGCACCTTGCATGAGTGGCATATTCCCTCGCCCCCACACATGCTGTTGATACCCACGCCGAGCTGGCGAGCACAACCTAGAAGAGAATCATTCTTTTGACACTCCCCTCTTCGACCTACCGGCTCAAAATCAATGGTGAAATCAGCCATTTTCTTCCTATTCTGTTACTTTATAGTGACAGGTTTCCCTGAGGCTGCAGCGGGCACAGACTTCAGCCTGTGTCCATCTTGTCATTTGTGGTCCTATGCCCATGACCATGGAAGTCGATTTGCGGGGGACCAATACTCCTGAGGAAGTCAGCCTCACGCCGATTTTATCTGCGTTGGCCAGTCCCAGCAGGTTCCACTGCTCGGTCAAGGGAAAACCGGGCATACCGGGGTTAACCGGGCTGCTTATCTCATAACCCCGAGACGAGACCTCACTGGCGAGACGCCTGAGGACTTCCAGAGCCGTCATGTCCACGGCGGTGCTGCCAATACCGTCCAGAATCATCCCCCGCATAGCCTCGCCGCTTTTACTGTAGTCTGTTACCTGTTTTTCCAGCCTGGGGCCGATGGTGCAGAGGAGAACGGCAAGCTCCTTCGCCTCGGGGAAGATTGCTGGTATTAATGGGCCGTGTATCGCTTTATCACCCTCCAGTGATATCTGGCTGCTGTTCATGCTGCTTACCATATAGTATTCATAAGCCACTGCTGGCTCCAGCAGGCGAGCCTTCTTGACACTGGCGAGTAATTCCCGAATTAAAATTTTTATCTCAGGCCTGACTTTAGCTCCTCCCCCCAGTCCCTGCCGCCGTAGCACATCCCTGGTCTTCAGGCTCAGGGGAATATCACGGATCACGGGCATAGCTCAACCTTTCCTCTGCTCTTATGTTACCACCCCAGCCCGTTAGGTAGCTATTTATATACGCCGTATTCCTTGGTAAACTCTACCATAGTCCTGACGTTCTCTGGCTTTACATCATCGAAGAACGCACAGTTAGCCATCATATAGCCGCCGCCTTTGCCACAATTATCAATAAGTTTCTTGGCGTAGTCTTTCACCTGCTGGGTCGTACCAATGGTCAACAGATCCATAGGCATGTTGCCGGCTATGCAGGCAACGTCACCCAGTATTTCTTTGGCTTTAATCATATCTACTGTGTCGAACAACCAGACTGTCTTACCCTTAGGCAAGTCCTGGATAACTTCCAGCCTCGAATTAGAGCCCCCTTCAGCCCAGAGAAACGGCACCACGCCATCATCAATCAAGCCGAGGAGTATCTTTTTTAGATAGGGCCAGTAGAATTTCTTGTACTGCTCGTCAGACATAAAGCCATCGGCACCTTTATGCAAAGGTAAGAATATCAAAGGATTCGAGTTCATGTTTGACTCGATTATGCCTTTCTGAATCCAAAATGGCGTCATTTTATCCATGGCTTCGATGAGCTTTTCTGGTTGGCGGTACATATCCGACATTATCCCCCGGGTGCCCCTGAGGGTGTCACCGAGTATGTCATAAGGCGCTTTGGTATAGCCGGCTTGACCTGAGGGAAATCCTAACGCCGGCATCTCCTTCTCGAAGGCCATGAAGAATCCCAACCATTTCGCGGCTTCACTCCCGGCTTCCAGAAGCTTCTTGAAGGCAGCCTGAACATCGGGCAGACCATAGGGGAAAAAAATAATGCCAGTTCCATACATTTCATTTATAGTAGTGACGTTAGGGAGCTGCTTGAAGGGTTCCAGGGCTCCGAATATGCGCGGCAGAATGGTGGTGTTGAAGAAATGCGTCGGGTCCTGTAAAAAGGCAGCATATTCATCTGCCTTCATATATTCGCCTTCGTTGCACTGGTAGGTGTGCTCGGGGGCCGTTCCGTGGCCCGGCCACTTGTATAGCTTGTAGTCCAGGATGTCAAAGAATCTCCCCGGCCCGGGCGCCACGCAGCCGAAGTGCGCGTCCGGTTGAAAGTCAACATAGAATTTTTTCCAGGCATTATTGGCTTTTTCATAGTCATACATGACATCGCGAGGGGTCAGCCCGGAATAAAAAGCAGGGAAAAAGCTGGGTATCAGCAACACCGGCACCCTGTCTGGCCTTTTCTTCATCTGGATGGCATCTTTTATCCTGGTGGCCCTTTCCTTGTACAGCTTCTCAGCTTCGGGGCTGGCAAACTTGACGCCCTCCGGCGAAAGCCATTTTTGAAACCGTGCCTCCTGCCTTTCGTCCGATGTCATCTCTTCCCATTTCTTTTCCATTTTATTACCTCCGCATTATTTGACGATTATTACTTGGCGCCGACCCATTTCTTAGCCAGGGACACGCCCGTCATAGCATCCTTGCCATAGGCATCAGCGCCGGTATACTTTCTTACCTCTTCAGTAATCTGGCCGCCGCCAATCATGACTTTTACCTTGTCTCGTAAGCCAGCGGCTTTCATGGTTTCCACGGTTTGTTTCATGGAATCAAAAGCCAGCGTTAAGAATCCACTTAAGCCAACAATGGGGGCACCAGTCTCCTTTATCTTCTCCACAAACTTTTGCGCCGGCACGTCAACGCCGAGGTCATGGACTTCGAAGCCATTGACATCGAGCATAAAGACGACGATGTCCTTGCCGATGTCATGTATATCCCCGGCAACAGTGCCGAAAACAATCTTGCCCAGCTTCTTGCTCTCAGCCGTCTTGGTTAGCTTGGGCTTGACCAGTTCGGTCACTGCTTTCAGTATCTCGCCGGAGTACACGAGGTCAGGTATGAAGTACTCGCTGCTGGCAAACCGCTGGCCCACGATTTGCATGCCCTGTCTGGCATCTCCTAGGATCCTGAGTGGGTCTTCACCGGCGCTCAGCCTATCTTTTACAATCTTAATAGCCTCTTGTTCCTTCAAATCAGCTAACGTGTTAACCAGGTCTTTAGCCATCTTTGTTACCCTCCTATACCTGTATTGGACTTTATAGTCCGCTGGCGTTAATGCTATTTGAAAGTGCATTATAACAAGGACATAGAAATTTTTCTACCTATCCGTCAACAAGTCAACACATTGACAGGAAGCCGTTTATTTGTGATACAATGCAGGCAACTTAGAGCAGAAAAGGAGGCAGGATAATTATGGTCAAGCTCACAAAGACTAAGGGCGAGATTATCCAGAAATCCAATGAACTGGCTATAGAGTATGAAGCAAAATACAAGGGCTGCGGCCAGTGTACATTTTTGGCAATAATTGATGCCCTGAGGTGGGGTGGCCTGGAGATTATTCCCAAGGATATGGAAGATAGGCTTTTTTCCGGGGTATGTGTTCTGACCGGGGGTGTTGGCTTGAGCGGAGATGGTACCTGTGCCGCCGTAGCGAGCGGTGCTTTGGCGGTTGGCTTGGCTTTGGGAATTCAACGGGAGACCTTCAATGAGGCCTGTTTCCGTGAGAATTGCGCTACCGTTCGGAATGCTCTTCTGAATAGGTATTACCAAGAATATAATTCCATACTGTGCAAGGATGTCCAGAGGAAGTTTTTTGGAAAAGCGTGGGACTTGGCGCGCGATGACATGAGCGTAGAATTCTTGGGGATATCACGCGGCTGTACTATTATGCAGACAGCTATGTGGACCACGGAAATTATCCTGGATGAATTTGAAAAAGGGAATGTGAAAGGGTATGTCGGCAGCCCTGAAGGCAAAGCTTGAATCCTTCAGCCGGGGTCCCAGAAGTCCGAAAGTGAATGCGAAATCGAAATCAAACAGACTGACAAATTAAAAGGAGGGAGATATGTCAGGAATATTAAAGGACAAAGTAGCCATTATAACCGGATCTAGCCGTGGTTTCGGGAAGGTCTTCGCCTTGAGGTTTGCCGAGGAAGGAGCCAAGCTACTATTAACTACTACCAGTCTGGAAAGGGCTCAGGGCACGGTTAATGAGGTAAAAGCCAAAGGCGGGGAAGTAGCAATCATGGAGGCTGATATCTCGCACGAAGATGCTGGTGAGAAGATAGCCGAAAAGGTTATGCAGCAGTATGGCAGGGTCGATATCCTCGTCAATAATGCTGCTATATGGTATGGACTCAATACCAAGCCATGGGATGTCTGGACGGTGAAGGAATGGGACCAGATGTTTACGGTTAATGTCCGGGGAAATTGGCTGGTCTGTAAGGCGATAGCCCCCCTTATGATAAAGCAAAAAAAGGGCAAGATTATCAATATTGCCTCTGATGTCTTTAAGGTTCCGGACTCTCAGTGGTTTTTGCCTTATGCTTTAACCAAATCAGCGATTTATACAATGACTCAAGCTTTGGCTGCTGCTTTAGGTCCATCCGGTATTAATGTCAATGCTGTTGCTCCGGGATATACGGCCACCGAAGCCAGTTTAGGCCAAGAAGGCAGTGCAAAAACATTCGAAAGTGTTGTCGCCGCCCAAATGATAAAAAGGCGTGAAGAGCCTGAAGACGTGGCGGGGGCTGTGGTATTTCTAGCCTCAGCAGACTCGGATTTAATCACTGGTCAGGCTATCATGGTAGATGGTGGACACGTGATGCTATAGGCAATAGGAGCCTGGGGTCTGCTCTAATTTAAGTGGCCAATATTGCCGCCGCGAATTGCCCCTGCTAAGGCCAGAGTTCCTGAGCCACGTCTGTCAGCCCCAGTTCCAGTAGTTTCTTTTTACTGGGCTTGGCTGTCTTGAGGTCCCAATCCATGGCAGTAAGGTACTCTCTTATCATGGTGTCCTCATCAACGGTTACTCCAGCCACGGGACCTTCCTTTAGCGGTGGCCTGCCCAGAACCCTGTCGGGGACTTTGAACTCCAGCGGGTTCAACCCCTCTCGAATATTGAAGGCTTGCCTAAGATTAGAGATTCTCTCCCCCGTCTTAAGCAATTCGTCATCGGTTATTTCCCAGCCAGTAACCGCTCTCATAAAATCAGCGATAGGGTCAACATTGGGAAAAGCCCAGAACACGAACAGGCACGTCCCGGTACAAACCACGGCCTGGTGGAAATTGCTGCCTCTCTTGCGCGCTTCTCCCCTGCCAGAAAAGGACTTTAAGTCGAATTTAGGCAGCAGTCCTGAAGGATATGCGGGTGCATCCGACAACTCTGAGCCCACAAAATGACGACCCGGAGTTGGGTCCAACCGATAGCTGGTGGCAAAGTAAAACGCATGCTTCGGGTCATGTGCCGGAAGCTCCTGCCCCCCAACATGTATGGCGTATTTGTCGGCGCCCCTGCCAATCTTCTCCGCTGCCACCTTTACTCCATCGGCTAACACGGCACCGAAACCTTCTCTCTTAGCCAATTTTTCGGTCATGGCAACGATAGATTTATGGTTGCCCCAGGTCATTTCGATACCATTGGTGTCGGCCTTGGTAATAAGTCCCTTCTCGAAGCATTCAATAGCCAGGGCGATAGCAGCCCCGGCCGAGATTGTGTCAATCCCGTAGCGATCGCAAATATCGCCTGCCTTGATTATCGATTCCAGGTTGTTATTGAGACAGTTGGTGCCAAACATGGCAGTCGTCTCATATTCGGGTCTACGGGCACCAGCGGCATATTTATACTCTCCTGTTCCTGCCTTCATGACCCCTCCACATCCGATGGGGCACATGTAACAGGCGAATTTCTTCATCGTACGCTCAATCACAGCCTCTTTGGCTAAAGGTTGAAAATCTGGAAAGTCAGTAGTCCCTACTCCTGCCCAGTTTTTGACCGGCGAATCACCACTTTGAACGCCGATATCAACCAGGAAGGGCGTGCCAAACGGCTTCAACCAGACAATATGCCCACCCAGTTCAGCCGTGTATTTCTTTCTCAGTTCCTTAGTCTTTTCTTCATTGGCTAGAGGGACCTTCATTTTGCCCTTCACCGCCACCGCCTTAAGCTTCTTTGAGCCCATCACGGCACCCAGACCGGAACGGGCCGCAGTTCTGTTTTTGCTCAGCACTGCCGCGATGTGAGAGAGTTTCTCACCTGATGGTCCAATGCAAGCTACCTCCACATCCTTGCCCAGTTCGGATTTGAGTATCTCTTCGGTCTGGCGAGTATCCTTCCCCCATATATGGGCAGCATCCCTCAGCTCGGCTTTACCATTATTGATAAAGAGGTAGACCGGCTTTGCCGATATGCCGGTAAAGAACAGGGCATCGTAGCCGGCGAACTTCAGGAAGGCACCGAAGTAACCACCGGAATTGGCATCACCCCAGCCCCCGGTCAACGGTGATTTTCCTACTATAGTGTGCTTTGTACCCGAAAGTGCCGGGGTGCCGGTAAATGGGCCGGTAAG
>Ga0307428_1000141_pt1 | contig 62024 bp, 65 predicted proteins | sample SalMarWE160240MG_FD_202161 | JGI IMG/M metagenome (GOLD analysis project Ga0307428, IMG submission 202161) | Salt marsh sediment microbial communities from the Plum Island Ecosystem LTER, Massachusetts, United States - WE1603-240 | ecosystem: Environmental > Aquatic > Marine > Intertidal zone >...
TCTTTGAAATTTTTTTTCTACTTTTTTAACACTAAAATTAGTTGAAACCAGAAAATAATAAAAAACATCTTCGTTGTGACCGGCAATATTTAATAAAATTCTTGGTAGTGGGTCAATTTGAAACGAAATTTCTTTAAAATTGTAACTTATTAAGTATAAATTCAAACTTATTGACTTTGAAGTTAATAATTGGTAAATTATAGTTGCTGATTTTCGGATTAGCAAGTGTGTGAACACAAAAAATATGCCCCATTTATTTGGGGCTATTTTTTAGGGTAGGGGTAGAGGGATTCGAACCCCCAAAGCGTGTGAACACTTACTAAATCCCAAATTTAGCGCGTCTACCAGTTCCGCCATTCGCCCAGCGCGGGGTAATTTCTCCTATATTTTCTGCTGCCAGACTACCAAAATTATAATGTATGTAAATATCCAGTTTAGTAATTTTAGTCATCTTGCCACTGGAATCTATTTCTATCCTATCTATGAATTTTGATATTATCCTCTTCCAGTCAATATCATCTAATTTGCTTATACCTAATTTTAAACTTTTTAGGAGGCCTTTTAAACTATTAATTCTCTTCTCTTTTAGCTTCTCCAGTTTTTCCTTATTTTTCAATTCAAATATTGCATTATCTATTAATTTTAGTTTTTCTTCTTTATCCTTCAATTTCTCCGCAATGCTGCTCTTCCTAATTGATTCCGGGATGTCCTCGTTTAAATACAGCTCCAGGAGACTATTGATATCTCTGTTGATTTTATCTTTTTTATTTTCAAATTCAATAGCTTTAAAGTCATTATTCAGATTTTTCTTACTTTTGTTTAATATATACTTCTTAATATTATCAGGATTTAAGAGAAAATATTTTACATCATTTTTAATTATATCCTCTATTTGTTCCTTTCTAACTGCTGAACTTGAGCATGGCTTATCTGTTACTTCTTTCTTTTTTCCCAAATCATAATAATAGAACACAATGCCTTTTTTTGTAGGATATCTGCCCCCACAATAAGGGTATCTGCATTTGTGACAGAATAGTCTACCGGTTAGAATATACATTGTCTTTACCCTGGTATTATAATCACTCCTATTAGCAGCTAATTGCTTTTGCGCTTTAAGAAATATCCTTTTAGAAATTATCGGCTTTATTTTAATGCTGACCGGTTCTACAAAATCAAATCTGCTATTTTGGGCATAAATATATTCATTCTTGTAATAAAGGTCATTTGAAACAATACTTTTTACATTATTCCTTGTCCATTTATTTTCGTATATTCTATTATATTTCTTTGACCTTAAAACTCTCCCAAGCTTTTTAAGCCTTGTTGGAATTCCCAGAGCATTTAAATCATCCGGTACCCTGTAACATGACCAGCCATGATTGGCAATTAAATCAAAGATTCTTCTTACAACCCTAGCATCCTCTTCGTCTATAACCAGCCTATCTTCCTTATCTAATTTATATCCGTAAGGCACACTATTTCCTCCGGCCGGGAACTTACCCTGCTTGGCTTTCTGGTATCTTCCCCTGGCCGACCGCTCAGCAATGACTTTAAGTTCTCTTTTGCTAAAAATTCCCTGAATGTCCGACATAAAATCATCATCTTTATTGTTAAGATCCAGTACGGTATTTTGGAGCATAAGTTTTACATTATTATATTTAAATACTTCTTTTAATACCTGGAGATCTTTTACATTCCTTGATAATCTATCCTGGTCAACTACAAGCACTCTGGTGTATATACCATTACTGCATCCTTTAAGTAGCTCCTTTAGCTGAGGTCTTTCTTTAATTGTCTCACCGGAAATTCCTAGGTCCTTGTAAAGGTCATAATACCAGTTATTTCTATTACATATACTTTCCAGTATATTTATCTGTTCGGGTATACTGTATTTGTCATCCTTTGCCTGTTTATTACTTGAAACTCTAACATAACAGGCTACTTTTTCTTCTTTGCTCATAGCTAATAATTTTTAAATGATGTTTTATGTATTATATAAAATTAAGTTTCTTTTACCAATGATTCGCTATCTAATTTTTCTAAAATTAATTCATAAATATCAAAAAATATCTCATCACCATTCCTTTCTTCGTTATAAACTCTAATTGTCCTATTAATATCCTTATCCATTAAAAATACTCATTAATGTATATTTTTATCAAACATTTTATTTCCATCTATTACGATTACAAACCATATAAAAGATATTAAATAATATCATAATGTTGCTTATTCAACAATTTTTAACCTTAACCTAAGCTCTTATTCTAAATTTAATAACTAATAATTTACATTTTATTTTTTTAATTAGATATAGTAAAAAGACATAATAACCGCTTATAGCCTTAAATTATAACTTAAAAATTTATATATATTTTCAGTATTATCTTACAGTCCAGTTTACAAAATTGTTAACTTTACTCTTTTGTTATATCTTATAAAATTGTTATAGTAAATACTTATATAATACCTTTGTAAATGATAAGTAAAACAAAAATTAATAACAAAATGAATAAAACTAGACAAATGAGTTATGAAGCACTGTATTAAAACTTTTCCCAGGGCCTTAAAGGAAATAATGGATAAAAAAGATATAATCCATAGGAAATTAGCAGCCAAAACCAATTTTAGCTTTAGTTATTTCTGTGTCCTTAAGAAAAGAAAAAAGCATCCTCCTATGGAAACTATTAAAAAAATAGCTCAAGGATTAGAGATATCTCCAGAATATTTCCTTGAATATAGAATTGATATACTTGTAAAGCTATTAATAAACAACCCATCTTTAACTGATGATGTTATTGACTTTACCAAGGATCTAATCGAATATAACAATTTAAAAACTACAGATAAAGAAAAAGGAGTTTTGGGAATATTACCCCGTAGCTTCTGAAACAATTTAGAGCAATATAGCTAATTTAGATAAAAATACGACCTGCAGCTAAATTATATTTATTTCCCATATTAAAAATTCTAAGATAATATTGGAATGAAGTAATTAATGATCATAAGTGAAAGATTTTTTTATTTCCCTTCTAATGAATCCTTCTAAATTCATAGAGTGTTATATAATTATAATCCAATATATTCATTTCAGTAATACTTACGAATAAAAATTAGGATTCCATGCAAATAAAATATCATCAAACTTTTCTATCTTCAACCTATCCCAGATTGTTTCTGGGATTCCACCTTTTTTTAATGCTGGGCAATTTTTAGCATGCCATTCAATTAAACAAATAAAATTAGAATTTTCCAGTGAAATGATACGGTCTTTTCTCCGTGAACGCTTCTTAAAAACATGCAAATATATAGCGTCTGCTACCATATTGCCATGTTTTATTTTCATTGATGGAGATGGTGGATTCTTTACAGATTTCAAATGGTCTATAGCCTCTTTAACTGCATTGCGTATATCACATCTATTTTCTCCATTTTGAACATATAAATTCGCTCGAAATCTCTTATATTCTTCACTACTAGCATCATCGATCTCCCTCAATTTCCAATTGCCTCCATTAAGTAAGGGATATCGATAATTTCTAACAACTTCTAAATCAATGTTTTCATCACTTGCTTTAAATAATAGCATGAAATCCCCTCTTGATATCACATTTTTCACTACATCATTAGGTGATATTTGACCATTGAGGATCCCTTCTAATTCTTCTTTTCTGAATCTAACAGTACCAGGAGCCATTCGTAAATGTCTATAACCTACTAGATATCTTTGATAGTTTGAAATCCATTCACTTGTAATTATTGCAACCTCAAGAGAGTGCTGTGCCAAACGACAATGGTCTGATTCGGATACAAAGAAATGTATGTTTAGTTGAGATGAAGGACCGGCTAATCCAGTATCAATATTTGTACATGTACAACCAGGAAAGGATAAAAACCTACACAAATACTCAGCTGATAGATATTCATCTGCCTGAATCTCTTCAATGTTTTTAAAAATTATTTCTGGATACCTGCTGAAAAACCTAAGAAAACCAACAATTATTCCACCTGCGGTATCAAATGCACCTTCAATAAAATCATCAAAATGTGGCTTTCTGGCACCTATTAGGGTAGATACAGTCTCGCCAACTGGATTTTTCACAGTCCATACTTTTTCTCTTTTAACATTGCCTGAAGTATAAATAAAAAATGTGTCCCATGGAGAGATTATTATACCACCATGATTTATTGCATTACGAACATCAATATCCACAAACTTAAATAGATCACTAAATCCACTTGATAATAATATATCTTTTAAATTACTAAGATTCATTTGATTGGTATAATCTGTCCTTTTAACAGCACCGATTATGTCTCTTAAAAATCTAAATAAATTTGAGAGAATAGATTCTAGTATTTGAGAATAAATTGGAATCCTGTATAATCTTGTTTTTATTTCAGGCAATTGGTCTATAGGTTCAACTTCACGAATAATACCTGCGATCTCTAAGTAGGATCTTACTCCTTGAAAAAGATATCTTAATCCAGGCAATACGCCCGTAATGAAATCCTCTGACCTTGAATTATACATACCAACCAGCTTTTTATAAACTAATTCCTGAATATCTCGATTAAACAAACTCTCGGGTTCTGATTTGAAGAAATAGTAAAATATATCTATCCAAAGCGGGGAAATAGTATTTATCTTAGCATCAACTTCTCCTTGAATTAATTTAAGTAATTCTGCCTCAGAACATACTTCATAAAACCTCTTAGTATACATATTCTTTGTCAAGACATATCTATCATTTTTATCAGATAATTGATCTGCCATTTCCCGCTCTCTTAGATGTAAAAATTAATATTTCCATTAGATATATGTCATGTCTTTTACTTGCCTAAAGTCATATACTTCCCTAGAAAATATGACTTTATAATAACATATATATCCTATACTTGAATCACTCTTTAAGGCATTTATCTATTTTGCGTCAAAATTTTTTATAAAAGCCTTTTGCTCATGACAACTAATCCTATAAACAGTAGCTGCTCTTAGACTTTATATCTCTCCAAGCTTCTAAAAGATTATTAGGATAATCCGGTATAGCAAGATCTCTGTCCTTTTTCCTTTTCCCGAACTCTATCCTGATTTTCCCTTTGGTAAGAGTAATGTTGCCTGATTTAAGGTTTGCAACCTCAGAAAGCCTTAGTCCACAGTGAAACATAATAGACATAATGGTTTTGTTTCTTAGCCCAGTAGAGTATCTATTATTGGGTTGTTTAAGCAAATTTTGTGCTTCTTCCGGTGCTAAAATTACTAGAAGTTTACTTTTCTTATTTATAGCTCTTTTTTACTAATACTACATATAACCTACATTATACATAGCATATAGCAGGGTTTCCAAGGGATGGTACAATATGCGAACCATATCACAAAAATTGGGTGAATTTTAGATTAGCAGAATTTTTAATATTATTAAATACTCAAAAAATTTTTCCCTTAACTTACAGGCTCTTCATATTCTAATAGTTAATTTACCGTTAAAAATTCTATACCTTTTTCAAAACTAATAGTTATAATATTTTTTATTTTGATGAGTTTTCCACTATTTTTATTTCCTCTGCTGTTAACTCATATAATCCATAAATAATCTTATCGATTTGACACTCTAATTCCTTAGTGCTAGATAAAGAATTAACTTCTATTACATTAATTAATTGATTAACTTTTCGAATTAATCTGCAATCTTTAAAGCCAGGTGGTATAGGTAAATTATTAATGATATTAGTATTAATATTTATACAGCTAGCTGCCATCTTTAAAGAATGGTAAAAATGAGTAACAAAAAAAGTTAATAATTTAGAATTTATTATAGCTATCAATGGTTGTAATACTAAATAATCACCAAGAATTATTGTAGTAGACTTACCAGCATAATATTCACCTTTTCTATCTAAAAATGCTTCTAATTTATCTGACATTCCAGCAATAATAATTTTAGGTGAGCGTGCTTGTAGCTCTCTTTTTGGATTTATTTTTACTAAGGAAGAAGCTTTTATTTTGGGAAATAGATAACTTGATTTGATATATCGCGTTTTTTTATTGCCCCATAAAGATTTATATCTATCAATTGTACCTGTATTAACTAATTTATATCCATCTTCTTTTTGGTCATTAAAAAGATTTTTTTTAATTTTATATGCTTCTGAAACTGTAGCAGCACTTGATACTTTTCTAATACAACCTGATAGTTTTTGATTTTGCCAAAGTTTAAGTAATAAATTAAGAACTTTTTCATCAAAAAAATATCGATCCCAATAAATATCTTGATAAAATATAGATGATTGAATCTCATCAAACTGTTGATATTCGATAAGATTTTTCATAACTGTCATTTTAGTTACATCAGATTCCAAAGGCTGTTTATTAGTTAACGTTAGCGTAACAGGATATATGTCCTGATCAATAAAAACGTTTATTCTGGAATAGTCTCTAATTTCTTTTATTGTTTTTGTTAATAAAAATTTTCTTAGCTCTGCTGTGTATTTTGCACTAATAATTTTATTTGGGATAATAAAAGCAAAAGATCCACAATTCTTTAATAACTTTATTCCTTTTTCAATAAAAATCACGAATATATCCCAATTGCCTTTTGCGGTAGTGAAAATTTCTGCATATTTACTCCTTAGTTTTGGCTCTAATTGGACCATTTGTTCAGAATCAATATAGGGTGGATTACCAATCACTATATCAAACCCAGGAAAATCTCCTTGAAAAACTTCAGCAAAATAAAGTTTCCAGAGAAAAAAAGGCTTGGCATGAATACCTTCAGTATATTCTTTTAGTTGTTTTTGGGCATTTTCGATATCAAAGCCAATTTTTTCGCTAAGCTCCTGCTTCTCTTTTTCAATCAATTCTTTTCTTTCTTTTACATCCGGGAAATTAATGTATTTTTTCTCGATAGCTTTAAATTCTGGGAATTTTTCTTCCAATTTTAAATTAAGTATTTTAATTATAAGTTTCTCTATATCTTCTTTAAGCTTTTCTTTTTTGCTTCTATCTTGCTCACTTTGAAAATTACTTTTCTTTTGTTCAAAATCTTTTATTGTGCCCTCAATCAGGTAGTTATCTGAAAAAAGCTTTTCACTTTCTGAATTGTCTTTATCAAAATCAATCCCTAAAAACTCGGAGATCAGGCTATTTCCCTGCATAATCTTAAAATCAAGATTTGGTAAAGGCTGTATACCACAATTACCATCAGGATGCTCCCAATCTATCTTTTCATTTACTAATAAGGAGATAAAAAAACGTAATCTTGCAATTTCAACAGCAATCTGTTGTATATCAACACCATATATACATTTTTGAATTAGAAAAAGTTTCCTGCCATAGTCAATGTTTTTTTCTTGAAACTGTTTTTCTATTTGATCAATAAGTTTTTGTCTAACTACTGAATCAACTACATTTATTTTGACTGCGTTTATCTGAACCTTTTTCCAGTATAAATTCCGTGGGTCAATTTTAGAAAGGATAAAAACTAATTTGTTAAGCACGCCCATTGGAAAAGCGCCGGATCCTACTGCCGGATCAACCATTCTTAATGATTCAATAAGTTTTACAATTCTTTCTGATTCTTCCCCATTAAATGGGTTTTCTTCTCTATTTTTGGAAAAAAGTTCTTCCAATTTTTCTTCTAAACTGACAATGTCCTGAAGGTGAGTTTTAAAGTATTGTTTAAGTGATTCAGTAACCATATAATTTACAATTTCTCTTGGTGTGTAATAACTGCCAGTAGCTTTGCGGGCAGTCGTAGATGTTTCAGGATTAAAGCTTGCTAATAAATTTTCAAAAACTCTTCCCAAAAGTTCTGGATCAAGGGCCACTTCCTGGTCATCTAAATCGTTTTCATCAATAGTGAAATTATAGGATGATAATGTGTCTATTAAACCTCGCACCTTGTATGATTTGTTTTTTGTTCCATACTCAATGTTAAGATCTGATTTTATTTCCCCTGAGAAAAAAAGATAATTTGGAATTTGTGGCTGATCTTTTTGGTTATCAGAAAAACCATCAATAATGATTCCATTACTTTTATCATCAAGACACTCAAAAAGACCGCCGTTTAAGAATGGTATATTGCCAAAATATTCATAGATTCTGGCAGAATCTTTAAATAATTCATGATAGCGATATCCGTTATAATCTCCATAATCAGTACTGTTAGCCTCCTTTAGTTCCCACTCTCTGTTAAAATTCCTTTCAGTTTTTTTAGTATTAAGTGTAGCAAAGAATAGATTTTGTAAAATTGCTAGATAGTAAGTCGATTTTTCCGGAGAGGTGTTTTTTAGTATATTATTTAGTATTTTTCTATCAAATAAATATCTTGGCACAAGACCTCTCTCTCTCATAAACCAAATAAATATAATGCGAGTGATCAAACGAATAACCGCAATATTTCTACCATTTTTTTCTGCTTCAGCGTCTTTAGGAAACTTGACATTTTGAACAGCCCAAAAGTACCAGTTTGCAACATCTTTATAGAACTCTTTTGTAACTTTCTCCACACTAAATGAATCTTTAATCTTACCCAAAGACGAAAAATCTCCATCACCAATTCTTTGTAAAAAAGTTTTATTAGTAAATTCTTTGCTTACAAAATAAGTGAATCTTCGAAAATTATTCCAGTCTCTACGAATACCTTTTGGAATGTCATAAATCAGAGAAAATCTAAAATTTTCTTTTTTATCATAAAAAATAAAAATTCCAGCATTAAACTGTTGGAAATTATTACCTTTTAAAATGGCCTTGCCCAGATTATATTGTGCTTTTTTTCCGCTTCGTTCAGAAAGTTCTCTTTTAACCTTAAAAGCACAAATCAATAAATTTCCATCTTTTAAATAAAGCTCACCCAGTTTTTGGCCACTGGAAAAATTATCATCACAATAATAATCCAGATTATCTTCACTTGGACGAAATTTTTTATTTTTTTCAGAAAAAAATCGCCTGAATCTTTGCAAATCAAAATTTTCTATTAAGCTCTGTAAAATTTCTTTACTCATAATTTTTGATTTTCAACTGCTATAATAATTTCTTTAGTTAACTCTTTCTGCCTTTCTATTTCTTTTTTAAGATAATTCTCACTGAGTTTTTCTTTAATATCTTTAATTTCTTTTATGGTTTCATTTATTTTTTTTCCATTACCACTTTCCATATTGACAATTCGGCGTAATGTATAGTCTGGGAGTGTGCCAAAATCAGTAATATCTTCTTTTAAGACTCTAAGGAAATCTTTATACGGCACTATCTCCTCAAGTTGACTTGCGTTAATAAAATAGTTTAAATTATTCAAAGCTTTTTTCTCCAAGCTCTGCTCGCTAACCATCCCCTTACGATATTCCTTAAAATTCTTTACCTTATCGTAGTTCTGCCAAGCACGGTCAGAAAAAATAAGTGATTTTTCGCTTTTATTACAGATCATATTTTTAAATACATCTTCAAAAGTAGTTATGAAAATTTGATCTTTCCCATCTTCGCTATATTTTACACTGTAAACATAAAGCCGCCCCTTTTTCAAAAACACTATTAATTCATTTTCATTATATTTTTTAGCAACTTTAATTCGCGGTGGATAATTTTTTAGCGTTTCAATTAATTCTGGATTCTCTTTTTTGATCTTTTCGTATTCATTTAACACTCTAGTGTAAAAACTTTCTTTTTCCAGATTGTCAGGATTTTGCTGAAATTTATAATAGAGTTCGGCAGGTGTTGGTTCTTCATCAATATCGAAAATTTTAGAATCTTCACCTAATGTATTATGAATGAGAAACATTTTATTGGAGGCTATTTCTCTTGATTTAACCAGCTCGGAACCTTTTTCCGTGGGAAAGAAATTTACAATATAAAGCTCTTCAAATACTTTTTTACTAATACGATTAATACGACCAAAACGCTGGATAACTCGAACAGGATTCCAGGGAATATCATAATTTACTACCATCCCGGCACGATTAAGGTTAAAACCCTCAGAAATTTTATCTGTAGATAAGAGGATATCAAATTCATCTTCTTGCTCAATAAAAGATGCATCAAAATTTTTATTGATAGAGTATATTTTATGTGTTGATAAATCACCCGCTATAACAAAAACACGTTCACCAAATTCACTTTTAAGAATCGGTTCAAGATATTTTACTGTATCAAGATATTCAGAAAAAATAACTATTTTTCTTTTGGGTTCGTTCTTTTTAGGTTTTTCTTTTAACATTAACTCCAGATTATTAAGCAAGCAATCAGTTTTAGGATCATTTTTAACAAGATCTAATTCTTCTAAATCATTCAAAATTTTACCAAAAAGTACTAAGTCAGCTTTGATATGAGCAATAAATTCATCTTTATATTTAAACTCAGCAAGTTTATAAATTTTGTGATTTTTCGGATACTCACCGCTTTTAATCTTTTCAGAATACTCGTTTAAATAAGCTTCAATCTCTTCTGGATCTTTGTCATATATCTTTTCCATCAAACTTCTGTCTAAAATATATTTGCCGGTTTTCTCGATAAATTCCTGAGCAGTTTCAGTTATTTTTTTAAAATTCTTTATACTTTGCCTGAATGAGCCAAATGAGCTTTCGAAACGCTTTACCATTAAGCGACGCATAAAATCATATAAATTTCGCTGTTGGATAAATTGAAAGTTTTCTTTTTCTGTTAATCTCTCATTCGTTATCCTTTCTTTTTCTACCTCGTATTCAAATGGACGATAAATTGCTCCTTTAAATTGCCCTCCCTCTTCAGGATCACCAAAATATACACTAATAATTTTATCGTAAAATTCTGATTGCTTCTTAGTTAATTCAAAAAACCATTCTTTTGGATTAGTTCCCTTGGACAAAAACTTTACCTCGTCTCTATAATAAGGGTTATACTGCAAATCTAAGCGATTACGACGAATTGTTACAGGTTCTATAACGTCTCGTATTTGTTTTGCCAAGTACTTTGACCTCTGCTTTATTTTATCAAGATTTATATTTTGCTCTTCAAAAAATCCTTCATAGTATGCTAAAGCCTTTTTCCTTTTGGATTCATTTGGTGAATTCCAATACTTTTTAATATAGCCAAGTCGATCAAAATACCCTTTAAATGCCTTAAACCTGTCAACCAAGTTGTTTTCCAGGGTGATTGAAGATTTTTTCGGCGTAATAAAAAGCTTAAGTAAGGAAAGGATATCTCCCGGTCGATTATTAAATGGTGTAGCAGTCAGCATAATTATGATTTTGCCCCTACAAATATTTTTTAAATATTCATAATTTTTTGTATCCTGGTTTCTAAATCTATGTACTTCATCAATAATAACCACTTCAATATTTTTTGCCTTTTGGACAAATTCAGAAATATTTTCTAAATCTCCTGCTGAGCGTACTTCCCAATCATATAGCCCAAACTCCTCAGTATATTTTTTCCAGCCAGATTTTTTATTATCATCACCCATTATTCCTGGAGGGCAAATTATAATACCCCGTTTTTTAAGTTCCTTTACTACTGCACAAGCAACAACTGTTTTTCCAAGTCCCACAACATCAGCAATAATCACTCCATTATTCTTTTCAATAATTGCAAGAGCTTGCTTGACAGCATCCAGTTGATAGTTATAAGGAAAGTATCCATTATCTTTAAGTGTTTTAATAAGCGATTCCCCGATTTCTTTTTGCTCAAAAGAACCAAGATATTCTTGAAGTACTAATACAAAAGCCTCAAATGGTGTTATTTCTTTTACAAGGGTTTCCTTTTCAACTATTCCTAATAGCTTCTTTTTTATAATATCATCTTCTGTAATTTTAATAGCTGGTTCTTCCCAGAGTGCATCAAAGTAATCTTCAGCATCTTTAAAACCATAATCGCTAATCTCAACATTGAATTCTTCTTGTGTGGAAAGCCCCGCATTTGTTAAGTTGCTGCTTCCGGTAATAAATAATTTCCTTGCAACCTGTTCTTCTTGTAGTTTAAAAAGATATATTTTAGCATGGTTGGGACTGCAGGTTTTTCTAATTATTAGCTTATCTCTGCGGATAAGATCAATAAAATATTTTACCTGCTCATAAAAATCTTTTTTATCAAAATTTTCAGTGTTTAGGGATATTTTTATGGACTCAAAAAATTTATAGATTCGCTCCTCATCAGATAATTGTTTTTCCGGGTCGCCATATTCCAAGAGGCCATAATTTGATTTGTCTACATTTAGTCCCACCAAAACCTTTATTATTACGTCTGGATTATTTTTAAGACCCTGATATAGTCCTCTAATTCCTGAAAAATAGAAAAAACCAACTAAAAATTTCAATTCTTCACTCTTATTTATTAGTTCTAACAAGCGTTTTTTTAAATTATCAGCGCCGCTGTTTGTAATAAAATTGCTCATAAAATTATTTTATCATTCGTCAAGTTTAATATTTTCCATTAAGAAAACTGTTATTTTTTATAATACTAAATAACCATAATATATGGAATAAGAATATTAAAGTGTTAAAATAATTTTAATAAAACCTTACGTAACTAAATGACTATATAGAAGGTGAAAATAGCTGAGCATATTTATATACTATAAAAACAAGTCTATTTAGAGTTAAATTTAAACTAAGAAACAGTGGGCAATGGCATATTAAGAAGTAAAAATAAATATAAGCATAGGAAATAAATGAAAGCTCAAATTTCCTTTAACCATAGTTTTTTAAGCTTTAGGCTACTTAGTAGCTTTGGCCATACCTTAGAACTTTTCTAAGGGATTTTTTAGAACTTTAACTTACTTATTCCACTCTTGCGTTTGTAAATTCTTATTTGTATAAAATTTTATAAAACAAAAATGATAAGATATAATTGGAAAAATTAAAGATAAATATTAACATTTATATGAATTCAAAATGTACCTAAAATGTTATACGAAAGCACATCATAACAAGGTATTGTAAATGAAGATAAATTGGATTATTGAAGAAAAAGATATTCGACATATAAAAGAATTTGTGGCTTCTCAAAGTAGTAAATCATTTGTAAAAAATAGGATTGCGAGAAACTTAGATGGGCCCATTCCTGAATTTAATAGGGATATATTCTGGAATGTAATGATTTCTTGTCTTTTAACAACCCAACAACGTTCAGGTCCTGAAAGTTTCGTGACTCGGTTTATTTGCACTGATCCGTTTCCTTTAAATTTTAATAAATGTATGGAACAAACAAACCTTAAAGAATTTGTAGAAGACACTATTGCCAATTTTGGAGGCTTGCGCCGTTCAAAGACAATAGGAGACGAGGTTCTCCACAATTTTAAATGGCTTAAAAACGGTGGCTGGCAGGAAATTGTAGCAATTGCAAAAGTTCTCGTAGAAAATAGGAGACGAAGTCCCCGATTCAATGATAAATACATTTAAAGAAAAGCCGCAAAGATTGCAATTGATAAACTCAAAGGATTTGGTCCAAAACAGTCGAGAAATTTATGGCAATCGTTAGGACATACAAGGTTTGAGATACCAATCGATAGCAGAATTACAAAGTGGTTTAATAAAAATGGGTTCCCAGTTAAACTTTCAGCAGGTGCATTATCTGATGAAAACTATTACAACTTTGTAATGGATGGTATACAAGAAACTTGTAAGGAAAGTGTGGTTTATCCTTGTGTTTTGGATGCAGCAATCTTTGCAAGTTCTGATCAGGAATGGCCTGAAGATAAATTGATTTGGTGAGAGGAAAGGTGTACCATTCTATACCAGAAACGTTACCAGCAACATAATAAGAAGATAAGCAGATGACAAATTACGATAAATATAATAGAGAAGAAAGAGCAATTTGCTCTCATTTATTTAGATTGCTTCACGAAAATCTTAAACTTAAAGAAAAAAGTCCAATCGGACAATTCTTAAAAAAGATAGCATCAAAAAATCCCAATATTAATTTAACCAATCTTAACTATGATAATATTGGTATATTTTGTGAAGTCGCAATCATTCGCGATGCATTTCAAAATTTCAAACCATCAGTTAATCAGTTCATGGATAACTTGACAAAACTAGTAATGGAGCTAGAAAGAATCCAGGAGTGTCGTTTTTATTCCCAGCTACCTGAAGTTTTATGTAATCCCGAGTTAACTCATCCAAAACAGATAAGAAAGAAAGCAGAATCAGAAGGTATTCAGCTCACCCAAAATGAAAGTCAGGTATTCGGTGCCTTACAGGGTATGTTTAATGCTAAACCAGACCTGGTTATAACTATTGATAATAAATTACTGGTATTTGAAGCAAAATTCACCGAAGCATTTGATGAAATTCAGCTAAAACGGACTGAAAATATTGCAAATGTATGGGCTAAATTATTGTATAGTGATTTTGGATTTAAAATGGAACCAGAATTTCATATTATTAAACTCGGGGCTATGAAATTTAAACCCCATATAAATTGGACTGATATATTGAAAATTGCTCAGAAAACTTATGGGGAAAATGATAGGTCTTTGATTGCTTTTAAAAATGGAGTTGAACTTCTAAAGCATTATAAACTTGAATAAGTTATGAGTGAAGTTAAGCAAAACACAAATTTTGCTTCTGAATACTTTATTCTTTCTTGTCTTTATAGAGTTGGTGCAAATGCATATTTAACAATTGGAAACAAGAAATCAGTTTCAACGTTCAGCGATTATGTCACCTAAAACACCATAGTTTTCTCATTAGTATTGACAAAATATTAAGGTGAAGATAAAATTTCTTACCCTAGTCTTATTAGTAATTAATAGGAGATTGCTTTTCAAAATTTCAAAAAACTGGAGACTTAACCTATTAACAATTGGATTTGCGGTACCAGAATTTAATATTTTTGCTACTTTAAAACCATTATTATTTCTGCTCATAATTATAAAAGCCCTTAAAGGACTTCATGCCGTTTTCTACATCTATGTTGACGAGGGTTATGTAGATTGTGGTGGTTGAGATGTCGGAGTGGCCGAGGATGCGGCGGAGGGTTTCGATGTCTTTTGTTTGTCTGTAGTAGTGGGTTGCGTATGTGTGGCGTAGAGTATGGGGGGATATGTTTTTTTCTATTCCGGCTTTTTTGGCGTATCTTTTAACCATTTGTTGAATGTAGCGAGGTAGTAGTTTTTTGCCTTTTAAGGTTGAGAAAAAGTATGGACTTTTTGGTCTTTTATCTCTCCAGACTTCTAATAAGGTTACCAGGTATTCTGGAATTGCGAGATCTCGGTCTTTTCCTCCTTTGCCGCTTTTTATCCTAAGCTTACCTTTAGTTAAATTTATATTTCCAGGTTTTAGATTAATGACTTCTGAAAGGCGGAGTCCGCAGTGTAGCATTAGTGATATTATTGCTTTGTTTCTTAGTCCGGTAGGATAACGTTTGTTAGGTTGTTTTAGAAGTTTTTGGGCCTCTTCTGGCTCTAAAATTACCGGAAGTTTTTATTTTCTCATTTATAGATTTTTTTAACTAATAATACATATAATACCAATTATGCGTATTATATCATACCTAAAGTAGAGTAAGCTGTAAAATAAGAACTATATCACAAAAAAGCTATAAAAAATTAAACTATTTAATTATAAAAAATAAATCCCCTAGTTATCTTTTACCCTAGCTCACGCTTTAGGTTACTCAACATCTAGGGGAGTAAACCTTAGACTTTTCTCAGGGATTTTTCATCTTAGATAATTTTATAACTGCCTTTCGGTAATAATAAAATATCTGTTTGAAAGTTGCCTTCTGACTAAGGTCTATTTAAAATATAACAAAGATTATTGCGTTGTCAATAATAAATCCTAATATATGTAAAATTATAAATATAAGAGGCCTCAGAATCGATTTTAAGGCACGAAATAATAATTTAGGTATGGTGAGTAGGCCTCGATATCGCTTCATCTTCGTAGATTTGTATTATTTTAGCTTCGTATTTATAAGCAAGTTTTTTTATCAGGTTTCTCTGTACTTTCAGGCTATAACCATCTTTTTGATGATCAGTAGAATACCTGTGGTATGTGAATGCTGTTTTCATGACAAACTGCACATTCCGCAATACATTAATACAAGCGGTACAGTTATACATATTGTAAGGATAATGCCTACTGCTTTTAAGATGTTTGCAACATTTCCAGCTACGCTTAAATCATTCCTGCAGTAAGGGCATACTGATGCATCCTTGTCAATAACTTTTTTACAAAATGGACATTGCTTTTCATTTTCTTTTAATTCCATAATTTCTTCTATTTTTTATTAAAAATTATTTAGGATAATTTTCAAAGAAAGATTCTGGTTTTATTGCAGTATCTATTAGAGCCCATAACCACGTTCCAAAAATTGTTGCAATTAATATAAATAAAAATAATGTTGATAAAAATATTAGTTCAAATTCCAGGGTATAATAATATATTATAAATACTCCTAACACCGTAAAAAAAGCTACAATAAACTTAGAAGTTGATTTTTTTGCAGTATACAACCAGACAAAAAGCCCTAAAAATATTGCTATAAAAACTGCACTCATTTTTGTTTTACTTGATTTGATTTGTGTATTGTTTGTATTTTTACTCATAGGTAATTAATTCCTCCTATCTACTTTCCAATCTTTCTATTCTATCTTCTAATTCTTTTATTCTGTTATTATAACTCACCTTATCTATAATAGCCTGTCTTATAAATGCAGAGGTGCACAAGCCCAGTTTTTTAGCTTCTTTTTTAGCCTTATCAATTATTTCTTTATCAATTCTAAAACTGTACATTATTTTGTTAGGTACGAAAAATCTATATTTTTCTTTTATTATTTTGCTATTTGGTTCTGTGTCCATTTTAGGTCTATAATTTACAAAATCAATATTATTAGAGCTATATAAAAATAAGTTAAAACAATAAGATCATTATATGTAAATTTTACAATATTTTAATAACTCCTGTGAAGTCGCCAGTATTCGTCTCTTACAATATATACTGTTACCTCATCTTCAAGCTCGAAAGTTTCACCTTCATGTTCGTAACTGGCCGTAAATTTAAAAACACAATCTCTATTATGGAAGTTAATAAAGCTTTCGTCCCAAATAAAACCTTCCCACCTTCCTTCTTCAACATGATCAAGGTCTGCAAAAAACTCGGTTCCAGCAAAATCTACATGGACAGATTTAGGATCAAAGTCACCAAGCGTATAGCATTCTAAAACAAATTTCTCACCATTAAAGAATATTTCGTAACCTCTAGGGTTATCTTCCTCGCCAGTCATTGCAAGGTTATACTGAATCCTGTTCTGGTTCCATTTGTCAGTATGTAGAACCTTACCTTCTGGATCAAGCTCGGCTTCAACCCAAAATCCTTCTTCAACCCATACATCTTCATACTCCCAGTGGCTCGTATCCACCCACACATTTTCAGTATAGTCCTTCCAGTATCCCTGGTTAACGGTGTAACTCGTATCTACCCACCTTCTACCGGATACAGTCTCCCAATGACTAGTATCCACCCATACATGGTTATACTCCCAATGACTAGTATCGATCCAGTCATATCTTCTTCTTTTTTCATAATGACTAGTATCTACCCAAGTTCTTCTTATTCCATTAACTTTTTTTTCATAACAAGTATATAAAATATGAGGCATAACTGAAAAACCTGAGCTAAGGCATGAACCTATAGTATATCTTTTAGCATGGTAAATGTTACCACCGCGGTATATAGTTACTTTACCTGTATAAACATTAACAAAAAAAGGAATATATGCGTAACAAGGACTTGGCTTAGTCTCAAAAACACAGTTTACAGGCTTCCAATATGTATAATGAGTAGTCTCCCAATACCCTTCACTAACCCAAACATTGTAGTCAGTAACTTCCCAATAACCATCTTCAATCCATACTCTATCTCCGTATTCCCAATGCCCTTCGCTAACCCAAACATTTTCAGTATAGTCCTGCCAGTGTCCCTGGTGAACAGTATAACTAGTATCAACCCACCTTCTACCGGATACAGTCTCATAGTGTCCTTCTTCTACCCATTCGGTAGGAACACTCTCCCAATGACTCGTATCTACCCAAAATCTATGTGTATCAGCAAAAACATTAGAGGGAAAAGAAAATGAAAATAAAAAATTAATTAAAAAAAATATTATTAATATGCGAAAATAAATATTCCTAAGCATATTAAAACACCTCTAAAAATTGTATATTTGTAAATCAATGTAAGTATCTGAAGTATTGGAATCCTCCCATTTTGTATGTTCTAAACGAACGTAATCTCCAACATAATCAATAAGATCATCAGCACTAAAAAGTCTCTTGTCCTCATACCACAAATGGTCCTCTACAGAATATTGAACTAAAGGATCGACTTTTAAATCAAAGTTATTAATATCAAAAACTTTATGATAGTCGTCTACATTAATTGGAAAAACTCCCATAGCTTTTGTTTCTTTATCCACCAGAAAATATATTTTATTATCCTCAATCTTCTCTATTATTCCAGTATAAGTATTATAAAAAATATTTATCTGTTCAGCTGTATCTACATAAAAAACTACATTATTTCCCTCTTCATCAGTTCCATATACTTTTTCCATCTCAACAACTACATCGTTCCCCTCTTCATCAGTAAAAGTTTCATAAATAAAATCATGTTCATTATTTAACTCTTCTAATTTTTCAGAATTTTCAAATAATGAAGCGGTTGAAATTTTAAATTTATCAATTAGATTAAATTTAAAAACAAACACTGAAAAAGAAGCTAACACAACAAAAATAACTGAGATTTTAATTATTATTTTATTTCTCTTTTTCATAAAAATACCTCAGTTATTATTATTTCCAACCTAAAGCTTTTAAAACATCTTTAGGTTTATTTGTAACCCACCTTCCTCTGGCACTATCCGGTGGGTCCTTATCATCTCCCCCGGAACTATAGCTGCAAAAATAAAAAAAATTGGAAATTCTTTGACAGATATCTTTATCTAGTTGTTCCTTGAGGGCAAAATATCTAAACCCGGTTTCCCTGCTGATACCAAGATAGTAAAAATACTTATATTCCGGATGTTTTTTATAATATTCCTCCTTCCATACCCTCTTTAAACCTTCAATAGTCTTTTCCAGATCAGGTAAACATATGCTACATAAATAAAACCTTTTTATATTGCCTGCAAAATAATGAGTAACAACTAAATAATCCTTTTTCCTATATCTAATATCTATCTGCTTACCACAAACCTCACATTTTATAAGTTCCATTTTTACCTTATAATTACTGATTTTAAGCTAGGCATCAAAGTACATAATATTGTATAATGTATCATAATGTTGACTAAACAACAATAAAATCTTATTATCACCTATATACAGAATTTTAAGTATTATTTTTAAAGCTCTATCTCTAGACCTTAAAAAATTTATTGGAGTTAGCCTAAAAGCCGATCACTATCCCTGATAGGGTGTTTGTGTTAACCTAAATCATGAATTTGAAAGCCTTTTATTTTATTACTTATTTTTCCTCTGAAATTATCTATCTTACTGTTAATATCTTTTTGAGTAGTGCATTCAATAATAAGTATCGTATCTTCATAGCAACCACATGCATCTACTTGTCTTCTCCCAATTAAGAAATTCTTACCAACATCAATATCTTTAAAACCTAGTTTGTTTAAAAATCTAATAATATCCTTTACATGTTTTTCACCTGTTTCAGTATAATTTACCAAAGGAACCCCTCGTGTTAATGAAAATTCAAGTTAATTATAATACTTGATAATAAAAATATAAATTTTACTAAATTTAAAATGTATTAAAAATATAGACTACAATATTTAAAGATATTCAATATTCTCATGAATTTAATATCAATTAATTCTAATGCGACTATCGAAAGAAATACCAAAATTAATTAAAATAGATTTTTAAAAAAATAACAAAAAAACTAAATTTATGAAGATTTTAATTTCCAAGAAATAGACTTTTTTATTCTAGAATTTTTTCAGTACTTTATTATATGTGTATTTTATACTTTAAATATTCCACTTATTTTGAGTACTCATATTGTACTAGCTTCATCAGTTTATATATCTGCGTTTTCTGAATTATTTTATATTTTATTTAAATAAACCATAATTTAAATTTTCTTGATCAAAGATATCTTTATTAGCTTTCCATGTTAAAATAGATTTCCGCAATATTTCTTCAACCTTATCAACATCTTCTTTCTTTAAGTTACCAGTATCGCCATGAACTCCTTTGCTTCTTTCATTATAAAAATACTTCATATCATCATAAAGCTTTTTTCTTTTTCCAAATTCTTTTTCTAAATTAAATGCAATTCTTATGGTCAGCCTATATTTCAATTCCTGTTCAGCATCTGGGAGAAATAAAGCTTCTAAACCGATCATATAATCTATTAACCTATCTATTAAACTGTCACGTGTAATACCGTCATTTAATCTTGTAATTGCAATCCTTAATCTTCTCCTATCTTTATTCTTGTCAATTTTAAAAAGATTTTTATAAACAAAATTGAAAACATCTTTAAGTTGACCTATTTCTTTTTTTGTTATTTGGCATATGGCCCCCACAAAAACAGGTTTTATGTTTGTAGTAATATAAGTCACTTTATTACTTTGACTTGTAAAAGCATTTATGCAAACAATATTTCTTGCACTTAAAAATACCGATGACTTCTTTAAAATCCTTAAAGAATTTAATGCGATATCAAAAATTCTATTAATTTCATCGTATTCTTTAAAATTATTTAAATAGCTTATATTGCTATCATCGTTGATTTCTTTCTTTAATTTATCCTTTATTTCAATTACAAAATCAGAAATATAAGAAGAGAAAATAAAACCAGAGTGGTTCTCTTCTAATTCTTCTCTCTTCTCTTCATCAGAGATTTTCCTGATGCAAATATCTGGTGAAAGTGAAATCCTCAGAACAACCTGGTTATAGTTATATAAATGAATATAATAGGCCACTTCAAGATAATTATCATAAAGGAAAGATTCAAAAGAACTATAGAACCTATCAAACTCTTTTTTCTTAAACTCTTTTGTATTATTTCCAAGTTTATTTAAAAAATCTTCTATTATCTCTTGGGGACCACCTATATAAATATCATGGTCTTTTTTTCTGAGTTTCTTATAAAATAAATTTTCTATTACTTTGTCAGAATTTAGGCAATTAATTACTTTTTTATATTCATCTGAATTATCTAAAACTTTGAAAAAGTCCCTATCATCTTTATTCATTAATTCAAAGTATTTCTTACAAAGTACCTTTAAATTTTTTTTTAGAATTTTATTCTTCAGCTTCATGAATGATTCAAAATCCTTCATCTGTTTTTTATGATCTTCTATTTAATTCTTTCTTATACTCTTTCTAGTTCAATTATAAATTATTAGATGCTCGAGTATTTTTCTTTTTCCTTGTCATAACTTGTAACAAGTTCATCAAGTAAATCTATAAAAACCCCCTCTTTCTTTTTCGAATCAGAAATGTTATTTAACATCATCAGGATTTCTCTATTTCCCTTCATCGTATAAATTTCTGAAAGTAGTTCTTTCTCTTCTTCTATAAGTCCATTATTTTGAAATGCACTTAGACAATCTTTTGTTGATATATTCTCCAACTGACGATTTATAACAATGCTGTCATATTTATCGATTTTAATTAATGTTTGTATTCTTTTTAAGACGACAAGATTATCATTAAATTCTCTAACTGCATTTTGGTTATCCATCTCTCTCTTATTTTTTAATTTTTTTTCAGTTTCAATTTTTACCCTCTGGTATTCTTTTTCTTTCTCTAGATACTGTCTCTTTTCTCTTCTTTCGTTAAACCAATTAGTTACAATAGCCCCTCCAATGGTTGCTAATGCAGTAATTAAAGCTACAAATATATTACTTAGCATACCTCCCCCTACGCTTTTTAAAATTCTAGTCTAACTTACATTATACAGTTTAAAAAACTTATTAAAAATTATTGTACTGATCCCGCAAAAAACATGTATTTATTTCCCTTTACAGCATATAATATATCTGTACAACAAAGCCCCATATACTGGTGTTTTATTGGGTCAAGTCTTTAAAGGGAGTCGGTTGTATCCAGCCCCAGGGATCGGCTTAAAATTGCTGAACCAGCCTAAAAGCCGATTTTTATATCAATATGTACAGTATTAAGATTACTTATATTTTTGATAATTCATTCATCTTTCTTGCCATTCATGAGAAGAACTCCTTATAATATCCGGCAGTGGATCCAGAAATCTTAACCTGAACCTGGCCGGTCCGGCATTAATGGTTACTACTACTGTGGGATCAGAAATTACGATATTGTATGTAGTCCAGTCATCCTTATGCAGATCGCTATAGACAAAGGCCTCTTCCCTCTCAAGGCTTCCGTTGGTATAAACCCTACAGATACCTGAATCGTCATAGAAATAAACCTTATATTCTACATTTTTAGACCAGTATGAATTTTCCACAGGCGCCATACTACTGTCTACTGAAAGTAGGCTGGTCATTTGATCTCTTATAGCTCCCATACCTTCCCCGGCAATAAAAACGGTATACCCTTCCGAATACTCCTCCAGATCATAAAAAGAGGCCCCGGTAGCGGAAAGCTCCTCACATACATATTTTAACCTGTAGCTATTTCTCTGGGCCTGCCTGTAGTCCTGGGTAAATACAACAGTAAAAGAATAAAGTATAACTACAGCAATAGTTATTATAAAGATTTTCACTCCAATGCCTCGCTTAAAACGTAGCCTTCCATAATATAATTAAACCTGTTGTCCTCGTCTTCTATTCCCAAAAACCTGCCCATATTAACTATCCTTTTAATCGGTACGCCGATCTTATAGTTTATTGCCTCCCTGCTGTCAAACTCAAACCTCTTGTATTTCATGGAAGTTGTTACTTCAATTATTACCTCATCCTCACTTATATCCGGAAACTCAGCCAGGATATCACTTTTTAACCGGGAGATATTGGCCTCTGTAAACCGGCCGTCAGTTCTTGCCTTCTGGCATCCACTGTAGACTATCTCATCAAACCTTTCTATCTTATGGGAATTAACTATATCCTGAACATTCTGCATGGGAAATACCATAAGTAAAACTACAGCCGCAATGGTTACTATAAAGGTTTTCATAAGTACTTATCCTTAAAATAGTAGGTTCTTATGGAATTGTTTGAAGCTGCTCTATACCATGGTTTAGGAGCCTTGATGCCTGGGAAAAAAGTGAATTTTCCCCCGGACCAAGTATTAGACCCCAGATTAGGACACCTAAAATTACCGTAGCCATTATTACAATAAATGTCTTCATATAAACCCCTTTCCTCCTTTTAAAAATATAGTAAACTATAAGACGAAAAAACATCTGTTAAAACCACCACTAAAAAATTTAATAAAACCACCACTGCAGATACTATTGCCAGTATATAGATAAGGTTTCCGTTTCTCTCATTTATCCTCTCCCTTGCAGTAATTTTTTCTGTTTTTATATTATTCTGGTAGTGAGCGAGCTGGCCCTTTAGCTCGCCGGGACTAATATGGTCAAGCTTTAAAAACACTCCCGCCAGGTCCCTTGCTTCCTTTGTACCGATTGTATCTACAAAATAGCTGGCTGCTTCCTCCCGCCTATTCATATTCCAGAGGGAAAGCATTTTTATATACACTGGTTTTGTAACTTTAGCAGTCTTAATAATCTCTTCCAGGATATAATTTGAACCCAGAATAGTCTCCCCTTTTATGGTAAAGAGGTTAATAAGCATGGATATTGTGCGGTATATTTCCATATTGGCCGCTTCTTTTGCTCTTTTTTTAAAGAAATCATTAACGTATAAAAACGGAAGTTTTATCCTGCCCATTCTTTGTCTTGGTGTGGTAACTACAAGCATTATAAAGATTAAAAAAAGTTGCATTCCAAAAGAAGGAAGGCCTTTTATTACCTTTAGCAATACCGCTGCAATAAGCCATATACCAAAAACACTAAACCGCAGTACCTGATAGGTTGATACAGGAATATTTACCCCTCCAAAAGAAAGGACTTCCCCTTCTTTTATTACCTTCCTAACCCTGGCTATAACTCCATACCTTCCTTTTGCAGCCGGTAAAGCACTAAGTACACCAGAGGTAAAAAATCCAATTGATACTAGAGCCGTAAGAGAGATTAATATAAAATAAACTATTTTTATTACCATTTTAACGCACCTTTAAAAGTCAAATTTAGGTCTACTTAAAATGTACATAGACCAAAAACTAATTACAGAAAGAACAGAAATTGCTATAAAAAATTTTATACCCAGTCCAGTATTAAACTGGTAATAAAAAAACTTTCCCAGGGTAAACCCGAAATATTTTACACAGGTAAAAACTGAAAGGATATATACTATTGGAACAATAAACTTAACCATGGTAAATGCCTCATAATTTGCCCTCTTATCCTTTTCTATGGAACTCTTTATCTCTTTTAGGTTTGAGAGGATGCTATCCAGGGATACTGAAACATTGGTGCCGTTTGCAATTGCTTCAAAAATACTCATGCCCAGAAGTTCCGCCCACTCGGTACCAAACATGGATACAAAAAAGTCTACCGCAGACTGCAGCTCTTCCCTATCCTTGTAGTCCTTTATCTTTAAGCTTAAAATAAATAGCGCCTTCTTTGAAAGAGGGCTGCCTTTTAGGGTCTCTACGGTTTTATCAATTGCAGAGGACATATTAAAATCTGAAATCTTATACATACTGGTTAGCTCACCAAGCAAGCTCTCAGCTTCATAGCTTCCCTCCAGCTGAAGCCTTTTAAGCCTAAACCGCAGGTAAATGTACGGAAGAAAGCCAATTAGAGCTGACATTAAGATAAAAAATATACTTATTCCGAACAGCCCAACGGTAACGGTAAAAGAGGTAAAAAACATGCACACTGATAAAAAAAGAAAATAAAAAACACTGTCGCTGCCGCTCTTTCCAGTTGTTATTCTTATAAGCTGCCTTATATGGGCCGTAAATTTATTATCGGGTTTCGCTTTAATCTTGGTAGGAAATCTGTATCCTCTGTTGCGCTGCCTGATAAAATTTATCAACTTCCTTCCTAAAAACAGCCACGCGCCGGTTAGAAGTATAATGTACATTAAAGCTCTTACTATTATGTCAATTGTACCGCTCATATTAATTACACCCCCTTGGAGTAAAAAGGCGTTATAACTACTGGCTTTTTAGAAGGAAATTTTTCAGATAGCATTTTTAGCTCTTTTCTGTATGAGAGAAACGCCATGTAATTTTCTTCCCTGGCAATAGCTTCCTTATCTACTCCTATATCGAAAGAAAAAGTCCAGCTGTCAGATTCTGGCTCGTATCTAGCTATCTCATGTATTGATATTCTGTGTGAGAGATAATCATACCTAATCTCATAAATGCCCTTTAGCCTTTTTTTGGAACGGTCTGCAAGCTGTATAAAGCTAAAGACATAATGGAAGCTTTTTGCCACTTTTATTATTGTATGTTCTAAGCTCCCGCCTTTTTTATTTACAATCATATTTGCCATATCATAAGGAAGGTCGTATACATCGGTAAGGTGGATTGTACTCTTGCAGTGCCTTGTGCCCCGGTTTGCAATCTCAACAAGCAGGTTAAGCATATTCCCGTCCCTCGCCTCCCCGCAGATAATATAGTCCCCGTCCGAGCGCATTAGCTTTTTTGTAATGCCGGCTAGTTCCTCCCCGTCACAGACAAGCTGCATTATGGGGGACTTTGGCATAAGCTCATGCAGTGGAATCTCTGCGTTGGATTCAATTAAAACCCCCTCAAGATTGGGGTCTTCCAGCAGCTGGAATGTAGTAAGCATGGTAGTTTTTGCAGTTCTAACCGCTCCGCAGAAAAGAATATTAAAACCAACTTTAGCAAGGCTTCCAAGCATACCTATTGCCTCTTCTGGAATAGTGCCCCTTCTTGCCTGCTCCTCTAAAGTGTAGTTAAACACAATATATTTACGGAATACCATGATATCCTGGCCGGATTTTGTTAGGGAGCCGCTGTATATGGTAACCCTCTCCCCGGAGTGCATTAAAATTTCAATACTCGGGCTTGCCTGAGGTATCTCTGGCGTAAGAAGAAGCAGGGCTTTTTTAAGCGCACCGAACCTCTTTCTTGATATTTTCTGCTCCTGGAGCACCATCTTCCCGTCAATAAGATAATAGATTCTTTCCCCGATAATTTTTGCTGATGAGCTCTCGGGAATATCCATCCAGGCGCTTATCCCCGCAAGCCCCCATACTTCATGAAAAATACCGTCAACTATATCCTTATACCATCCGGGATAGGATTGATTAGTTTTAGCGTTATCCTCTAAATATTTTCTAATAAGGTCCTTAAAATAATTTACGTGGTCAGGTATCCCTATTATCGCTTTAGTCTGCCTCTCAAGTATTTTTGATTCCTGGCCTTCAGATAGCTTCCACTGATCTTCAAAATAGGTCTGTACAGATTGGCAGAGATTTATAAATTGTTCCCTCTCGCCTAAATTTTTCCTGCTTTTTTCTTTGCCTTCCTTTAGGCTACCAAGGTAGCTATCAATATAAAAATCTTCTGTAATATTTTCTTTTACAGTTAGATCATCCATAAATTAGGCCTTTCCAAGGATTTTTTTTAAAAAACTTCTACCCTCCCTACTATTTTTACTGGTACTGGCTATCTCTACACCCAGTACGTTGCACATTGAAACTGCAAACTCTTTTATGGAGCTACTGAAAAGCCTGTCATAGCTTATAAGGGTCTTTTTCTCCTTTTCAGCTTCAAGGCTTAACGGGTAATCCAGAAGAGGTATAACTGAGGCCACCTGCATATGGTATTTTTTAGCAAGCACTATTTCAGTATCAAGCTCGGGTAAATCAATGTATTTATTTACCACAAGGAAAAAATCATCCGGACTTATGCCCAATTTAGAAAAAATCTGCTCCTGGAGACTGCTAAAATTTCTAAAATTTCTCTCACTCTGTGTTGCAACCATATATTTTATTTTAGATGAGTTAAGGGCCCCTATACTCATACCGAAAGCGCTACTTCCCCCGTTTATAATGGTGATATCAAATGTCTCATTTGATAGATCGGTAAGCTTTTCAATATGAGCCGGATGGTAATGCCTGACCTTGGATATTTCTTTTTCCCCGGGAAGAATATACAAATTTTTATCTTTTACGCATGAGCTTTTGAGCTCCTCGGGGGTGAGGATATTATTTATAAGCCTATCCTTTATACCAGCCAGGCCAGAGCCGCTAGAATTATAAAAATAATCGCTACCTTCACTACCGCCGAGATTTAGTAAAACTACAGATTTTTCCGTAATAGACGCAGCTACCTGGGAAACAGAAGTACTTATCATGCTTACCCCGACCTCTGGACCGGAACCAAAAAAGCAAACAGTATTTTTCCCTTCATAAAAATCCTCAACGGAGAGGGAGCATATTTTCTGGGAGACTTGCGTATCTGTTAAAAGAGGCGGAATTACTATTATACCATAGGAAGAGAGTGTCTTATTTACGGTTGAGTATGTATCCATATCCCCTGCGATATAGTAATTGCTTTTTATTTTTTTTAAAAACTTTGAAAAATTCTGTATATACTTACTGTAAGTAACAGTTCTGCTATCTACTACTAAAATATCTATTTTTTCAAGTTCTCCTGCTTCAATAGATGGGGAGGTTTTAACGACAGAAAAAAATCCGGTTTTTTCTAGCTCGGCTTTTAGCCCCGGCAAGTCCCCTATAATTAAAATATTTTTCATCCTTTTCTTACTTTCCTGTTCCTAATTTAGATTAGCTTTATATAAAATAATAAATTTCCAGCTCTCGCTGGAAAGATTTTCAAGGTAGCTCATGTCTTCATGACTCGTTATAATTTCAATACTTGAGATATTTGCACTTGCATCATAACGGTCCTCTCCTTCAGTATTTACAACTTCCCTGTTTCCTGAATCCTTTAGGTATGCAACTTCGCTTCTTACCAGCTCACTTTCTTTTATGATTTTTTTGCTGCTTAAGCTCTCAGTAGGCTTTTCTTCATCTCCTTTTTCGCCTGTTATTTTAACCGGATAAAAATAAATGGTATCTCCCCTTCTTAGAGAACCTGGAAATGTTATTATCCAGTCAGAGGGAATGGTAAAAATATACTGGTCCTCTCCTATGGTATCTATACTCTCATCTTTAAAATAAGCTGGGGCAAGCTGGCTGTATTTTGGGATATAATGGCTGGAATACTTTCCGGTAACATCGTCTTTTCTGATTACAGCCCCTTCAATTATGTTATCTGGGTTTACCTTTATTAGCTCAAGCATACCGGGTTCAATGGCAGTACCTTCTTCTACGCTTCTATTAAGTACCACTACTTCGGTGTATAGAAACTTCTCCCTGCCGCCTGTCTCCCAGAAATATATCATCGCAATGGTAGCAAGCATTAAAATTAAACCTAAAATAGAAAAGACTACACCGCTTTTAAATTTTCTTCTTATAGAATATCCTTTCAAACTATCTTACCTCCCTACCGGTATTTATAATTATTAGACCTTTACAAACTTACCCATAATGCCTGAAAATAACTTTTTTCTACTTTTTTTAACTTTTAAAAAACTGCTGGCAAACTCTTCTGGAATAAAAAGGGTAGAGATACTTTTAAGCGGGCCCCTAAGTACACCAGAGACTTCACTGTAGTCAATCGCTATCTCATACCTGCAGTTAGCTTTGTATAATATAGATAGATCTATTGCTGGTATAAATGCCAGGGGTTCTACTCCCAAAAAATTTAAAAACTCTTTTTTATCTATCCCGCTATTCCACTTGTTTATGATAAAGTTAACTGGATACCCTTGAGCTTTTAATTTCATTAGCTCTGAAAGCTTTGTGCCGGCAACCTTGCAGCTTGTTGGAAACGGGTCTATAACAATAAATATCTGGTCCGCAATAGATAATAGAGGTTTTACCGAATCATCAAAGATATTGTCTCCTACATCAATAAGAGATGCGGGAGTGGTTCCGGATGCATACACAAGTTTTAGCATCTTATCGTAGTCCCATTCTTTAATCTCTTTTCTTCTATCGTCTGGGACAATCCAGGAGATGCCGTAAAATACATATTCAGCTTTTCTTCTTATCATTTTTCCGGATGAAATCTCGTGCGGGTATGAATAAAAATCACTTCCGCAATCTTTTGCGTTTCTGCTAAGCCTTTCTTCTATTCCCATCCAGTTAAATATTTCAGGGCTTCCTACAGGCGGCTCGATAACAGATGATGGTATGCCGAGGTTTGAAAGGTATTTTGCTAGATTTAAGGTGACTGTAGTGGAACCTGCGCACCTTGAAAGCCCGGATATAATAATTAGCTTCTTCTCTAGACTCGTATATACTTTTTTTTCAACTATTTTAGTAGTGGGCTTTTCAATGTATCTTACTTTAGGGGCTATATTTAAATCCTCTTCCGTATTCTCTTTAATACTGTCACTACTTACTTCTTCTGGCTCCGGTACCATTTTACTGATAGAGGAAATTACCTCGCTGTAGTCGTCATCAAAATAAATAATATTAACTTTATTTTTTTTAAAAAATTTTACCGCCTCGCCGTGCCAGGGAAGTTTTTTATCAACTACAGCAAGCTGCCACTTTTTATAAAGGGACTTATTTTTTACCTCATCGATATCACCAATAAACTCCTCAAAGCCGATATAAGGATGGCCCTTAAAATGATTGGTTATCCTTGCGTAGCTTTCTTTTATGTTTAAGCAGCAGATTATATATTCCAAATTACCTCAAAGCTTATATAAATTTTATAAATAATAAATTTTTTTTATGCACTTTTTATCTCCGGAAGATCCTTTACGTTAGAAATACCACAGATCCTTGTATCCTCTTCCCAGTAACGGTACTGAACCTTATAGAGAAGGGATGGGTAAAAGGAGCGCTGGTTTAAAATTAGCCTGCTCTGTGATAACCTCTTGCACTCATCAGGTAGCATAAGGCTTCTTACGCTGTAGCTCTGCGATTCGCTCTGTCTTGCAGTTTCTAAATAGCCTCCCGTACTTATGCCTACACCCTGAATTTTTATGGTGGTATTTCCCAGGAATCTGCTGCAGTACTGGGCGGTAAAATCATCATTTATCCCCAAATATAGATGGGTATCGCACATTGAAAGGATATCCTCCCAGCAGTCCTTATAGCGGTTTTTCATCTGCGGAAGCGACTGCCATATAAGCATGGGATAAATCCTTCGGGATCTCATTGTGCCAAGCATTACCTGGATATTTGGAATCCTTCCAATATTTGCCATCTCCTCAAGTATTAAAAACGTCGGGCTGTAAAGCGTATTTCCATACTCATAAGCCGTCTTATAGAGCTGGTTTAAAATGGTTGTAACTATAGAATTTATTATGGGTGAAAAAGTCCTGTCCTTATCGGGCATCAGTATAAATAGGGCAATCGGCCTATTTTTTTTAGCGCCAATTTTTTTAATATCTATTGTAGTTTTACCGGTTATATTTTTTATCCCCTTTATTGAAAATAGCTTAAGCTTTGTTGCAAGCCCAATTAGAACATTTGCCCTTACCTTATCTTCAGCCAGCAGGAAATTATCCCAGAGCTGTAGCGCGGTCCCACCGATACTGTAGTCAGTAAAAAGCTTTTCTGCTTTTTTAGGGTCTCTTACATTTTCAGAAGTTAATATTTTTAAAACCTCTCCGAATGTCTGTTGATCTGCTGGATATATCTTTTTTACAAAACCAATCAGTGCCCCAAGTAGCTGCCCTTCAGATTCCTCCCAGAAGGTGTCGCTACTGTAGGATAAAATGGTTGAGTCAGCCACAGAGCTTATATAGCCTTCGGCTATTTCCATAAGCTCTTTACCTGTAGATATATAGTTTATTGGATTTAGGCTATCTCCATGTTTTAGATTTATAAAATCAAGTACATATACGTCATAGCCGCAGCCAGCAAGGTACTTTGAGGTCAGGCAGTAAATCTCGCTTTTGGGATCAGTTATAATTATATCGCCCTTTTCATCCAGATTTTTATACATATACGGTATATGGAATATATTTGGAATTACAAAGCTTGTGGTCTTAAAGCTTCCGGGGCTGCCCAGTACCAGTGCCTGCATGTTAAGGCTTCCTCCTATGGGATGGTATGCTCCGGGCATTCCAATAAAATATTTTAAGTCCGCTGTATTAGAGCCCAGAAACCACCCCAGGTTATTTTTAAAGTAATGTTTTTTTATCTCTCCAGCAGTCTGGAATCTTGATGTGCCGTGGCTTCCATAGCCATCTTTCTGGATGTATTTTTTCTGTAGTTTTAAGTGCGAAAGCCCAAAAAGTGAGTAGATTAAAAATAGTGCAAGTATTCCCCAGAAAAAAATATTTGGAGGGCTTGCTTTAGTAAAAAAATCAGTATAAGTTCTTGTGCTTAGTGCAGTTATTAATAAAAAATTTTCCGGTATAAGTGATATATCGGACCTATAGTCCCCAAGAAACTGTTCTAAAGCTGATGAGAGGATGGGAAGGAAAATTAGCATAAGTATAAGCATTAAAATGGACGTTATAATTCTAGTTTTAACTACCACTTACCTTTGCCTTTCTCTGTCTCCCGCTTTTTGCTTTTCTTTTGATCTTGAAAGTATTTCTTTTTTCTTTTCAACCCTTATTTTTTCCTTTTCAATATCCCTTGAAATCTTATTTGCTATACTTTCTATTCCCGGGCCAATCCTAGTAAGCCCGGCACTTTTTATCTTTGGTATCTTAAAGTCAGTATCTTTATATGGTAAACCTGGGTTTACCATACTGCGCCCAGGGCTTTTATCAAAAAACTTTATAATCTCTTCTTTTGTATAGGCATACCCAAGCTTTTTACCCCTGCAGTATTTTTTCTTTTCCGGATGAAGAAAGCTTAAGTTTTTATTCTGTATCTTCATATCTATATTAAAGTTTTTCTTTAGGTACTCCTTCATTTCAACCAAATTCTTAGAATACTCTTTTGCCTCATCAATTGCCGAGCGCAGCTGCTCTTTCCAGATGGGCATACCCTTTTCTGCTAGCTTATATTCAGCCATTGAGTAGCTTCTTTGGCAGTAAGGCCCTTTTATAACGGATAAATTTTCCCTATTGCAAATCCTATTGCTTTCCCGTTTAATTTCCCTTAAAGTCTCCTTATTTGAAACAAGCTTCCGTCCGTCTTTAAAGGATACCGAGTTAACCACAAGATGGTTATGAATATGGCCCTTATCGATATGAGTTGCAACCAGCACTTCATATCCTTTAAACTCTTTTTTTGCAAGCTCTTTTCCAATCCTGTGGGCTTTTTGGGGATCCGTTTCCCCGGGCTTAAAACTCTGGATTATATGCTGGTAGCTTATTCCGTCTTTTTTTTCGTAAAGCTCTTTTGTGGTATTCATCTCGTCTATTGCATTTTGCGGGGAGCAGTCCATTCCGCTTATTATGCGTTCATCTGTTTTTTCCTTGTTCAGGACATAATTTATTATGTTTTTTATCCTCCCTTTTGAAGGAATTATTTTTATTACTGCCATAAAATATCTGTCCTTCATATTTTTTTTATTACTGCTGCCAGCTTACTCCATACTGTTTTTAGATTTTCCTTTATACTTTTAAGATTATCCCCCACTACTGTAAGGGTGCCGCAATTTACTGAGTGGGTTATTTTATCCATATTGCTTCCAATCCTTTTAAACTCAATAATCAGTTCCCTTATGCCAGGCACAACTGTAATGTCTTTATCAAGCATACATTTTCTAATGTAATCGCTGCGGCAAAAGTAAGTTTTTGACACCCTATCTTTTAGAAGAATCATTTCTTTTTCATTCAGCCATATAGTAACTGAACAATTTCTTTTTCTTGCCATTTTTTATGTAATAATTGCTAAAAAAACTATATTTATTCCCCTAACTTGTATAATCTATTTTCACTGTTTATTTTCGCCGTTGTTCTAGTTATTTATTTAATTATCATCTTTTGTATAAGATATATGAAACTATATCATAATGTTGTCTAAACAACAATATAATAATTGCAGAATTAGGTCATGCGCATATTGACTTGTTCTACTCTATAAAATATACTTTTTATAACTATTTAAAAGTTTTTTGTAACTATATTAAAAAACGAATTTAACTTTAAATATGATTTTAAAGCAAAAGAGAATTCGAAACATTAATGTATTAAAGAGTTTAATTAAAAGAGATAGTGAGTTTTTTATTGGAATTAAAATTCAACCTAAGTTTAAAGATTTTTTACTTAAAGTCGGATTTCCCCAAAATTTAAAACAAGGCCAATCAATTCTACCATCAGCAAATTTTGGTCCAGTTAGCTTATTTAATGCTGAAGGTAAATATAAAATTCATAAAGATAGACCAATGGAAACAGCATACCGAACAGTAGAGTGGCATTGGAAAGAATGGAGAGGTCGTTACGATAAAGTAGACCAATCAAAATTTGTTGATGTTCCTTATAAAAGATATCCTAGAACATTTATTAAACCACCAAGCGTCGAATTTATGGTTTATTTAGCTAATAGTGGAGAACAGTTAATAATTAGCCCGATTATTAAATTTGATGAGAATAACAAAGAAAAAATAATTCATACAATAAATTTATTTTTAGAAATTTTTGGTGAGTGCCAATTTTTTACCAGAAATTTAGATGTAATTATTAAATTGCCATTAAAAAGGCTAAATTGGAGAATTTTACCGCCAGGAGAGATGCCTTGGCCCAAACTAAAAGAGGAAATAAAACCATTAGTTAATAATGCTCCTAAGGGAAACCAAGCTGTTATTAAACATAGACTTGAAAAAATTACAAAATACAATCCGGATTTTGCAGCAATTGGAGAAGGTGGCTTTAAAGGTTATATTGTTTTAGGATTTGAACAAAAAAATATTTATACTCTTGAAAGTCTTTATTATGGCAATGCAACCTATATTTTTGGAGAAAAATGGGAAGATTTGTCTAAGAAAACAAAAGCTGAAATATTAAGCCAAAATTTACAAATTAATAGAATTATTCATAGAGAAGGTTGGGATAACAAAATAGATAATTTACTGAAATAACGATAACGTATATTCTAGTTTTTTCATAATAAATTCTTACCATTCCTAATAAACACTAATATGCTTTTGGAATTGAACGATATTAAACATCTACTTTTATCCAAAGCAAGGATATGTTCTAACTAACTGAGTTATTACCCTTGTTTTAAAGTTACTGCTAATTCCTTATTTTTAAATAATGTACCATAATTCCTACCACCGATTACTCTATTTATTAAAGTAAACTCCAATAAAATAAGAAAAGCAATAAAACTAAATGCTTTTTTACCGAGGGGTTTAGGGGATCCCCCCAATATAACTGCAAATGTAACCATGTGTTACATTTGCATATCTTGCCTATCAATTATTATATAGACTGTGTAGGCTGTTGGAAAATAGGCCGCATAAAAGCCAGGTTTTCAATAAATGCACAGGTTGTAATTTTACAAGTTCTAAGAAAATGATTACAAACAGGGGGCTTTTTGAAAATGAGCCGTGTGCGAATTTCAAAAAGGGGGTCAGGGGCGTGTGGGGCATTTTTATCTGAGGGCTGTGGGTGAGTGACCTATTATGATATTACACATAGTAATGGGACTATTATCCTTTATAGGCATATTAGATGGTAAACCTAGGTTTACCATCTAATATCTATCATTTTTATATTTCCTATTTTTTTTAAGTAACTCTAATCCAATGCAGTAGCCCCGCAATTAGAACAAATAACCTTACTGTATCCTTTAGACCAGTCAAAATTAATATAATTACCGTTACCTAAATTCTCTTTAATCTCTTCTTCTGATAACTTACTAAAATCGTAATCATATGTAATATCTATGCTCTTAATATAAAATATTTTAGAGCCGCATTTTTTACATTTCATTTTAATCTCCTTCCCCGGCAATACTTAATAACCTAATTCCCAGCTCGCTATTAAATGGAATAAATTCAGGCATTTTTCCATATTCAATAAATCGAAATTCTCTTAATCTGTAGTCCACTGTATAAACCTTATTTTTATATTTAATCCGTTTTAGCATTACTCCCCTACCTTTTAATTTAATAGATTTCATAAGATATATACCCTTCTTTCTTAATTGCCTTTTTCATCTCAGCCAGTAATTTCCTGTAACATTTTGCCTTCTCCCTGTTTTCCGGCTGATTTGTTCTGGTGCTTTTAAGCCCGCAGATTACTTCTTCAAGTTTTTCCTTTACTTTCCTAAATTCCCTTTCTGTTATTTCAATAATACCGTTTCCATAAGAATTTAAATTCTCATAAAAATCCGTACACTCTTCTAAAATATTTACCAGCTCCTCATCATGCGATAGATTAAAGCTTGGATATTTATAAGTTATTATTTTTTTAACCCTGTATGCATTTCTACTCATATTAATCCCCTTCCTTACTTACTGATAATTTCACTTGCTCTTTTTTCTCCAAAATACAGGTCCCTCTCAATTCCCAGTCCAAATAGGCCTTTAACGCTTTCAAGCTCTTCAAGGCTAAAATATCCCCATTCGTCATTTAAATCTCCAAAGATTGAAACATACCCAAAAAATATCCTCTCTTTATGGTTGTATTCCGTAGCGTACCAGGTTCCAGCTCCAGACGGATTAAAATACTTGGCAATTATTAGCGGGTCTTTTACTTCTTCCTGAGAGCCAACCTCTTTAAACCTTGCTTCTAACTCTTTAGTCATTAGTTTCATCTCTTTCTCCCTTCTTAAAAAATAATATTTGACTTCCTAAGGGAAGCTTTAGAGAAGGTTCTGGCTTTTAGTCAATGTGGAGATTTTGCGGTTCTCCTGAAAGGAGAATTGAGAGGGATAAATAGCTTTAGCGGTTTATGCTCGCAAAGTAAAATACTACATTTACAAAAGACAGGTTCTTCTATATTTGTCTTGGAAGTTAAATATAGTAAGCCTGAAAGGCTTTTGTAATTGCAGCTTTTTAAAATTTAACCTTGTATAAATTATAAAAAAGGTGGTATGGGTACAGGGAATTTGCTTCTAAAAAAAGTTTTATTAAACCTCGTTATATTTTTTCATTCCATATTTTTCAATATAATCTAGAATAGCTTTTTTTGTCCATGAGTCCGGTAAGTGTCTTATTTCTTTTACTTCTGAAAATGAATAGCCATATTTCATTAAAAATACATCAATTGTAGCTTCCATATGTGTATCACCTATTGGTATTAACGGACATAGAATTTTACCGTCTTTTAGCTCTGGTTCAAGTACTTTTGCAAGCACATACTCGGGCTTTTTTATTGTTTCTGCTTTACTGCCACCGAGTAGTTTTATTTGTTTTATATGATGGCATTCCTGCCTTCTGAACTTCCAGACCGGACAACTACAGCCATAATTGCCTTCTTTACCGATAGCAACTATATAATAACCATTACCGGAAGAACTTTTAACTTTGAATCTTTTAATCCATTTATCGTTTTTCAATTTTTACACCTTTCTTAACTTTTAATATTTTTATATTTAAATTAAGTACCGGAGGAAGCAGAAAGATCTGTAAATATATCAAGCTGCTCAAATATCCTGGCCGGTTTTCTTCCCTCTTCCATTTCCTTTCTTATTAGAATCGTACAAGGTTTTCCCGGAAGAGGTTCAACTACCTTACTTATGTAATTGTAGAATTTATACCTTGGAGAGCTTGCAAAGTATTCCCTCTTGGTCCTGTAGTCATATATCCACATCTAAAACTTTCCTTTCTATCCCCTGTGTCCGATAAGGTTATTCTGCCTGAAGCTATAAAAACCGCCCGAGGAAACTATTATATGGTCAAGTACATCTATTCCTAATATATTTCCTGCTTTTTCGAGCCTCTTTGTTATTTCCATATCATCAATTGATGGTTCAGGGTCTCCTGAGGGATGGTTATGCATAAATATTACACTTGCGGCATTTGACAGTATTGCACCTTTATATACTTCCCTCGGGTGAACGATTGAACTCGTCAAACTTCCGGTCGAAACTAATTCAAAACTTGTAATCTGGTTTTTAATATTTAAGTGAAGACATATAAATTTTTCTCTATCTGACTTTAAGATATTTTCTGCAAATTCTGATTTTGCCACTTCTTCACTGCTGTTATACTTCTGAGCTGATATTTTTACTTCTCTAACCATTGACAGCTCTACCTGCGGAATAAAACTGAATAATTTCTTTCTTTCTGCCATCTCTCCCCCTTGAACTAAAATAATATTTAACTCCCTGGGGGTAGCCCTAGAGAAGGTTCTGGCTTTTAGTCAATGTGGAGATTTTACGGTTCTCCTTAAAAGAAGAATTGAGAGGGATAAATAGCCTTAGCGGTTTATGCTCGCAAAGTAAAATACTACATTTACAAAAGACAGGTTCTTCTATATTTGTCTTGGAAGTTAAATATGGCAGATCAGCTGGTCTTTATAACTCATATTTATTATTTTTCCAGCCAACAAAAGCTAATAAAAGTATTATATATAAAGTAGAACCAAATTTTCCTGATCGTGCAAAGAGGTAAACCTAGGTTTACCTCTTTCATTTGTTTATCTTAAACTTTTTAAAACAATGTAGTCTTCTCTATTAAATGGTAAAAGCAATGAAAACAGTCTTTGAATACCATAAACTATCATAAACGATTTTTATTAATGACTCCTGCGTTCTTCATCGATTTTCTTATACTCAATCTGTCTTTTTAATTCTTCAACATAATCATCAATCCACTTAATAACATTCTTATTATCTTCCTCTTTTCTGAAAGTAAGCAGCTTTTCTTTCTTTTGCTGAAAATGTAAACTAGCTGGACCCCACCAACCTTCAGTAGAGAAATTAGCAGCCAAATTGTCTCGGACATCTTCTCGGGTTCCATATCTTACCAGTAATTCTCGAGCCCAACAAATCTTTCCTTCCTGTCTAACTAAAACCTTTGGTACAAATGTTGCTAAATACCAAGCTCGTTTTTCAATATCTTTGTCCACCCATTCCCAAACCATATCAACGCTAAAAGTATTTAATTGACCTTCCTCATTTTCAAAAAGCCCCTCACCTCTTAACCATTCTTTAATATTGAAAGCTCTTGAATCAATAGGGGGTCCAAGGTATTTCGTAATATATTTCCATATCTCCTTTGGATATTTCTGCGAGATAGAATTGATAACCTTATGTGTTTCAGTCTGGTATCCTTCTAAAATTGAACCGTCTTTACCAAAATGTTTAAATATCATATCAGCAATTTTGAGACTTTTAACCGGGTATAATTGTATAAACTTAATACCAATCTCTGTCCAATGAAAATCGTCCATTTGATCTCTTTGGCCTTGTTTAGGTTTTTTATATAAAGAAGGATGTATTAAAAGCTTAAAAGTAAGTTCTTTTGGTATCTTATGCTTAGCTTCACCTCTAATATAAAAAAAATCATATAAATCTAGAGCTATCGAAGCAGCAGCGTCATCGGAACTTTCTAGTAAAAATTCTATCCATTGTTTAAAGACTTTTTCAGAAAGATTGCTTATGACACTTCCATACCCGAAAATTCTTAAATGAGCAGTATTTATGATACCTCTCTCTGCAAGATTTAATATACGAAGAGCAGCTCTATCGGACATACCGGACCTCCATGTAAGACTCGGTACCCAACTAGTAAAATCCTTATCTTTTGTTAATTCATCTAAGAGTGATTCCCACTGATTTGGTTTTATTTCGTAAAGCGCTCTCAGGTATCCACCCAAAAAATAATCACTAGCATTTTTATTGTTGATTACTTTTCGTTGGGCATCTAATAGCATTGGTAGAAAGATAAAATCCTTATCCTTTTTACCTAATTTATATCCAAACCTAAATCCGTTTGCTGCTTCTTGGGTCACCAACCATGGAAGTTCGGACTCTAAAAGATTATTTTCTGTAATGATTTGTTCAACCAATTTATCAATATATTCTCCCACTTTATCAATTCTTTTTCTGAATTTATTAAATTTATCTGCAACTAAATCCATGCCTATATAGCGCTTCATTAAAGAGGGGAAATCGTTACCTGTCAGATTATCTCGTAACTGTTCCCATTGATACTTTATATTTACTGGTAATTTATTTTGTGTGAAATAAAGAATTGATTCGATTTTTTTAAGTATTTCTTCTTTATTACTATAGGGCTTATCAGAAAGTTTAGCTATATCTGATATAATCATTTCTGCCAATTCAGGAATATAAGTTAAACCTTGAGCATTGCTCAGTAGAATATTAATAGCCTTTTCCTGCTCATCTTTTTGAAAATTATCTAGCCTCAAATAGACAAGTTGCCATACATGTTTATAATAATCAATTATTTCTTGTCTATTTTTAGGTCTCCAAAGCTGTGCTTCTTTTAAACCTTGATACTCAGGTCCAACCATTCTTGAGAAACGTCCTGTTTTTAATGCCTTATCACAGGCACCCAGCACTAGTAATCTTTTTTCTTTTGAATTAGAATTAAAAGACTCCTGCAGTTCAGGGAAACGTTCGTCTAGAGATGCTCCAGTGGGTGCTACTCTATCAGGACCAGGAGAGAATAAATCCATAAAAACCCCACTTGCGTTATTAGAATAGCTTTCATTCTCTGCTTCACCTAAAGCAAGTAAAAGTCTTGCAGCTTCCGGAAACAACTCTCTCCATACAGCAATTCTTTGCAGAGACCAAACGACACTTCTTCTGCCTTCACTAAATTTTTGAAGTTTCTCTCTACTCAAACTACCAATTATTACTTGTAAACATTTTAATGCAGACTTAGGATTTGCTTCAGTTAAAGCTAAAAAAAAATTCGAACCCAATCTAGTTCTTAGATAATCATCTTTCTGAAAAGGGCCACTAACTCCCAACAATTTTTCAACTGTTTTTGACGCAACTTCAGATTCAGCTGCATATTTAAACATATCGTAAAACCATTCTCTTAATGGGTCTGTAAGATCCTCTGAAAAATCTTTAAAGTCAAATCCTGATCCAAAGGAATTCCACCACTCTCTCCATAGTTGAATATGCAGAGCTTTTGGAGTTAAGTAAAGGGTAACTTCACCCTGTAATATCTTCCTAGCTTTTAATTTTTGTATTATTTGCTGAAACCTTACCCAATTTATTTGAGGATTTGATTTTTCAATTATTTTGGCAATAGCTTTTGCTTCATCCATTACAAAGTTACCAAATCCGAACTTCTTGAACAAGGATATATATTGAAGGACAAGCTTTCTCTGTTTTACATCATCAGTATCAGGGTTATCACTACCAACAACATAACGATCCCAGATATTTACAGTATCCAAAGGTTTTAATATGTCTTCAGGATTATTCTTAAGATTCCATCCAATTACATGTGCTACCCTTGGTGAACCACTGCATAATCCAGACCACCTATCAGCTTGGTCTTTAGGGATATTGTATCCCTGAATTATATCACTGATTTGTTCTTTCTCTAAGGGGATGATATCAAAATATAAGATATTACCTGAGGGTCTTTCCTCGTTCTCATAATATATAGATATAACTTTTATTCTAGATCCTAAATGTTTTAAATTATTCCAAATATATGACCTGCTGTTTGAATCACATTCATCAATTACTAAAATACAAGAAAAATTATTGTCTTCCTTGACAATTTCATTCATTAAATAAGAGTCTCGAAACTTATTTGCAGAATCACAATAAATTACAAGAGAAGACAAGTCTTCAACCGAAACTGCTTCTAAAAGAAGTCTGGTTTTCCCAATACCAGGCTCACCACATAATCGAACATGCACAGCCTGATTATTTCCTCGTATTTCTCTTCGCAAACTTTTAATTAACTCTCTTTGAGGTTCCCCAGCCTTAAATTCCTTTTTCATATCATCCTGAATTGACCAGCTTTTAAATGTGTGAAATTTAAATTTATCAAAACCTTTGAAATTTAATACAAGAGAAGGGTAAATTTGCGTATAAGCAATAATAGTGCTCTGACCCCAGACTTCCACTTTTGCATTCTCATAACCACATTCCTTAAAATAATCAATAAGATTATTAATAGCTTTCTTTTGTTGTGCGTTAGAGAATTCTAATCCAAAACATATTAAAACATAAGTGCCATCTTTATCTAAACAGGTGCACACACTTTCTCCCAAATACTCTTTCTTGGTACCTTTATTTAGTCCAAAAAGCTCTTCTTTAATTTGGTTAGGCTGCCATGGTTTAAACGAATGACCTGTTTTAAACTGATAGCTAGTTTGACCAGCTTTTATTAAACCACTGTCCTCAATAAGATCTGATTCAACTTCTTTAACAGAAGCATCAATTCCACCATCTGGAACATTTTCCCAAAGTGATATATTTATTTTATTAGGAGGGATACCCAATCTTCTAGCTTCAGCTAAAAGCAAACTACGAAAAAAGATGATAGCTCCTTTTGATGTAAGCCTTTCTATTTCTCTATTCTTAATAGTAAAAATCGTGTCCATAAAATTTAATCTATATCACTTTTATTTATTATTCAAAATATCAATTTTATAATAGGATGTACCATTTTTCATAATTATAACATTAGGAGAACAAATAATATAAATAGAAGCAGAAAATAGGTTGATAATAACTTACATATCCTTAAGATTTTCATTGAGGAGCTTTTTCTTATAGGTTTTTATCTTAAAAAATTGACGGAACAAAATTATGCAGATACAATTAAAAAGTTAAATTTTAGTTGCTTCAAACCATAAAAACTAAATGAGATTAATAGCTCAGAAAACATTAACCGAGTAAAAAGGCAATTTCTTCTAAGGTAAAAACATCCTTGGATTAACCAGCACCGCATTTATCCTAACTTCATAATGAAGATGTGAGCCTGTGCTTAGACCTGTATTTCCCATCAACCCAATTAAATCTCCCTGAGATACCTTTTCCCCTACCGATATTTTAAATTGACTCAGGTGGGCATATACTGTTACATACGTATTACCATTTTTATCTGTTCCATGGTAAATCATAATTCTTTTACCCATATTCCCACTTGAGCCAACTGCAATAACTGTACCATTGGCTGTTGCTTTTACCGGTGTACCTGTATTATTAGCAATATCTATCCCCTTATGGATATGCGTTAGCCTCACTTCTCCAAATTCAGAAGTAACTCTTCCGCTGGCTGGCCATATTGATGGTATATCAGGACTATCTATAATTTCTGGTATTATAAACTCATCAGGATTAAATTCAGAAGTAGGATCAAGAAGTGGAAGGATCTCAACTAGGGCAAAAAACCACTCCCTGTGTTTTTCATCAAAATTTTTAGATATTTCTTCATCTGATAGCACGGCAGTTTCAATTTCGTACTTTTCTTCTTCATTCAAATCATTTAAAAAACCGGTAACATTTTTAACTGTCATATTCTCTTCTGAAGTATCATATTCTAATGATTTAAGAAGCTCTTTAATTTGAAAGTAACCCTGTAGCTCTAGTTCCCTGACTACTTTATATTCTTTCCGGGTACTGACTTCTGTAACTGACCTGCCATCTACAACCCTTGTTATTTCTTCTTCAGTCTCAATTATCTCATATTCAGCAAAGCTCGCCCTTAGCAGATCAAATATGCTCTCATTCGGCTTATTATCTTTAAGGTAATTATCAAGCCTTACCACATCATAGCAAATAAAAGAAACCCAGCTAATTTTAGTTTCTTCGGTTAAAGACTTATATAATTTAAACTCTTCAATATCCACCTGAGGAAATAAAATATTAATTGCAACTGAAAACATAAGAAATGACAGAAGTATAATAATAAGTAACAGTATTAGAATTATATGCCAGTATTTTTTTATAAAACCGGCAGCATAAGCTGATATTGTAGCTGTTGTTACGGGTTCAGTCATTACTTATTTATCTAATAGCAAATCTGGATTTTTCATCGTAAACTTCCTCGTACTGGACCGGATCAACTATTTCAAGTTCGTATTTTGAGGCCCTTACCTGGATAACCACTCTCTGGGACCCTGCAATAAAAATTCCCTTTCCCTTTGCGCCCTTCCGTTTTTCAGTGCTCCCCCTTATTACTGCAAGCTCCTTTTCACTGAAGCTAAAAAGCTTTTTTATTACCGGTACGTCAGTCTCCCCCATCCTGAAAAAAAGCTTAAAATAGCTGTTATCTATTATTGCCTGCCCGTAGCGCTCAATTGAAAGAAAATCAGGAAGGTTCTGTGTTGCAGTAACGAAACTTATCCCGTATTTTCTGCCTCTCTTAATAGAATTGGAGAGAAACTTTAGTGTCTGGGGGTTTTCCGGATCTGCAAACTGGTGCGCCTCATCAACATATACCCTTTTGGTCTTTAACCGGTCTACCTTGCAGAACTGCCAGGTATCCTTAAGAAGTATGTCATAAAGCGGCTGTGTAACTGCTTCAGGAAGCCCGGATATGTCAAATACAGTAAAAAAATCATAGTCCCAGTTTGTCTGGCCGTTAAACATATAGCTGTATGCTCCGCTTATATACGGCTGGAGTGATGAGAGGATATTGTCCCTTGCTTCCCTGGCCTTTCCGGTAGTTTTGCTATCTTTAATTTTAGCTTCCATTACTTCTTTTAGGGTACCAAGGGTTGGAAAAGTCTCAGGAAGTGTGCTGCTATTAAAACTGATTCCTTTTTTCTTGTAGGTATCCCTTATATCTTCTTCCAGCAGTGCCTCCTCAAAGGGCTTAATATCTTTTAGTATCCACCTAAAAAACATTATGCAGTCCATTATTTTAATAGAAAGATAGGTGCCTATATCTTTTTTATCACCACCAGAGCCGTCGCTGTCAACCACTGTATTTCTTACATGGAACGGGTTTGAGACAGTTCCGGAAGTAGGGCTGAATTTATACCTTTTACCCCAGGGATAGTAAAACTCACCCTCCAGATCAAACATTATTATATAGTCCCTGTATGGTACATGCCTTATGGCATCAGTTTTTATCCTGAAGGATTTTCCTGATCCGGAATCTGCTATTATGCACTCGTGGGGGTTGTTATAGATCTTATTATAGGTATCAATTATAACAAGGCCTCCCGATACGACATTTTCCCCGATAAATATCCCCTTTGGCTCCATGAGCTCCGAGGAATCAAATGGTATTATTGAAGCTATATCTTTAGTGGTGAGGTTCCATACATAGTTTTTTGTTATCCTGTTTTCAGCCAGTACTGGAAGGGTTGTAATAAATGGCTCATACCCTTTATATTTTAGCTCCGTTGCCTGGCAGTAAGTGCTTGAGATTTTTGAGCGAAGTAGATTTGAAAGGGTGTTTAGCTCCCCTGTATTATGTGCAGATATTCCTATTGTTATATTTGTATCATAGAGGCTAATATTATCACTGCCCAGCTCTGCAATCATTTCAACTGCACTTTCCTTCTGCGCCTTATATTTCTGGAAAAGTGCCTCGTCTTTTTTAGAATCAAGGGCTTTTGCCCCAATTTCACTTACCGCTTTTGAAAGTTCCCTTGTTATTGTGGCCTTGTTTTTTGGAGTAAGGATTATTGCAATATTTATATCGCCCTTTATGTTAAAGACCCTTTTTAGCCACCTGTATTTTTCAACCGTAGCCGGGTATTTTACAATGGAATAAAACCTATAGATTCTATTTTCTATCTCAATATGCCTTCCATCCTTAAATATCTTTGCATTTTCAGGAAGGATATTTTCTATCTCCCAGTCAGCCCTTAAGGGCTCGGCCTCCGAGCTTTCAGGGTTCATCCTTCTGTAAAGAAGACCTTTTATATCGGTTCCTTCTAGCCTATCAACATACATTCCCTGAGATTCAAGCTCGCTTTTAAATGACTGGCAGGCGTCCCCTAAAAGCTCGCCTGCAGAAGTGAGACTTGCCTCTTTTACTTCAAAAACAGTATAAAAGTTTAGGACATTTCTGCTTTTTCCCGCCATGGACTGGATATGTTTTTTCTGCTCTTCAAGAAGTATAAGCTTAACCTCAGAGTTAAGGCTGCCTTTGAATTTTTCAATGTTAAAAATGTTTGTATCAATATTTACGCTCTCAGACTGTATATAGATTCCTATCCTTCCGCCAAAAGTAGCAAGCGCCCCCTGGATGGCGTCACTTACCATCTCCAGACTGCTCTCGGAGAGTAGCTCCCCGTTTACTGGGCTAACCTTTAAAACTATCTTATAGGTGCCGTCCTTTCCTTCAAGTATGTCCCCGATACTTTTTACTGGAAGGATAAAATCCCCCTTCCTACCCTTTTTATCCCTTGATTTTATTCCCAGTAAATCTTTTATAAAAGCAGGTGGTTTTACTGTTTCTTTCAAAGTATTTTTCTCCTTCTACTGCGTATTTAAAAATATCTATAACTATAGATAGGCCGGTCTCCTTCTGGTGAAACTCGCTAGCCAAACCTATAAGGACCCCCAGGAATAGAAAGCCAGCAAAAAATACTGCCGGGCTAAAGTATTTTATAATAGCTACAACTACCGCTACCACAATGGGAAGAATAATAAGGAAGTTTTTTATGGGTACCGGCCCTATCATAATCCTTCCGTCAACATGCCTTGGAAGCTTTCTTTTTTTTTCACTTATCTCATTCATTTTTAAAATTTTAGTGCTTAAAAATCATTGCCATCATGCCAAGCCTTCCTGCAGAACCGGCTGATGCAACAAGAGTAGAAGATGTTCCGGTCCTATAGAGGTACTGGCGTATTATATGAGGGCCTTTAAGCCCCACTGCAACTGTACCAATGGAAAGGACTATAACCAGCACCATATTATCCACCCCGGCCATAATTGAAAGAAGTATCTGCAGAATTAGAAAATGAATAGTCTGGGTAAAAACTATTGCTATAGCTTCCCTTATCCATATCCCGAGCCCATCGCTACTGTTTATAACAGATAGCGCCACAAGGGGAGAGACAAGTATTGCAATAAGTGTCTCTATATACCTTATTGCCCCTGTTACGCACAGGGCAATAAGAGCTATGGTTAAAACAAGAGACATAACTGCAAATATATTTGCCTCTTTTATAACAGCTCCCCACCCGCCGCTTGCACTTAATGAATTCTCAATCCTTGAAGCGTCCACCCCGACACTTCCTATAAAACCAATAAGGGCATTGTTAAGTGGAAGTAGTACTGATGTTACTACTTTTGGAAGGATATAAATTAGTCCTCCTGCAATAGTAACATGGATAAAATAAGTACCCACCGACTTTTCACTCTGGTACATAACACCTGAAATCTGCCTGAATGCAGCCAAGATTACAAAAATAACAAGGAGCCCCCCGGAAAAATACTGAACTCCTTTTAAGTACTGGTCAAAGTTTGCAATATATTTAGAGGGCTCTGTGGGCTGGATAACCAGTGTATTTATAAACTTAATAAAAAAATCAAATAAGCTCTCACTAATACCGGCAATTCCTTCCCATATAAGGGAAGATATAATCTCTTTTATCCAATCAATCATTTGCATATAGCCTAAGAAGCTTTTTAAAAAAAATTGAAATAATTAAACAGCGGCCATTTTACCTATAACGTAATCTGCAAGCCAGGCCAAAAGGAATACTCCGCCGCTCATAACAATTGTTCGTCTGATGTTTTTTAGCGCTTCCTGCTTTTCAACTGCTTCCCCTGCCTGGTATTTAAATGCCTGGATTATTATAACTACTATGGTAACCACACCAATTAAAGAATACAGCCAGACTTTAACTTCATTTAAAATCTCAGAAATTACATTTATGTACGGCATCTATACCCAACCCTTACAGGTTATAAATTTTAATAAATTCATCAATTTTTCCCTTAACTGCTAAAAGCATCCCCTTTAGCTCTTTTTTATTATCTATACTCATTTCCGTATGGAATGAAAAACTGGCCTTAATACCTTTAATCTCTGAGAGTAAAATCTTACAGGCTTTAATTACCTCCCAGGAAGGATTTCTTTCCGGTTTAGCTTTAGCTTCTTCTTCTCCCTGATAAACACTGAGGCTTCCAAACCTAGTCTTAACTTCTTTTGCAAGCTTTAGGGTATCATCGCCTGAAAGTTTTTTATCCTTTACAATTTTAGAAACTTCTATGATTTTATTACTTCCACCTTTTAATTTCCGTAGAGCCCTGCCGTGCTTCTCGGTTAATTTTTTATCTCTTATATCTTTTTTAATTTTTTCCGGAAGAGCCAATAGCCCTACAAGGTCCAGTACCCTTTGTTTTGATAAGCCCAGCTTTTTAGCTACTTCTGTCCATGGTAAACCCAGGTTTACCTTTAAGGCTTTTATCCCCTCTGCCCGGTCAATGCTGTTAAGGTCCTCTCTCTGAAGGTTCTCAACCAGAGAGATTAGCATTACATCATTTTTAGATACTTTTTTTATTATTGCAGGAATTGTCTTTAGCCCCACCAGTTTTGCCGCTAAAAATCTCCGCTCCCCTGCAACTATTACAAATTTTTTTCCATGCGGGCGGACAGTTATTGGATTTATAATCCCCTGCTCTTTTATTGAATCTGCAAGCTCCTTTATGGTACTATCATCAAATGTTTTTCTCGGCTGGTTTTTATCCTGGACGATGCGTGATAAGGATATATTTACTAGGCCCTCAGAAGTAGTGGCATCAAATAAATCATCCGTATCCTTATCTTTTTTTTCCTTAAAAAACTTATCAATTGTATCTTCTACACTTGTCTTTTTTTTAGCCACTTCCAATTACCTCCCGGGCCAGTTTCCGATAGGATTCTGCTGCATCTGAGCCAGTGGCATATTCCAGTATCGAATAGCCTCCTACTGATGATTCCTTAAACTTAACTGTCTCCTTTATGACAGTATCAAAAACTAAATCTAGAAAATATTTTTTTAAGGTAGAAAGGACTTCTCTGGCATGAATGGTCCTTTCGTTATGCATGGTCGGAAGTATTCCTTTAATTATTAAATTTTTATTTAACTTCCTCTTTACTTTTTCTATAGTCTGATTTATAAGTATCTCTGCTCCCCTTAGGGCAAGGTAATCAGTCTCAATAGGAACTATAACCTCATCTGAAGCAGTTAGCGCATTTATCGTTAAAATCCCAAGGCTGGGCGGACAGTCAATTAAGATATAGTCGTAAATATTTTTTAAAGGATTAAGGATGTGTTTTAATGTCCTTTCCCTATCCAGCATATTCATAAGCTCGATTTCTGCTTTTGAAAGTTCTATACTTGAAGGAATAACATCTAAATTTTTATTTTTTGTTTTAAGTATAATTTCACTAGTATTTAAATCTTTGTCGTTACTTTCCCTGTTTATCGCCTCATATAATGATTTATCTAACTTTACAATATCGACTCCACAGGTAATAGTAAGTGATGCCTGGGGATCACAGTCTACCAGTAGGACCCTCTTTCCTTTCTCAGCCAGAGCAGCTCCCAGATTTAGTGTGGTTGTAGTTTTTCCCACTCCACCTTTTTGGTTTGTTATTGAAATAATCTTTCCCATTTTTAGTTGCTACTTGCTCTGAAATTTTAATTTATATTATTTCCTTCACTTAGTAAATATTATCATAATGTTGACTATACAACAATTAATATTGTAAATATTTCCTGTTAATTTAAAATCTGGAATAATTTAGAATGCTTTTAATGTGTATTTCAGTTAAAGATAATCCATGAAAAATTGATTATTATCTTATATTTAGGATTTATGCACTCTTATACTAAAAATTATCATGGTCAAAAACGTATACACATATCAATAAATGTAGGCGTTTTTGTCCAATACTTTTAAAATTCAAATAGATTTATACCATGCAGTTTTATACCATGCAGTTTATTTCTTTTTATATTGCCTGACATTTAATGCTTTCCATTCAAGGAGCGGCTGATTTTGGATATTTCTTATCAGCGTTTTATCTGATGTTAAAATTGAAGGAATGATCTCCCCTTTATCTAAAAGCCGATTTAGAAACTCCATTTCTGTATCTTTCAGTGGCAGTACCAAAGATAGTGCTTTCCTGCAATTATTAAAAAGTTTTTCTCCAAATTTAGCAGGTGATATATTCTTTTTCTGTATTTCTATATTAAGAGTCGGCATTAATTGTCTGGCCAGTTCAGATGCATCAAAATATATGTCTTCTATTGATACAGTTCTCCAGTCTTTCCGGTTCATTCCACCATAAACAACAAATGCTATTCTTAGATAGTCTTGTTTAATATCATGCATACTAAGAATCTGATAGCAGTCATAAAGATCTCTGGCCTGTCCTCTGGATAAAAGCGCTGTAAGTTTTCCAGCTGCAAGTTCATGCAAATCAAGAACAGGTATCTTTTTGGCCTGAAAATTGCCAAATGGGTGAGAATCAAAAATAGAAATATCAAAAAGAGGCTGCCTGTACATGAAGTTAAGATCAACCTCAAGATTTCCAGGTTGCCCTGTAATACTTTGATATCCCAAACGCCATTTCCCGCCTGCGTGTTCTTCAGGCATCCTTTTTATAATAAACCCTTCCCGGGAAAATACGGCCTGTGCTGCCTGTTCTATACCCGGCCGGTCTGCAAGCATCTGCTCGCGATCCGTTGTACCGATATAATTAAGGTCTATATCTACAGAGAGTCTTGGGAGGTTAAGCAAAAACAGGTTTAAAGCAGTTCCCCCCTTTAGAACCCATTTTCCTTTTAAAAATGGATGGAAGTTTAAAGTGTTAAGAAGATTAATCAAAAGAAGCACTTTTTCAATCATTTCAATTCTAAAGCCGGTTTTTATAGCTTCAGGCAGAATATCTGATTCTATTAATTTCATTGTTCTTCCTCCCAGGATTTACTTAAAATTTCAACCGGGACCATAAGATTCCAATTTTTTACCAAATGGCAATCTTTGCGTCTGTTTCTCGATAGATAATGAGGTTTTCTGGGACGAAGCTCTTTCAATTTATCTAAGTATTTTTCTTCCACCATTAATACATCCTTATGTCTTTCAAGGAATAATCCTACTTTTGCAGCAGTAGTCTTGTTCTCCAGTAAAAGTACATAAGCCAGTACCTGGTCCAGGTCAAAAAATTCAATTGATTCAAGTGATCTCCATATCTCTTCCCAGCTACCCGAAAGATCAGGCCTGTCAAGTACGTCAACAAATGTCCTTTCAAGATTGGTTACTTTTAGCTCTACTCCAGAACGTTTAAGGACTATGACTCCGAACATCTCATTGCCTTTTACCCTTAAGGAACTGGGGGTAAGTATGCCTCTTATCTCATATTTCTGAAAATTAAGAGTAAGTGTCTTTTTACTGGACATATATAGCAACCTATTATGAATTGAATAGGCTTTCCCATTAAATTGTAGTGCTGTGTTATATGCAAGGATTGCATCTTCAGCCATCTTTGCCGCTAAAAGGTAGGGGTCAACCGGGTATGATAACGGGTCTGCTCCATATGGAATTGTTGTATACAGACCACGGCGTATATTTATTATCCTACCCTTTTTACAGTAATAGGCCAGTAAAGATTTACGGGTATTTAAATTAAAGGATTTTCTACCATGAAGAAAACTATCCAGTTCCTCTGTAGTAAATACAGCATGTCGGGAAAAGAACTCATTTAATCCTGATTGTTTAAATATTTGATTATCTTCCGACATAGTATTAATAATTTTAATACTATAAAGATATAATGTCAAACTTTACTTTGACAAATTAAATAGATAGTACTAATATTATTACTACTTAATCGCTGATTTATCAAATATTACATAAATTCTAAGGTTACTATAATTATTCTAACAGAGTATAAATGGGATTTTTAAAATAGTTTTATCAATTTAATAAGTTTTGACAAAATCCTCAAATTTAGGCTTAAATGAAAAGTTGTCTCATAAGTAAAAAATTTAAGTGTGAAAAAAAGAGAGAGATTAACCTTCGGACAAAACCTTAGGTGTGCTCCCTCATCGTGATAATAGTAACATACCACCCCAGTTAATATTTTGTCAATGGATACGTAAGAAATTATACAAACTTTGAATTCAAATAGACTTAGAAAATTGATTTTAAGTAATTTTCTTAATGCCAAAATCAAATTTAAATAAATTAAGAATCTTCTTGTCTATATTATCAGTAATATAAATATACAGTATCAGTTCAGTAAAGTTTCCAAGGGATAAATAATCATCGTAAAGGGTTTTATATAATTCCTGAGATTTTTTATATGCAGAATGGAACAAATTATAGGTTTTCATATTTAAAAAAAATGATCTTGTGATTCCATATTCAGATGTAGAAGATTTTTTAAATTTATAACTGATATTGCTGGATATTTTTTTTAGTGAATAATTAAATAGACTGTTATAAAAATCAAATTTACTTTTTCCTTTATATCCAGCGTAAAAATCTAAAAAATCGCATATAATAATATAGCTTGGGTCAATTCTTATAACTTTTCTGATATAGTCTTTTTCCCGTCTTCTATTAACCATACCCGAATTACTTTCCTTTGATTTGTTTACAATTTTGTTAACATTTTTAGCTAATAATATCATATTTATTCCTTTTCTTTAAAATTTTATATTCTGTAGCAGTATTACTTAAAATTAAGATTAATAGTGTTTTTTACAGCATAGGCTTTAGCAAGTGATATAAACATTGCACCCCTGCTTTTTTTAATTTTCCCGGTAAGATACGTATCCTTTATTATACTTAAAAATATTCTTATCTGCTGTTCTGAGATTTTATCAACTACAATTCGAAATGCTCCCAGGCTGTGATTATCCCCTAGCTCTTCTGCTATTTCTTTAGCCAGCAGCTCCTTTTCTCTTGACCTATATTTCCCCTGTACAGTATATTTCTCTACCATACTGTTATTGGAATGTTTACCTTTAAAACCAATGTTTTTATCCTTCCCAGAGTCTTTAGGCTTTGTAAAGTTACATTTTTTCCCATCTTTTAAGGATTCTTCTATTTTTCTTCTAATATCGTTAATACTCTCTTCATTTTCTGCAATTTCTTCTTTAGTCTCCTCTCCAGAGTTTTCCACATCCCTTTTGCTACCAGCCTTATTAACGTTATTTAAATTGGTGTTTTTAATACTGGTATTGTTAGGGGTCACCACATGACCTAGGGGTAGGTCACCGCATAACCTAGGGTAGGTCACCACATGACCCACCCCCTTTTTATCTTTGGTTTTTGGATTTAATAAAGTATATAAATTAGAGGTGTAACAATTTTTTTCTTTACTCTTTCTAAATTCTTTTTTTAATAAACCTTTTTGTACTAAAGAATTTACTACATACTTCGCTTTACTTCTGCTCATACTTCCCTTTTTTGCTATTGTTTCGTAACTCGGAAATGCTTTATTTTCACCGTTAACATATCTGGCAATTACTATATAGACAGTTTTCTCATATATTGTTAAGTCTTCTCGGTCCAGAAGGTCATTTTCAAGGTAAAACCAGTTTCTTGTTCGGCCATCTCTTAAATTATCTTTACTCATTTTATAAGACTTTCTATTTAAGTCTTTTTATAATGCAAAAAGCCCGGCATTATACCGAGCCTTTATTTATATAACTTTTATTTTCTTTCTGAAGGTAAGTGCTGAATCAGTTGAATTATCTCTGGAATTTAATAAATCCTGTATTAAATCCTTATGATTTTTTAGGCATGCGCTAGGTGAACTGCCTCCGCCATTCGCCCCGAATCAGCGTAATTACTGGTTTTTACACAACTGGTGAGCTTTTATTTTAACTTTTTTATTTTCAAATTCAATAGGTTTAAAATTATTATTTGTGTTGATACTGAATAATACATATTATATAAATCACTTTTATAAAACTAAATATGAAATATTCTAATAAATTTTTTCCTAAAGCTTAGAATATTTCTTGGAATACAGAATTGATAAGCTTTCAAAGCTTCTAATGAATAATCCAACTATAACCGATGATGTTTTTGATTTGCCAGGGAGCTGATTGATAATAGTAATTCAAGAGTTTCTGATAAAGAAAAAGAGTTTTTAAAATATTACCCCGGTACTGCTAAAGCTACTTAACCTTACTTAGATAACAGTGAAATTATAATAAGTAACGAATTCTGTCTCCAAAGCAGGTAACGGATCCTGGAAGAGATAAAGCTTTATTTTGATAAACCTGAAGATAAAAAATCACTGTAAAAAGCAACGGATTTTGGAAAATATCACTTACTTATATTATAGGAATAGAGCCTCTTCGGGTACTATATGCTATATTTTAGCAAGAGATACAAGCTGTAGCTTGATTTTGGTATCGGTATTGGGACTTAGTACATCCTGAAGACTCCGGGGCAGCTCATCATATTAGAACCAGGTGCATTGCAGTAAGAACTGCAATTACCAGCATAATTAGTTCCGCAGTAAAAGATATTATTCCAGAAACTATGGTTGTAATATAATATATAGGAAACCTCTGGATCCTCTTATAAACAATTTTTGATAATTGTTTGTTTTCTATGTAAAAAAGTTTGCCGTATGAAAATTTGAACAGAGCAAGGAGTAGTATTTTACATAGTATTATGGGATGTTGGTAACTTTTAATTTTTAACTTTTCTTTTTCCTAATCTTATTAAGAGCCTTTGCTGCCCACTTTCGGACCTCACTATCTTTATCATTTAAAGCCTCGATCAGAGTTTCTACAGCTGGTTCTCCTATCAAGCTAAGACCCTTAACTAAACCCATCAGAACAATAGTGCCAGTATCTGTCTTTTCTAAACACAATATCTCAGTAGTGTAAGGGCTTTTATCCCTTAAAGACCTCAAGGGTATAATAAATTCCGGCAGCTTCGCTTATTAATAAAAATTCATCAATAAATATCTGTACTTCAGTGGATTAATAATAGAATGTATAGATACATTGAAATATATAATATAAATATTTTATAAAATAGCTTGCATTATATTATATTTTAGTTATATTAGGTATTATATATATATATATATTATAAGTAAATATTTTGTAATCGTAAATCAAATATTTATTGTTTTAATTCAGGCTTAAACTTTTCTTTAAAAATAAATTATATACTCAAAGTTATTTAAGAAGCGGGTATTTTATTAATTTTATCTATATGGAAGGAGGTGAAAATCATGACAACAAAGATTAAGATTCGCCTGGCAGCCGCAATTATGCTTGCTCTTTCACTGATAGGTACATTAGGAACCGGTATGGCTGCAGCTGCATCTGGTCATAGTTATCCGGGTGGCGGTGAATGGTGGTGGTCAAATATTCCTGGTATTTGGGCAGAGTCTATGTATTATCATAAGTCTTTGAAGCATTCTGCTTCAGTTAAGATTGGGACTAGAACGGTTAGAGACACGCGTAATGCAGGTATTCTAGCTGGTGTTGATCTATTTGGTCTTGGCACCACCTATGTATATTGGAATACTTATTAAATGCTAAATCTTGAGGAATACTGTACTTTAGAAAAGTGCAGTATTCCTTCCTTGAAAAAAAGAGGACAGGCATAATAAAATCTTCCTTAATAAAGGGGTGCTATAATTAAAAACAATTTATACATAGTCTCAGAAAGGTAAATATGAAAAAGTTGATGATATTATGTTTTGTTATATTCCTTTTTATTCTTTCAATGCTATCCTTTTTAAATTATTCATTAGGTACATCTGAAAAGATAGAAATGGATAAAAAAAGAATTACCATTGATAAACCAGAAAATGTTACAAATGAAGTTTTTCTTTCCGAGGTTGATAAAGCACTTGAGTCCATTAATGCTGATATTATGTACCGTTATACTGATATGTCTGGAAAAAAGCCATCATATAATTACTATAAAACCAATCATACCACTGATTTTGTCAGCATAAGCAGTCCTCATAAAAGTATAATACTTGATAGGTTCGAGTGCATTTCAACAACTACTAATGACGGCTATACCTCATACCGACTTGACTTTCCGTCTATATATCAGGATATAACTTTCTATAGCTGGTATCAGGCCGGTATTTATGACCTATCTTCCTGCGAATATTTTGTAAGTATTGATAATTACGAAAAAGTTGCAGCAGCAATCACTGGTCTTGGTTATCCTGTTACTATCAATCAAGTAGTAGTTATTTTCAGCCAGCTTTCGATTTTAACTTTTGCTTTTATCCCTGCATTCATGCTGGTTGCGAGTATGTGTTTCTATGCCTTATCCGGCGGTAAAAAAAATGTCTTAAAAAAAATGGAAGGATACACCACCCGCAATATTATTATAGATGAATTAAAATACAATGCTCCTTCCTTCCTTGTAAGTTTTTTAATAATTGAGACTATTACCCTTGCAGCAGCAGCCTTTTTCTTTAAGTGGGCTGTATTCCAGTATATTATTTTCTCCCTTAAGTATATTTTAATTTGCCTTCTTGTTCTTTTTGCCGGCTTTATTGTAGCTTCACTTTTAATCTATACACAAAACAGTGCCGAACATATAAAAGGCAAGGTACCTAAGAAAGGAATATATCTTATTTCCATAATTTCCAAATGTATTTTTCTTGTTGTTATAATGTTTTTTATGACAATAGCTCTTCGTAACGTACTTATTGGCTATAATACATACAGAACAGCAAATTTCCTTAAAGAAAAAGTCAGCAGTTATGTAACAATACCGCTTAGTGAAAGTAATGCATCATTAAACAATCTTGATGATAATTATCTGTCATTTTACAATGAAACTGTTGATAACTATAACGGTATACTGATAGATGCGAGTAATTATAGATACAGTTTAATCACTGGAAGTACCCTATGTGAAAGATATGGGCAAGACTCTATCACAGTAAATGATAATTATCTTTCATTTAATCCCATATATGATACAAACGGGAAAATAATAACACCGGCTAGCTTCTCCGATGATAAATTCAATATCCTTATTCCCGAGACAAAAATAGGTGAAATGGATAAATATAGGAAACAGATACTAACATCGGACCCATTAGATATTAATTTTATAACTTACGACGCAGATAAGACAGATATATATTCCTATAACGCACAAACCGGAACAGGAGAATACGGCAGGATTGACGAGCCGGTTATCCTGATTGCTGACAGTAACCGGCTTGGTGACTATTATGATAGTTTTGTTATGAGCTGGTGTTCAACCGGGTCATACTTTATTAAAACATATACAGACGATCCGTATTCTGAACTACTGCCGCTTTTAAAAGAAACCGGGATCGCATCTGTTACCCTCTGGACACCATATGTTTCATCCGAATTTGATGAAACTCTAAATAATTTACTTCAAATGTTACGTATATATGGTACTCAATCTATAGTACTTCTTATCGGGCTGGTTGCCCTCGTGCTATTTTCCGCAAAACTATACTGTGAAAATTATCGCGACAGGATTACTTACTGTCTTATTGAGGGATACTCATTAACCGGCTGCATAAAAAGTCACCTTGCTTTAACAATAATAAGTTATATCCTTGTTCTTATTATTGCACTTTTTATTATGAAAAACTTCACGGGAGTATCTATGAACTTCTATATTTTAGCAGGAGCTTTTATCGGAGAAATTATTATTACCTTTATGGTATTCAGAAAATACACAAGGATAAATCTATATGAAATAGTGAAAGGAGCAGAATAATGGCTGAGATCATATTAAAAGATGTTTGCAAGCGTTTTAGTGAAAAGACTATTTTTGAAAACTTCTCTTTGGAGGTTAATGAAGGTGAGTATCTTTCCATAATGGGAGAAAGCGGAAAAGGTAAAACTACCCTATTAAATATTATAGGTATGATTGACACGCCGGATAGTGGAACAGTTACCATCCGGGGACATAAAAACCCCTATTTTTCATCACGCGCCTCTGTTAATCTCAGACGATATGATATTTCCTATCTTTTTCAGAATTGCGGCCTTATTGATACCGAAACTGTAGAAAACAATTTAAAAATAGCCCTTCATTTTAAAAAGGTATCTAAAGGCAAAAAGAAAGACTTAATTGCAGATACTCTGTCACATGTTGGCCTTAAAGGATATGAACGCAGAAAGATATTTACTTTAAGCGGAGGTGAACAGCAACGGGTAGCGCTGGCAAAAATTATTGTTAAGTCACCTCAAATTATCCTCGCTGATGAACCAACTGGAAATTTAGACCAAAAAAACAGAAATTATGTTCTTGAAATATTAAACAGTTTAAATAGTGAAGGGAAAACAGTTATTATTGTCACACACGATCCCTACGTAGCATCATGTGCAGAAAAACACATACAATTATAAATATTGCTTCGATACTTATATTGCTTATAGCAGTTGTATTTGTGGCTGTTTTTAAGATAATGTTCATATCAGAGCAATCAATGGCTCCTACTCTAAGGGAAAGGCAGGCTACTCTTGTTTACAAGTGCTCTCATAATTATGATAGTGGAGATATAATTACATTTAATACCGATGAGTACGGAGTTTGTATTAAGAGAATTATTGCACAGCCGGGCGATACAATAGAACTGAAAGATGGTGTTATTTACAAAAATGAAATACGACTTTCACCCTATACTTGCAGCAAGGATATTTCAGTAACTTATGTTCTTGATACAGGACAGTATTTTGTAATCGGTGATAATTATAATGCCAGCATAGACAGCAGAAATTATGGCCCCATCAGTCAAAACGATATAGTCGGCAAAGTTATTTTGTATTAGTAAAATTATGTGAAACAAAGCCAAATTTAAATACATCAAGAATTTTCTTCTCTATATTGCTAGTAATATAAATATATAATATTAGCTCAGTAAAATTTCCCATGGATAGATAATCGTTATACAGTGCTTTATATAACTCTTGTGACTTTTTGTATGTGGTATGGAGCAAATCATAATTCTTCTTATTTAAAAAAAATGATCTTGTAATTCCGTAGCTAGTCTCGGGAGATTTTCTAAATTCATAGCCGATATCACCGGATACTTTTTTTAGTGAATAATTAAACAGTTTGTTATAAAATTCAAAATTGCTTTTTCCTTTATATCCAGCGTAAAAATCCAAAAAATCACATATAACAATATATTTTGGGTTAATTCTTATAACTTTTCTAATATAGTCTTTATCCCGTCTTCTATTAACTATCTCTAGACTGCTTTTCTCCGGTTTGTTTACAGTTTTGTTAACATTTTTAGCTAATAATATCATATTTACCCTTTTTCTTTAAAATTTATATTTTGTGATTATAATTACCTGAAATTAAGATTTATATTATTTTTTACTGCATAGGCTTTAGCAAGTGATATAAACATTGCACCCCTGCTTTTTTTAATTTTTCCGATAAGATATGTATCCTTTATTATACTTAAAAATATTCTTATCTGCTGTTCTGGAATTTTATTAGCTACAGTACGGAATGCTCCCAGGCTGTGATTATCCCCTAGCTCTTCTGCTATTTCTTTGGCCAGCAGTTCCTTTTCTCTGGATCTATATCTATCTGGTCCATGATATTCCTCTACCACACTGTTTTTGAAATATTTACCTTTTGAATCAGTGTTTTTATCGTTTCCAGAGTCTTTAGGTTTTATAAAGCTGCATTTTCCCTTATCTTTTAAGGATTCTTTTATTTTTCTCCTGATATCGTTAATATCATCTTCATTTTCTACTGCCTTTTCATTTATATCCTCTCCAGAGTTTTCCACAATCTCTTCCCTACTTGCCATATTAACGTTATTTAAATTTGTATTTTTAATATTGGTATTGTTAGGGTATCTGTGAGATACCACCCCTGGTATCTGTGGTACACCCCCGGGGTATCTGTGAGATACCCCCCTATTTTTATTATCATTATTTTTATCTTTAGGCTTTGGATTTAATAAAGTATATAGGTTTGATGTAGAACCTTTATTGTCTTTATTTCTTCTCGATTCTTTTTTTAAAAGTCCCTTTCGAACTAAAGACTTTACTACCCGCATCGCCTGAACTTTTGCCATACTTCCTTTTTTTGCAATGGTTTCATAACTCGGAAATGCTTTATTTACACCATTAACATATCTGGCTATAACTATATAGACAGTTTTCTCATAAATGGTTAAGTCATCCCTGTCCAGCAAATCATTCTCAAGATAAAACCAGTTTCTTACCCGGCCATCCCTTAATTTGTCTCTACTCATTTTAAAAATTCCCTTTTAAAATCGTTATCTAATACAAAAAGCCCGGCATTATACCGAGCTTTTATATTTAAATGACTTTTATTTTCTTCCTGAAGGTAAGGGCTAAATCAGCTGAATTATCCCTGGAATTTATAAAATCCTGTACTAAATCCTTATGATTTTTTAGGCATGCGCTGGGCGAACCGCCTCCGCCATACCCCCAATAGATTAATCTTATAACAAATCAAACCAATTTAACAATTTCTTCTATTGTCCAAATATGATTTTCTATTCCTGCTGTCATAGCAGGTGTTTGGGGATAGGGTTTTGAAATGGATTTGTGGGGACGAGCAAAATTGTAGTACATAAAATGAAGTGAAACAGCATACTCTAAGTTTTCTATCTTTTTAGAAAAAGCATTGGTAAGTCTGGTAAATCTTCTCATGCTCATACGCATTGTTAGATTCTGTCTTTCAACATAACTAGTAGAGATAAGTTTTGGATTTGGGTTTCCCTGCAAAACTTTCTTTTCCGTAGCCACACATTCGGCGGGGCTATATCTTTTATCCCCATCTGGTTCTCTACCGTATAATTTTACTAATACTCCATAATCAACACCCTTATAAAAAGCACTTTCAATTGCCTCAAGGTATATCTTATGCCCATCTGTTGTTATTTGTACTCTGTTAGATAATCTACCTTTTAAATCGTTAATAAACTCAAATGCACAATTAGCATTTCTTAACCCGACTAGCCAAGAGGGTACTAATTTAGTATCAGCGTCAATAGCAGTATATGTCCATACATCACCATATCCAAATTTACCCTGTTTGTCTTCTGGAACGTTTTTTTGTTTTGCATAGCAGAAAGACCATATCTCATCAATCTGTATGTTTTCACAAGTTAGATTTACTAAATGCTCATTTTGATATTTGCTACATGCTTTACCCACTGATTCTAAAAGCCTTGTTACTGTACCTTTAGCAGAACCGGTTATACGGCAAGTAGCCCTTATTGAATTACCCTCAACTAAAGCTGATATTATTTGTACTTTCTTATCAATGCTTAATTTATTCATATCTGCATTATACTTAACCGCTCAAGCATTGTCAAGTAAAATATAAAATATATTTACTTTTACCATAAATCATGGTAATATAACCATAAATTATGGTAATGAATTCAATAAAAAATTAATGAGGTAATTAGAAATGTTAAAGCCAATAGTAGGAAATGATACAATGGAAAAAGTTTTATTTTCTCTTGAATATTTCGGTAAAACTTATTCTACTGAATTATCTAAAACATTTAATATTCCGGTAAATGGGATACAGCAACAACTAGAACGTCTAGAGATAGGGGGAATAGCTGTTAGCACAATGGTGGGGAAAACAAGACTTTATCAGTTTAATCCAAGATATCCATTTTTAAAAGAATTAAGGATACTAATTAATAAAGCGATAGAGTTTATCCCCGAAAAGGAAATTGAAGAAAAATATATAAAAAGAACAAGACCGAGAATGAAGGGTAAACCCTATGAACGTAGACTGGAAAAATATAGGAATTAAAGAATTAACAGCTATAATATCAGATTATTTACAAAAGAAAGGAATAGAGGTTATTTTAGTTGGTGGGGGTTGTGTTACTCTTTACTCCAATAATGGATACATGTCGCAAGACATTGATTTAATTACAGATACGCCTCTTAGAAAAATAGCCCCGATTGTTAAAGAGCTGGGATTTAAAAGTATCACAAAGGGAAATAGACTATTTGAAAATCCAAATTGTGATTTCTTCATAGATTTTGTTGCTCCCCCGATTGCAATTGGTGACGAGCCCGTATATGAATTAAGTAATATGAAAACTTCTCTTGGCTCATTCAATTTATTAACTTCTTATGATTGTGTAAGAGATAGATTATGTAACTACTTTTATTACAATGATTTACAATGTTTAAATCAAGCGGTTATGGTGGCGAAGGGGAATAGAATAAACTTTTCCAATTTAAGAAAATGGGCAGAAAAACTAGGCGGAGAAGAATTGAAAAAATATAAAATTTTTGAGAAAAAATGCAATAAAAAGAGAGATTAATATTTATCTTTTATTCCAACGAGTATTTGCGGCTTTGCGAGCAATCTCTTTTCTTTTTTGGGCACTCAATTTCTCTGCTCTTGCTTTTCCGCCTTTGAGACCACCCAATCTACCCAAAGCAACTGCAGCAGGGTTTTTTACGTGCTCGTCGGTAGCCTGCTTGACTATGCGAAAAGCAGTCCTGTTTAAATCCTCACTCAATTTTTCTTTGCTTGAGCGTTTTTGCATAGTCATATTGTTTCATAAATTCTCCTTTCTGTCTATAGTTTATATATTTGCTATAATATTTATAAATTATCAAAGAACGAAAGGAATAAAAATGCTTGATAAACCCGAAGTAAAATTTAAATTAAAAGCTTGCCCACTCAATAAATTTGAACCTTGCATTGAGGAACGGTGCGCCTTTTATGATGAATCCTCTGCAATAGAAGAGGCACACAATCCACCAGAAGATTTCTCGTTCTGCTCTATAACTTATCTCCCCATCATCTACCACGAATTAAAAGAATTTTTAGATGAATTTATAAGAAAGTGGGAAAGCGAGGAAACGAGAAGACAATAATCATTTCTCCTCATCTACTAATTTAGATATCTTATTCTTTAATTCATTGGTTAGATTATATCGTGGAATTAATTTTCTTATATAAGCATGTAGGGCGTATATTTTACTTGCCTTAATTTGTTCTTTTATTGCTTTTTGAATATAATTTTTAGAAAATATATTATTCACTCCAACCACCTCCTTTCATTGTATAATTACGGGGCTATATAAGAAATTTCGTTTCAAATTGACCCACTACCAAATTCTTAATAAATGTTTAATTTTATCATTTTCAGGTATAATATATTAAAATAAATAGTCTGTATAACACGCTCATATCAATTAATATATTAATATTAATGAAAAAGAATAATTTTTATTTCTTAA
>Ga0307428_1000142_pt1 | contig 61269 bp, 68 predicted proteins | sample SalMarWE160240MG_FD_202161 | JGI IMG/M metagenome (GOLD analysis project Ga0307428, IMG submission 202161) | Salt marsh sediment microbial communities from the Plum Island Ecosystem LTER, Massachusetts, United States - WE1603-240 | ecosystem: Environmental > Aquatic > Marine > Intertidal zone >...
ACACTGATACTGAGTATGCCCGTCTCGTGCAGAAGAAAAAGACAGAGCTCTTTCGTTCCTTCTCCAAACCGGGTATATTGACTTAACGACTCACGCGTTCATGCTCATCTTCCAATGAGAAAAGACTCCCCTTTCTGGAAAGAAGGCTCGGTTTCATGTGTTGCACCGCAGAGGAGGATGATGTAACGTCATTTCACCATGACGCGACGTGCGTTTGCTTTAGCGCTTGCCATCGTTTTCAGCCTCTCCCTCGCGTCCTGGGGGAGCGGGGGGATCGTTCACCTCCTGCTCGACGGTTCGATCAACCCGGTGAGTAAGGACCTCGTCCTGCGGGCGATCGCGCAGGCCGAAGAGGAACAGGCGGAGCTCCTCGTGATCGAACTGAATACCCCGGGAGGGCTGGGAGAATCGATGCGCGACATCGTGATCGCCGAGCTCGCCTCCTCTGTTCCGATCGTTGTCTTTGTCGGACCTGCCGGGGCACGGGCCGCCTCGGCCGGGGTTCTGATCACCCTTGCCGCGGATGTCGCCGTTATGGCTCCGGGAACGAACATCGGCGCTGCTCACCCGGTTGACCTGATGGGAGGAGGGGAGGAGCAGGATGAGACGATGGCCGAGAAGATCACAAACGATGCCGTCGCCTTCGCCAAATCGGTCGCCGAGGAGCGCGGGCGCAACGTGGAATGGGCGGAGGCTGCGGTTCGCGAGTCGAGCTCGCTCACCGCGTTAGAGGCGCTCGATCAGGGGGTGATCGATCTCATCGCCGATGATCTTGACGACCTCCTTGCCCGCCTCGATGGCTACGCCCTCCCCGACGGACGCACCCTGCACACGAGTGGCCTCGCGGTCATCAAGATACGGCCGACCCTACGCGAAAAACTCCTCAACTACCTCGCCGACCCGAATATCGTCTACATCCTGTTCATCCTCGGCCTCTACGGGCTGATCTACGAGTTCTTCCATCCGGGGATCGGGTTCGGCCTCGCTGCAGGTGGAATCTGCCTCATCCTCGCCTTCCTGGGGTTGCAGATCCTTCCGGTAAACACCGTCGGAGTGGCTCTCATCCTGTTTGGAACGCTGTTGATGGTCCTCGATGCGTTCACACCGACCAACGGAATCCTGACCACCGGAGGAGTGATCGCCCTCCTCGTCGGGTCGTTCACCCTGTTTGACATCCAAAACCGCGCGATCGGCCTCTCCTGGGCGACGGTCTTCCTCACCGTGGGAACGATCACTGCCCTCTTCGTGTTCATCGTCTCCAAGGGGCTCCTCATCCAGCGCAGGCGCCCGGTCACCGGGAAGGACGGGATGATCGACTCAGTCGGAATCGCGAAGAGTGACCTCGATCCCGCGGGAACGGTCTTCGTGCACGGCGAGTACTGGCACGCTATCTCCGTAGAGGATGAAATTCTAAGGGGGGACAAGGTCGTCGTCGAGAGGGTCGAGAAGAGCACCCTCATCGTCCGGCGCGCGCGATGAACCTGCCCTGCTGTGAAATCCGTTGCCATCCCACGTAGAACAGAAGGAGGTTCCATGAAGCAGATTGCACTCTCTGTCGCCCTTGTTGCTCTGATCGTCCTGTTGGTCGGGATCTTGGTAGTTCTGATTCAAATCAACCGCCATGGGTTTACGATCAACGTAACCGGAGCTGTCTCGCTCGTCGATACCGAGACAGGAGCGATCGGGGACGTGAACCTTGTCATGCCCGAGCCAGTAAACCTGATCGCTACCGGGCCGGGCAACGAGCCGGTCCCGACGAACGTCTCCTTCGTCTCCTGCCCAAAGTGCGGGGGGAGCATGCTCCCGATCCACTTCAACCTGTTCACCGGGGAGATCGAGTGGCGCTGCATCGACTGTGGCTACTCTAGCGAGGAGAAGCATACCTCTTCCCTTTGACAAACCCACACCAGATGATCGCCAGGATTAGTTTCTTCTCTCCCTCCCTTCCCAAAAGAGGAACCCGATCCCAAAGTGAGAGATGAATCCCATCACGATGAGGGCGAGGTAGGGACGACCAAAGAGGGCCCCAAGGAAGAGCGCGAAGAGACGAAGATCTCGCTTGATGAGGAGAACCCACAGGCTCCTTGAAAGGGGTTTCCCGTAGCGCAGAACGTGCTCCTTCTTGGTGTAGCTCGCAAGGAGAAACCCAGAGAGTGCGAGGCTCCCTCCCACCCAAACAAGCGGACCCGTATGAAATCGCGAGAAACCGTAGGTGATCCCGATGACGACGGCCGTGTCCCCGTACCGATCGAGTAGGGTATCACACCACGCTCCGAACCGGCTCGTTCGGAAGGTCAGCCGCGCCACCTCACCGTCACAGCCGTCAACAACCGAACCAAGCTCGATCAGGACTCCCGCGGCAACAATCGCCCAGTATCCCTCGAGGGTGAAGAGGTACGCGCTCGAGAGAACGAGGAGGAAGCTCACCAGGCTGATCGCGTTCGGGGTCAGTCGCGAGAACACGGGATGGGTAACGAGAAAGGCTGATATTCGGACCGATATCGGCCGGTTGAACAGGCGCGAAACAATCCCATCTTCATTCGGCTTCCCCAGGCTCCTCATGAGGAGCCTGCGTCCCTCTCTCAGTGCCTGTGGTGTATCGATATCGAGCCAGGAGCGCTCCTCGATGTCAACCGCACGCAGCTTTCCCGCACGAGCCAGGATCCTCATCCCACCGGAGAGCGATCCGTCCCCTTGCGTACGTGCCTCTCGTAGGGCGCCGAAGAGGAACCGCCGGCAGAGGAAGATCCCGGTGTCTATCCCATCAGCCTCGGACAACCCCTTCCCGATCGCAGTAATCCTTCCCTCCGTCACCCGAACGCAGGTTGCGTCCTCCCGATCGAAGACACGCTCGAGGCGACGATCGACGAGGAGAGAGCACGCTCCCTCCGCCTTTTCCTCCGCTATCAGGTGTGAGATCGCTCCGGGGTCGAAGAGGTGATCGCACATGAGGAGGAGGAAACTCGTCTTGAGATACGGGGCACAGGAGAGGGCAGATGTTCCGTTCCCCTCCTCCCAATTCGTGTTCTTCACCGGAGTGATCGAGAGGTGGTAGTGACGTTCCCATCTGGCAAGATACGGCTCGATCTCTTCACCGCGATGACCAAGGACGACGAAGAACTCGTCGATCCCCGCCTCTCTGCAAGAGAGGATCGTCCGTTCGAGAAGGGAGAGGCTCAGGAGAGGAACGAGGGGCTTGGGTCGGTCCCCATCCGATGTGAGCCGCTCTCCTTTCCCCGCAGCGAGGATCACGGCGGGGATCTTCTCTCCGTTCACTATCCTCTGCGTCTCGTCGTGGCGAGCTGCGTCTCCTCTATGCCGAGAGCAAACCGACGCAGCATCTGCCGCGCGATGGAGTCCTCGTACTGCTTCACCGGGGACTTGAAGAGGTAAGCGCTCGCCTCGGCGATCGGCCCTGCAAGCCCGCGGTCGAGGGCAACCTTCGCCGCGCGCAGGGCCTCCATCACCACTCCTGCGGAGTTAGGGGAGTCCTCGACCGACAGGCGTAAATCGAGATACATCGGCACCCCGCCGAACTGCTCCGCCTCGATCCGCAAGAAACAGAGTTTGCGGTCGTTCAGCCAGGGGATGTAGTCGCTTGGCCCAACGTAGATATTCCTCGGATCGATCCCGTCCCCGTCCATCTGGCTCGTGACCGCTTGGGTCTTGCTGATCCTCTTACTCGTCAGGCGATTCCGGTCGAGCATGTTCAGGAAATCCGTGTTCCCACCGACGTTCAACTGATAGGTCTGCTTGACCGGCTGGCCGCGATCCTCGAAGAGCCGCGTCAACACCCGATGGATGATCGTCGCCCCGACCTGCGACTTGATGTCGTCGCCCAGGATCGGAAGGCCCGCCTCACGGAAGCGCTCCCCGTAGAACTGGGAGAGGAAGACGGGCATCGCGTTGACCAACGCGCAACCGGCCTCGATCGCACAGTCGGCGTAGAAGACCACGTTCTTCTCGCTTCCCACGGGGAGGTAGTTGACCACCACGTCGACCCGCGCCTCGCGCAGAACGTGCACGACCGCCTCTTTCGCCTCCTCCTCCGTCACGTAGACGTTCGCAAGCGGCACGAACCGCTCCTGCTCCGGGTACTCCTCGTTATGAGGGGCGATGCTGTCGATGATATATCCCATCCGAACAGGACAGTCCAGATGAGGGATTTCACGTTGAAAGACGGTCGTCCGGTTGGGCGGAGAGAAGATCGCTTGCGACAGGTCCAACCCGACCTTCCGCTCATCGACATCGAACGCTGCCACGAACCGGATATGCTGCGGGCGATACCCCCTGAAGTCTCGTGTGATCAGTCCAGGGACAGCCGCATCTGGGTCTGCGTAGTAAAATCTTCCCTGCACAAGCGCACTTGCACAATTCCCCACTCCGATGATCGCGGTCCTGATCTCTTTCATCTTCCGCCTCCTTTTTTATTTGATAGAATCATTAAAGATAGTAGAAAAATCATCACACCAGGCCGTCCGAAAAGGACCGTCTATATCGCTAGGTGAACCCGTTACGACTCACACAGACATACGAACAACAGCACTGGATAACCTGAGATGGTGGCGAACTGACCTTCCGTGTTCGCGAAAGGAAGTTCGCTCCGAAGCTGTAAACCCTGTTCATCAGAGGATCACTCCCGACACCCTAGATAGTAGCGGGAAAAGAGGGGAAAATCAAGCAAAAGAGACGTTGCTCCCTCATGGTTCTCTCCCCTGTTGCCACAGCACCTGGAAGAATGCTTCATAGGGAACGGCGACATCAGGAAGGGCAATGAACGCGAGGTCGACCTCGTTGTTCCGTTCCAGGGAGTAGTAGTTCCAGTTGGTCGAGCCGAGGATAGTGGATGCTCCGTCGACGATCACCAGTTTCGCGTGCGTGGTCTCATCGGGGTCGTCCATCCTGACCTCCACCCCGTGACGCTGCAGGTAGTCGGCTGCCTCCAGGTTCGCCTCGGCCGACTCTCTGTAGAAGGAACAGTCGTCCATGAGAACTCGCACATCCAACCCCCGGGAGGCCGCAGCGATCAGTTCCTTCAAGATCTCGTTTCCCTGGCCCTCCTGATAACCTGAGTAGTGAGAGATGCGGTACATCACGACGTGCACTGATCGCTGCGCGCTCCGGAGAAGCTCGATGAGAACGCGGCCGTAGTTCGCGGTCCCCACCGTCTCGGGAAGCGGGACGATGAGTGGCTCCTCGCCATCCAAGGGTGAGAGGTCGAGCTTAACCCCGTTCTCGATGAGACAGCTGGACCACAGCCGATCGAAGTAAGATGCGAAGACCTCCCCCACCTTTGCATCCTCCACAATAACGTCCGCCTGTTCCTGTGCGGTGAAGGCGTAGCGGTTCCAGTTGGTCGAACCGAGGATCACGACCCGACGATCGACTACAACCAGCTTGGAGTGGGTAGTCACCGCAGGGTCGTCAAACCGGGCTTCGATCCCGTGCGCGGTCAGATAATCGATCGTCGGTCGGTTCTTCTCGGTGATCGACGGGGCCCAATCACTCCGATCGAGGAGGACACGCACCGCAACCCCACGGGAAGCGGCCGCCAGGAGGTTATCCCACAGCGGATTCTCCTCCAACCGCGCATCGGAGAGCAAGAGGTCGATCGAGCTCTCTGCCGCGTCGAATGCGTCCTCTACACCCTGACAGTAGGTACACTCCCCAGGGCGACCGATCAGGGGAAGAACGAGGGTCTCCGCAACGATTCCCACCCCGATCGCCACCAGGATGAGGAATAACAGGATCCCTTCGCGAACGGCTCGGCATTGCACTTGTTTACACATCTGCGATAGAATCTTACCTGGAGGACAACAATATGGTCAATAAACTGAATAGCAATCAACTTCGTCGTACGTGCGACCCGAAGAAGTTCGCCTTTAAAACGACCGCCGATCTTGATCCGCTCGATCGGATCATCGGACAGGAACGTGCCATCGAGGCACTCAAACTTGGTTTAGGGATCAAGGATGCCAAGAACCGTTACAACATATACGTCGCGGGTGGCTCTGGAACCGGAAAGATGTCGGCAGTGGAGGATTTCTTGAGCCGCGTCAGCAAGGATGAGCCGAACCCGCCCGATCTGTGCTACGTGCACAACTTCTCAACCCCCTACAGCCCCCACTACTTGGAGCTCACCGCGGGTATGGGGACCCGGTTGCGCGAAGACATGGAGCAATTGATCGCGCGTCTCAAGCGTGACATCCCCAAAATCTTAGCATCAGACGAATTCAAGGCTCGCAGCAAGAAGATCAGCGAACGTTTCGTCGAGAAGCGCTCCAAGCTGGCCGACAATATGGAAGCAAAGTCCCGTGAGCTCGGTTTCGCCATCCAGCGCACCCCGATCGGTATCAACACCCTCCCCCTGCAGGAGAAGGGAGAACCGCTCAGTCAGGAGGAGTACGCCGCCCTCTCCGAGGAAGAGCGCGCCCAGATCCGTGAAAAACAGAGCCAGGTGCAGACGATCATCCAGGAGAACCTGCAGGAGATCGCCCGCGTGGAGGAGGAGCGAGAAGCGGAGATCAAGAAACTCGCCAAGGAGGCTGTCTTATTCACCATCGAACCACGGTTCGATCAACTGAAGTCACGTTACGGTGAGCTCCCCAAGGTGGTCTCCTTCCTCGAGGCCGTCAAGGTGGACATCGTCGAGCACCTGAAGCAGTTTCAGGACGGGGGGAAGAACAGTGGACAGAAGATGCCCTTCCCCTTCCCTGTCTCGCAGTCCGACCCGTTCAAGCGCTACTACGTCAATGTCCTGGTCGATAACTCGAAGACGGAAGGCGCACCAGTGATCGTGGAGCAGAACGCTACCTATACCAATCTGTTCGGCTCGATCGAACGGCGTGTGCAGATGGGGGTCGCCACCACCGATTTCACGATGATCAAGCCAGGGTCGCTTCACCGAGCCAACGGGGGCTACCTGGTCCTGAACGCGAACAATCTGTTCCGCGTCGGCCTCTCCTGGGAAGCACTGAAGATCGCCCTCAAGCGGGGGGAGATCCGGATCGAGGATCCGCTGCAGATGCTCGGTTATGCCACCACCGAAGGGCTGAAACCGGAACCAGTTCCGTTCGAACTGAAGATCATCATCATCGGGAACCCGCAGATCTACGAGCTTCTTCACTACTACGATGAGGATTTTCCCAAGCTCTTCAGTGTGAAAAGCGACTTCGACACTGAGATGGAACGAACCCCTGAACATGAACAGGAGATCGCACATTTCCTTCGCGCCCGCTGCAAGGAAGAGCAGACCATCCTCTCCTTCGACCCGAGTGGGGTGGCGAAGATCGTCGAGTACTCCTCCGAGCTCGCTGGCGACCAGAAGAAGCTCTCCTGTCGGTTTGGAAACCTAACCTCTATTGTCAAGGAGTCCTCTTACTGGGCACGCACCGAGGACTCACCGTATGTCACCGGCAAGCATGTCCAACTCGCGCTCGCAAAAAAAGACGATCGCCGCAATCGGATCGAGGAGAAGATCCGCGAGATGATCGCCCGCGGCCAAATCCTCGTTGACACCGCGGGGGAGAAGGTCGGCCAGGTAAATGGATTGGCCGTACTACAGCTCGGAGACTACACGTTCGGGAAGCCATCGCGGATCACGGCGTCGGTCCACACCGGGAAGGGAGGGATCGTGGACATCGAGCGCGAAGCCGAACTAGGAGGGCACACGCACACCAAAGGGATAATGATCCTAAAAGGGTTCCTCGGCGAGCGGTTCGCAAGTAAGAAATCTCTCAGCTTATCGGCCAGCCTTGCCTTCGAGCAGAGCTACTCGATGATCGACGGGGACAGCGCATCGAGCACCGAGCTCTACGCCATCCTCTCCAGTCTCTCCGGCCTTCCGATCAAACAAGGGATCGCGATCACCGGCTCGATCAATCAGAAGGGTGAGATCCAACCGATCGGCGGGGTGAACGAGAAGATCGAAGGGTTCTTCAAGGTCTGCCAAGTCAAGGAGACCACAGGAGAAGAAGGGGTGTTGATCCCGGTACAGAATATCGACAACCTGATGCTCGCAGAAGAGATCGTCGACGCCGTTAAGGCAGGAAAGTTCCACATCTACCCGGTGGCAACCGTGGAAGAGGGAATCGAGATCCTAACCGGCGTCCCTGCTGGGACCATGCAGGAGGACGGCACCTTCCCAGAGAGGACGGTATTCGCCCACGTAGCAGAACGGCTGGAAGCGATCCGCCAGGCATTGAAGGAAGAGAAAAAGGAATACGAGAACGAGAAAGAGGCGTAGGAAGCTCTCAGCCATCAGCATTCAGCTAAAAGCCAATCCACGAGAACTGAGTACTAATAGTGACGGCTGATTGCTGAACGCTACGCCCCGTTTTTCGTGCGCTGAGGCCCTCCATTAGATAAAATGACGGCAAGCGATAACTAGCGAGGTGCATTTACACAATCATAATGAAGATCAAACCAGCATCTGTTCTCGTTCTGCTCACAGGCCTGTTCGCTCTCGGCGGCTGCCTGTTCTCCAGCAGCCCCCGCGCGGAATTCAGCGCCGATCCCGAGTTTGCCTTTCCCCCGCTCACCGTCCACTTCGACGCCAGCGCATCGAGCAGCCCGAATGGCGCGATCGTCTCCTACGCGTGGAACTTCAAGGATGGAGAGACCGATACCGGGGTTAACGTCACCCACACCTTCTACGAAAAGGGAGTCTACTCCGTCACCCTCACCGTGACCGACTCGACCGGCGCGGTAGCTGCGATCACGCACAACGTGGAGGCGCTAAATCACGCCCCGCACGCCGAGTTCACTTACCGGCCATACATGGTGGGGGTGAACCAGGACGCAACATTTGATGGGTCGGGATCATACGATGAGGATGGGTACATCGTCGAGTGGCTCTGGGCCTTCGGGGACGGAACCACCGGTAGCGGGGAAGAAGTTGTTCACGTCTACCTCTCCGCAGGTGCCAGCGGAAAGAGGTACCCGGTTGCCCTGACCGTGATCGACGACAATGGAAAGTCAAGCTCTGTCACCCACAGCATCCAGGTCGTCGGCTGCGACAGCTGCGGGTAAGAGCATAAAGCCCGATTCAGTCCTCACCGTCGTCGCTCGATACACAAGGAGCTTGTAGGGCAGATTCCTGCGCATTCCCCACAGAGCAGACACTCGCCCGCATCGACCGTTCCGCCATCCATCGCGCCGTTCGGACATTCCCTCGTGCACAGGTTACAACTTACGCAGCTCGTGTTTGCACGAATGCGAAAGAGGGAAAACCGCGACAAAAGCGAGAGGAAAGCCCCGAGAGGACAGAGAGTTCGGCAGAATGGGCGATAGAGGAAGATGGATAGGAGAGCAAAGAGAGCGGTGACTCCGATCGTCATCGGTGTCCCTCCCCAGGAGAAGAGGGGCTTGAACGGGGAGTAATCCTGTAAGATCGCAGTTCCTGTGGCTAGTACGCGCACGACCAAGTAGACAAGCAAAATATACCTAAGTTTGGATAACACGCTCATCCACTTGCGGGGTATCTTGATTGCCCACTTGCGTACGTGGAGAAGCTCCTGTGCCGCCCCGAACGGGCAGATATACCCGCAGAAGAGGCGTCCTACGAACAGAGCAAGGATCACCGGGACCAGGAAGAGGAACAGGTATCCGGTGTTCGCCTTGAGGAATATGTTCTGCACCGCCGCCACCGGACAGAGAAACCCACCCATGACAAATCCCAAGACGATCACCGACGCGAGGATCAGCCAGCGCCGAAACTTGTACTTGCGAAGGACGATGATCCCTATGGCAAGCACGCTGAACAGACCGAGCAGGATGAGTTTCAACCCCTGTTCGTGGATGAAGTAGCTCGTCTGTTCTGATGGTTGTGTCTCCGGACCTTGAAAGGTATGGGTCTCATTGGTTGTGCCAAAGTTGCTCTGAGAGCCAAAACCATCCGCGATGAGAACGGAGCCCACAACCAAGATAAGGAGCAAGGCTCCACCTATTATCCCCGCAGCGATCTTTCTCATGTTCATCCTCTATTACGAAGAGGCCTCTGCAACCAGGTGATCGAACCGGTAGAGAAAGTCCTCGCTTACCAGAAGGAGTGGCTCTGTTCGCTCCCCACCCGAAGTATAGTACAGGCGCGCCTCGCCAAGGTAGTCTTCTAACCCGATGGGGATCGTCGGGAGCAAGACCTGAAAATCGCCGATTGTGAGGAGTTCCCCCTCAAGGTGGACCGCTCCGACAACTGTATTGACAGAGAGATCCTCCGCCGATTCGAACGGGTAGGTTCCCGAAAGAGCCTGCAAGAAGGCCCCGTCCGCCGCTCCTTCGGTCACCGTAACCGGCAGAACTCCCTCTTCGTACCCCTCTTTGGAACAGGTCTTTGAGATCTTCAAGAACCCCTCACCCGACGCACTCAGAGAGACCTTGAACCACTTCTCGTAGAGCTGCGGACCTACCTCCTCCCACGGTGTTTCCCCGAGGATCTGGAGGTTCTCCCAGGCAAATTGATAGTCAAATTGATCCGTCATGGTGCAATTGTTGTGCGTCTTCTGCACGCGCACCCCGATCTCCCCCACGGTCCCCACCGGTGCCGTGATCTCATCGTAATTGAAGGCAAAATCGCACGCCGAAACAGTAAACGCCCCAAAGAAAAGCCCGATAAGCACCAAGAGTGTGGCCCTAGCCGTTCTTTCTTTCATCTTTGTCTTCCTTTCTTATACCTGTAAGTGAGCGGCGATCGGTCTTAGAGCCGATTGCCGCTCGTCTATCATATGCTACTGCGATCCGTGGGCGCCGTGGCCGTTGCCACTCCCATCGCACACACCGTTGCCACTGCCGTCACGCAGGCCTCTTCCGTAGCCCTGCATCTGACCGTAGCCGCTTCCATCAAGGGGGCGAACGAAATCTGGATCATCACAGTTGGAGATTCCGTCTCCGTCCATGTCCCTCTCTTCATCGCAGGAACACTCCCCTGCCGCTCGCGCAGCGGCCCAATCGTCCGACCCCTTTCCACCGAACCCGTTCTCCGCCAGAGCGACGACGCCCACGGCGAGGAGACTCACCATCAATAATCCTACAATCAGCTTTCTTGCTTTGGTCATTTTGACCACTCCCCTTTCTTAAGATACGGGGATGATAGCACCCCAGTATGAACATGGAGTGGAGAACTTATCGGGAAGTTATCAGCACGCAAAAAGCGTTCTTTCTAGAGAGGTAAGGTGAAGGATAATCGTGTTCCTGCGCCCGGATGACTCTCGACCCAGATCTTCCCTCCGTGGGCTCGCACCAGCTCTTTCGTGATCGCTAGTCCAAGGCCTAATCCCCCAGAAGCACGATCACCCGTGCCTCGATAGAAGCGATCGAAGAGATGGGCTAGCGTCTCCTCATCCATCCCCTCCCCGGTGTCGATCACGTGGATCAACACCTCCTCGGGGTGCGTCTCGACCCGTACTGTAACAACGCTCCCGACTGTTGTGTGACGGATGGCGTTTGAGAGGAGGTTCCACAGGATCTGAAGCAAACGCCGTCGATCGGCGCGCACCAGAGGAAGGTGTGGCGGTATCTCCAGCCGAAACTCCTTTTCATCTCCCGCAAAGAGGGCCTGCGCGTCACCCTCCACATCGTGCAGCAGCTCCACAAGATCGAGGGAGGCAAGATTAAGGGGAAGTTCACCCGCCTCGGCCAAGGCGATATCCTGCAGTTCGTCGACGAGATGAGACAGGTGCTGAAGCTTCTCATTGAGGGATCCAAGGGTCTCCTCGCTCGTCGGCTGAACTCCGTCGAGCATCGCCTCTACCTTGGCTCGCAGGATGGCCAACGGGTTACGTAGTTCGTGGGCGATGTCGGCGAGCATGTGTCGCCGCACATCCTCCGAGCGTGCAAGGTTCATCCTAAGGTTATCCAACACCTGCGAGAGCTCTCCGATCTCATCCCGAGTTTCGATGGCGATAGGGTGCGTAAGATCTCCCCCCGAGATCGTCTGGGTGGCCCTGATCAGTCGCCCGAACGGAGCGGTGATCAACCGAAGGAGGAGAAGACCGACAACCGTCGCCACTAACAGACTGATGAACGCGGTTACAGCAACAGAACGCCGGACGGAAATCAGGAGATCCTCCTCAAGCCCACTGAACCGATCGAGCATCGCACCGGTAAACAGACGCCCCACCTCCTTCCCTTCAACAAGGATGGGGAGGCCCTTGGAGAGCCTACTGACAGAGAGTATATCGCGCGCGAGATCTTCGGAACTGGCATAGAGGATAGCCCCGCTAGGGTCGGTCAACAGCACATGATCCCCCCACTGGAAGCGCCCTGTCGCACCCCCACGCGCACCGTAGCCCCCCCCGTGCCAACCGGGGTTGATACATGCATCGAAGATTTCCTCAACACCGTCCCACTCACCGCTACGGGCATAGAAGGTTACTAACTGCTCCCTTAGATCCCCTACTAGGCTGGCGTTCTCCGAAACGAGGAACACCTTAACATCGTCAAGGATGAAGTGGGTAGCGAGAAAATAGACCGCTACAAGCGATATTCCTCCGACAATCGCTAGACCGAGGAAGAGCTTATACCGCAACGCCAAGCCCTTGAGGCGCATCATTCCTTTCCCGCGATCAGTTTGTAGCCGACTCCGTACACGGTCTTGAGAAGTCGCGGGTGCACTGGATCTTCCTCGATCTTGCGGCGTAGGTTCATCACGTGATTGTCGATGTTTCGGATCAGGGCCGCCGTGGTATACCCCTGTACCTCTTCCAGTAGCTGCATGCGCGTAAAGACCCGATTCGGCTGGCGGGCAAGGAAGAGGAGGAGGTCAAACTCGGTCGGGGTGAGATCGAGCCGCTTCTCGCCGAGCCACGCTTCACGACTCGTCAGATCGATCGTCAATGCTCCCACCTTCAGCGGTCCTTCCATACCAGCCGCGCCCTCCAATCGGCGGAGGACCGCTTGAACTCGCAGGATAAGCTCGCGCGGACTGAATGGCTTGGTGATGTAATCATCGGCCCCTATTTCGAGCCCGACGATGCGATCGATCTCCTGGCTCCGGGCGGTGAGCATGATAAAAGGAACCTGTGACTGACGGCGGATCTCTTTGGCAAGATCGAGCCCGTCCATGTCGGGAAGGCCAAGATCGAGGATCACCAGAACAGGAACCTGTTCCTGAAAAGCGGCCAAGGCCGACTGGCCATCGTAGGCCTTGATCGGTCGATAACCGGCCTGGCGAAGATAATCGGCAACCGTATCCACCAGCTCTTTCTCGTCATCGACAACCAGAATCCGCTTTCCCACATCTCTCCTTTATAGTTGCACTCAATCCGCACCATGGAGAGCGGTGAGCCACAGATCTCTACGCGTCCGTCGGCTCCTCGAAGTAGTCGGATATGATTTCTCTAGCGCGTGTTAGATCCCGCTCGCGCACCATGATCCGCACCTCGCCGAGCCCATCGATATTGATCGGCCAAACCGAGTGAGGGACGTGCGTGACAAGGTTGACCGGAATGTTGAAATCATCAAGTAGCCCCCGGATCAAAAGAGCCTTCGGTTCGCCCCACACCTTATGACAGAGGACAAGATCACTCTCATCCTCCTGCCGACGGTCGAGCAAGTAGTGGACGATGGTGATGCACTGGCTCGCGTGCAACGGCTGCTTCCCCAGGGAAACACGCGGCAAATCCACGAGGGCCTCCTCATCCGATAGGGAGAACTCCTCGTGATCGGAGAGGAAGAAGGCCGGATTCGTAGGTATGGAGAAGGACTCAATCGGAACACCGTCTTCGTGCAAGACAACCGGATGCGCCCCCACCTGATAAAGACAATCGAGGATCATGGGGAGCGTCCGGGGGGAGACGAAGACTCCCGGTGTGCTCTCCACCTCCTCTTCTGCTAACTTCTCCAAGGCGTGTTTAATCAGGGCAGCCGTCGACCGCTCATCGGGATTGAGCCGCTTCACCCTCTTCCCAACCAGGCGCACCTGCACCTGATCCTGCAACAGCAGGATAACCTCGACATCCCTCCTGAGGTCGTGCGACAGGAAGAAGGCGGCCCCTATCCCACGGCAGAGCACATCCAGCCTTCCCGCACTCCCAGGAAGATCGTTCAACGTATACTCGGGTGTCACCGGCGCCTTATGGGCAAGGAGCACGAATCGTCGCATCATGTTTCGAGTCTACTACAAGAGCGCCCCTTTTCCAATGGCTTTCAGGCCGTAGGATTGAGTGAGTTAGTGATTGAGTGATTGAGTGATTGAACTTCCCAATCCCCCGATGATTCAATCTCCCGATCTCTCAATTCTTCAGCATCTTCTGCGGTAAAATGCTTGAAAACATGGATTAAGCTTGAAGGCAAAAAGAAGCGCTGCCATAAGGATGTCCCCTACAAGTAAGACAGGCGATGGGTTGCTAGGTGATCGATTTCTCCTCTTCCCCGGTCGGAGTGTGTGGAGGATCACCAAGGAACAAGATAGGGTCAGATCATAAAGAGAATAAGGAGCCTGTATGCATCGCCTGCAGGGGATTAAGAGCAGAATAAAAGGGAGCATCCGGTGACCTATCGCAGCGTAGTTATTGCAGTCGTGCTGATTCTTCTGGGGGCGAGCACCTGTCTGGCCTTAGGGCCGTTTACTGGAACATGGGAGTCAGAGATCAGCCTGTCCCCACAGCAGACAATGCCGTTCACCTCCTTCACCTCAACCCTTGATGTCTCTTTTCACATCGGCTTCTTGGAGGTATCAAGCTCTTCTGATTTCATCTCCAGTGGGTGGCTATGGCAAGAGTTCGGCCTCTGCGCCTCGTTGGGGTTCGCCTCCTTCGATGGAGTTCTCCTCTTCGAGCCTCAATCCGGGTCGTTCCTCTACACGCAGGGTGTCCTCACAGTTAACTTCTACCCGCTGACAATGAAGATTTACTCTGCAATGACCGGCCCGCTCACCTCCCATGGGTTGAACTATGGGTACGTCCTCGATATCTACGGAGAACTCTTGAACGGATACGCATCGTTCGAGAGCGCGACGTTCCTCGGGGCCGACCTGAGTGGGATTACTTTCGTCCAAACCGCTTCCAATACCAGCTCAAACCTCCTCACAAAGACGTACCTCACCGATCCCACCAGCGACTCCGCTTGCCTCTGCTTCTCAGGGGAGGAGTTCACATTCAAGGCGGCGCTCTTCTCATGCATCGACCTGACGAGCGTCACCACCTTTGCCAAGACCGGGTTCGAGAGCCAGGAGATCGAACTGTCATTCATACACCTGTTCGGGCTCCCTCTCAACCTGACGCTCAACTACGTCTTCTCGCTCCAGACCGCGAGTCATACGTTCACTCCCTCCCTGGAGACGAACTACGGTTGTCTGAAGATATACAGCGGTATCTTGGGGAGCGGGGGACATATTACGGGGATCGAGATCTACGGGGTTGCATTTCAAGCCTCCTTCGCTGGAACGACCTTCACCAGCATCTCCAACCTGAATACGACGGACTACGTCATCACCACGCCGGCGTACGGCTCGATCATCGAGCTGGAGTCGGATGCCATAGATGGGGGTCACCTATTCTACGCGCAAGAGTACTGGGAGATCATCTCGTTGGCAGTCGAGACTCCGGTCCTAGGGATGGGAGGAAGTTTCACCTTCTCGGTCTCCACCTTCTTTTCCACCTCCACGGGGCTGTTGTTCGACTGGGGGAAGAGCGAGATGGGAGTAACTCTCAACCTCGGGAAGGCCTTCTCCGCAACGAGCACGGTGATCATCGATACCACCGGGTTCTCCGAATGGAAGATCTCGATGACCGTATCCTGGTAGCAAGCAACCTCCGCCCTATCATCGCCTCTGCTAGAGGTGTGGTTCAGAGCAACGCCAAAGGTGGGTAAATAGGAGTTTGCGGGGCACAAAGCCTACAGCCTAGGCAGCAAGCTTACTGGCGCTGATCTCGGCCCAGGTGATTGGCGAAGTAGATGATCCCATCGCGGTCAATAACGAAGGTCTGCCACGGAAGTCCACCATCCTCGTAGTGTCGAGCGGAGTTCGACGCGGCGGTGTAGGTCTCGGACAGCGACAGGAACCCCGGACACGAGATTGACTCGATGATCGACATCAACTCCGCCTCGTCCCGGTCAAGACTGACCACGAGGAGAACGACCCCGACGTCCTCGTGATCCTTCCAGAGCTCGCACACGTGGGACATGCAGTAGTCCAGCCACCACTGTCCCAGAAGTAGAAGTATAGGATGACGACCTTGCCATGGTACGAATACAGAGAAACCGTCTCTCCGTCGAGCGCTGAGAAGGTGAGGCTCGGTGCAAGATCGCCGACCAGATTCCCTATCGATATCGACGCCAACGGAGTCCCGCTCGGGATCTCGACGTCCACATCGATGGTTGAATCGGCAGGATCGATCAGAATGGATGGGTTCTTTAGAACCATGGTGACGCTGGAGACTGGTTCCCCTTGATGGGAAGATCTAGCGAGCGAAGCGTCGCCCTTGTCGGTCTGCCATCGTCGGTCCAACCTCGCAGTCTGTAGTACCCAAGCAAAGCAGTGTCAAATCCGGTAGCCGCCTTGCCCGCCCGAGGCCCGCCAAGGGATGGCTCAAGTGCTCGTGGTGGAAGGCAATCACTCGTGTGATCGAGGCCGTCACGCAGATTGAGCATACGCTGAAGGTTGAAACCACGTTCGCCAACTCTCAGGAGAGCGGCCGCATCGAGATCCCATCCAGTGATTGCATGAAGCACGTCAACCGTCTTGCTCAATGACAGTCCGTTGATTTGCATGAAGCAGCAATCAACTAAGGAGTCGAGCAACACCGCGTAGTCCTGGAATAAGCGTACTACGGCAGCCTTTCCTTCCATGGAGAACTTCTCTGTCGGCTGATCGTACCCTGCCTCAGGGATAAGCATGCCCAGCTCACCGCAATGCGGAAAACCTCTCAGATGGCTCGCTCCCTGCGGGCTGGTTGCGTAGTTCAACGCGAGACTGTAGTAGCAGCGAGGATCATGGGCGGGGAGATCTACGCCTTTCACGTGCATTGCCAGGGAAACGGCTTCTTCACCAAGTTCCTTGGCCGCGGGCACAATGCCGTCAGCGAAAATGGCGCCAATCCCACGCCGCTCTCCTATCAGCTCGATTAGTCCAAGGAGCGATAGGCGATCGCTCCAACGGAGTGAAAGCCCGTCGCATTGGCTATCGCTGAGAAGCCCGCGTTCGCGACATTCCATGGAAAACGCAACGAACGATCCCGCGGAGATCGTGTCGATTCCCAGGCGATTGCAGCGGTCGTTGGCCAGAACAACAGCCTCAAGGTCATCAACAAGGCACGCACTGCCAAGAAGTCCAAGAGATTCATATTCTGGGCCGGGGCCCTCAAACGACCCTCCGTCGCTGGTGTTGAAGGAAACGCGGCGATGGCAGCCAATGGGGCAGGCAGTACAGGGATGGCGCTTCGCATTGAGCAGTTCCGTATACCGTGGAGCTCCGAGATTCCGAGCGCCCGAAGCCCATTCGTAGCCGGCCCAGTACTTGATAGGAAGATCTCCCACAGACTCGCAAAAGACAACGTCGTTCGCTGTTCCGTGTTTCCCGTAGGTTTCCTTTGTCACTTCATGAAGCTGCAGAGAGCACTCGCGCGTCAGAGCCGCAAGGCATTCCGAATCGGCAACTTCAGGAAGCGCTCCGCCGAGGGCAACGACGCCTTTCAGACGCTTCGACCCCATGACTGCGCCGAGGCCGCCACGCCCGGCAAAGCTGTACCCATCAGCCACCAGGCAGGCAATGGCAACCTGCCTTTCACCTGCCGGACCGATGGTGACAGCGCTCTGTCCTCGCGCTGGGTAGTCATGTTTGATTCTTTCGATTGCATCGTATGTTTCCATCCCCCAGAGATCACGAGCATCCTGTATCCTGGTTGTCCCGTTGTTTATGACAAGGAGGACCGGATCGTCCGATTGCCCCGTGATGAAGACCGCATCGAAACCCGTTCCCTTGAGGGCATGCCCGAACCGACCTCCGGCAGCACTGACAAAGAAGGATCCCGTCAGAGGTGACTTCGTACTTGCGACCCATTTGGCGCTCCCGGGAAAACGAGACGCTTGGAACGGGCCGGTCGCGAAGACCAAGCCGTTGTTCGGAGAGAATGGATCGGTCCCATCCGACACCCGATCATAAATCAACTCTGCAGCAAGCGCCGATCCTCCGATGGTTCTCCGGCACTGCTCAAGAGAGAGTTCCTCTGTTACCGTCGTGCCCGCTGTAAGATCCACTGTTAGGATTCGTCCCCAACTGCCAAACACCGCGTCCTCCTTGTCGTCTTCTGTGATTGACCTAGACTGGCCTCTTGACGCTACCCGGCAGCAGCTTCGGTTCACCGATAGACCGCGCGTAACAGTAGAGTCGTGCTGCATCCTCGACAACAACAGCTCGAACGAGCGTGCTGGCAAGATCTTCACCGACCGCAAACAGACCATGATTGCGAATGACCATGGCTCTTGATTCCTTGAGCGCACCAGTGACGTCGCGAGCCATCTCCTCGGTCCCGGGCATGACAAACGGGATGACGGGAACGGTTCGTCCGACAAAGTACAGCAACTCGTAGTTGAGAGCCAGCAAAGCATCTTCGACCACTGTTACTGCTGTGATAAAGGGAGCATGCGCATGAATGACTGCGTTTACGTCATTGAACTCGCGATAGATCATCGTGTGTGTTGCTAGTTCAGACGTAGGCACGCGATTCGACAACGATAACTTCAATTGAACACCCCTTTTGCTCTCAACGGCTTATCGTCTTAGCCTGGATGGTGTACTTGCCAAGTTTATGCCCATCCGGTTCGAAATCGCTGCAGGAAACAGACTCTGGCGAGAACGTCGCGCTTGAGCTCATTTCCAGCGGGTTTGCTGTTATATCGTCTTTATAGAAACGGCTAGAAGGAAAAATATCGGATGGAAGGGATATGTTGGGCAGAGTGGCAAAATGGATAGCAATTGCCTCACCGACTGCTGATTCTAGCATGCCACCGACCCAACATGCTATGCCATGCTCCTCGCATATATTATGGATCTGAATAGCGTTGTATAGGCCTCCAACACGCGAAATCTTGATATTAATAATCTTACAACTCCCCAATTCTAAGGCAAGTCTCGCATCCTCAGGCGTTTTGATACTCTCATCCAGGCATATGGGAGCCTTGATCTCTTTCTGCAACTGGGCGTGATACACGAGGTCATGATCTCCCAGGGGTTGTTCAATTTGTATAAGGTTATAGCGATCGAACTCCTTCAGGTGTTTAAGCTCTTTGATCGTGTAAGCTGCATTAGCATCTACTTGAAGATCGATGTTGGGGAAACGATTCCTGACCTTTTCTAGCACTGCAATATCCCAGCCTGGACATACCTTTATCTTGATGCGCTGATAACCTTCGTCCAATGACCTTGCGATGTCCGAAAGGAGCTCTGATACTGTATCCCTAATACCCAAGCTATTTCCACAAATGACTTCCTTTGACTGACCGCCGAGCTTGCGAAAAAGGGGAATTCCTTCAACCTTTGCTGACAAGGTCCAGAAGGACGTCTCTAGCGCAGCCTTGGCGAACTGATTTCCCTTGAACTGATTCAGAATCCTATCTAGTTCCGCGGCACAGGAGAAAGTCTTCCCAAGCACTGCAGGAGCAAAGACCTCTGTAACCATGTAAAATGCTGTTTGCGCCGTCTCTGAACCATAAATGGGGACAGCCCAGGGAGGGGCCTCCCCCCATCCAATTTCTCCGCCGCTCTCAAGTCGAACTAGAAGTGTGTCAATCTCGTGTATCCGCCCAGAGCTTATTTCAAAGCAGCTGGCGAGCGGTAGTCGGACATGAAAAACTGCAATATTGTCAATTATCATCTTTATTAAAATACATTTTAGATAACTTACTCATAGTTTGTTGAACTTCCTCATTTACTTCGGCTAGCCGGTGCATATTAGATCGCGTGTTAGAATACAATTCTCGATAAATACTGTAATAAGATGTATAAAGCTGGTGAAATTCCTCTCTTGCCTCAACCTTTCTAGCTCTTCTCAACGCATGCAGTCCTAGGGTGTCGAGATTTTTTATAAGCCCTGTTGCTATCCCACATAAGTACGCTGCTCCAATTTCAGCTCCAGTTGACATCATAGGGACGACTTGATCCTCGCCTGTTACATCGCTCACAATCTGAACCCAAAGCCTGCTTTTCGTACCTCCTCCGCATGCAATTAGATCAGCGACATTCCGTGTATAAGTTTTTATGATGTCTAGGTTGTGTCTAAAACTGTAAGCCACGCCCTCGAGCAGTGCCCTATATATATGCGCTTTAGTGTGATAAAGCGTAAGCCCAAATAGTACGCCTCTAGCTTGTAAATCGTTAATAGGAGTGCGTTCACCGCTGAAGTACGGCAATAATATCAACCCATTCGATCCTGGGGGTATATTCTCAGCTTTCTGTGATAAAAGTTCATAAGGATTGACTGCCCTTTTCGCAGCCTGTTGTTTTTCACGCCATCCAAAGTTCTTTAGAAACCAGTTTGTCAATATAGCAGCGGTCGCCGTTGATGCCAATATCATGTGCCGATCCGAACGAAGGGGATGTGGAACTACTGAAAGACTCCTCATTACCGGCGCTTCATGGGAAGCTGTCCCCATCGCTCCTGCAGAACCATAGATTAACGTCAAGAGGTTATCCGCAGACCCTGTGACACTTATCATCTCGGATAGTCCATCGCTTGTGGAAACAATTACAGGTAGCCCCACAGGTAGTCCAGTTTGTTGAGCAGCCTCCTTGGTAACTGTGCCTGCAATCTCTGTTGGATTACCTAACCTTGGTAGCTGCTTCCTAGTTATGCCGAAAGCCTGGCTTGCCTTTTCATCCCAATCCCTCTCATCATAGTTGTACAAGGGCTCATATAAAGCAGCCTGAGGGTAATCGAGAATGAAATTTCCTGTAAGCCGATAGACAATGTAGCTCGTTGCAGTAAAGAGTTTATCCATATTGTACAGAATATCCGGTCTATGATGCTTCAACCAGAGGATTTTCGGGGCTATCGACTGGCTGGACAGTGGATTTCGCATAGCGATACAGGAGTTTGCCGCTACAATATCTGTTACCTCTTGTTGAAAGCTATCGCCCGCACGTGTGTCGTTATAGAGTATTGCAGGGTGCAGCGCTCTATCATTACGATCTACAGCCAAGACGCATGACGAAACGGCACTACATCCTATGCAGCAGACGTCATCCCGGGAAATAGAAATCCCTTGGAAGAGCCTTCTGACAACTTCCAAGACTGCCCCCCACCAAATTGACTCACCATCTTGCTCGACCCAACCGGGTTTGGGAACTGATACATCGTGCTCTACGTAACAATGCGCAGCGATCTCTAAATCCTCAGTCATCAAAACCCCTTTTGCTCCCTGTGAGCCAACATCTATTCCTAGTATAAATCTCATCTCGCTACTCCTATTGCTCTACTAGGTGATTCAATCGGCTTCAAGCAAACTTGATAAGGGTTTTTACTTCGCTATTCTCTAAATTCGCTTCCAACGCGACATTAATCTCGTCCAATGGGTATATATTCGTTATTAGCTGTTCAATTTGGAGCTGTCCATCCTCTAGGATATTCAGGATCCCCGATACATCTTGATATCGGTAGCCTGCTGTACCAACGATCGCAACTTCTTTATAATGTATTATATTAGGGTCCACGCTCATCACAGACCCTGCCGCTGAACCGCCAAATAAATTCAGTGTGCCTCCAGCTTTAACAAATCTCAACCCATCCTCAAAAACGCTTGGCAACGCCAGTGCTGCAATAACCACATCAGCCCCCTTTCCGTCCGTCGCTGCCAAGACTTGTTCCCTATAATCATCCTCAAAAGGGGAAAGCACAACATCAGCTCCTACATCACTCGCCAGCTTACGGCGGCTAACAAGAGGGTCACTTCCGATAACTCTGGAGGCTCCATACAACCGCGCTACCTGAGCCATAACCAAACCCATAAATCCCAATCCCAGAATTAAAACTGTATCGCCCATTTTGACTTGGGATTGCTCAATCCCGTGGAAACAACAGCTAATCGGCTCTAACACACTTGCCAGTTTGTGCGAAATTCCCTCGTCAATCCTGACAACACGAGAACGATTGCTGTCAAACATGTGACCGGGCAACCTTACATACTCAGCAAACCCTCCTGGGTAGTTGTAACCTAACGCCTCAATATGCCCTTGACAGAGTCTGTGTTCTCCTGATAGACATTGTTCACATTCTCCGCAAAAGATCGCCGGAAAGGGGACAATGTAGTCTCCTTTGTTGAATCGCGTATGTTTAGGACCAATATCGACTACCTCGCCGACGAATTCATGTCCCAAGGTGACCGGAAATGTCAAATAGGAAACATTCTTCGCTCCGGTAATGATCTTCAGATCCGTTGTACATACGCCGGCAAATTCCGTTCTCAGTAACACGTCCTTTCCCTGCAAACTGGGCTTCTGTATATCCTCAATTGAAATCTTCTCCCCTGGTGCTTTCAAAATTGCTGCTTTCAATTCCAACCTCCTCTCTATAATCTAGATCAATCCCTTGCTTTAAGGATTTAGACCCACAGTGTTCGCACTGCCCCGAGCTATCGCCAAGAATCTCTTTATGCTATTGATACTCTGAGCTAGACCACTGAATTGGCTTAACCCACCAACACGCATACAAAAATCGCCATCGAACTCTTTGCAGCATTTGATGTGATAATTCACGGCATTCCTGATACTCTCATCTGTTGCGGTATATATGTTGACTTTCTTGGGGTGCAACCGAATCTCTAACGGTATAATCCCTTGTGTAGCCTGAAGAGCCTGCTTTACATCTGACCAAGGGCCCACGTCGAGAAGGCCAATGTTGTCAATGTTGCATATTAGACCATAAAAGCTGCTTACGTTAGCGCAACTATGCCAATACCTAATACCCCCATGAAAACTCGAAAGCTGCTTTTCATATGGAAGGATAAACTGTTCATAGAACTCAGGGGAAATCATTGTGCTATCAACATCATCGTTGATCAGATCTCCTTTCTCAATCGTGGTCCCCAAGAAATTTGCCCTCTCTTTCGTCCATTCCTGCCTCGAAAAGCTTAGGAAATCCATGAGGTCTCTAACGAACGAAGGAGCTGTAATCATATCCATGAATAGATTAGTAACCCCGCGCAGTCGAAGAGCAATTCCGAAAGGTCCCTTTTGCCAAAACGGGAAAACCACATTCATGCCATGTTGTCTCGCCATTTTACCTATAGAATCATAAAAAGAGTGTAGTTGGGGCATATATCCGGATTCATAGAAATCAGGTTTTTCCATAGTAAGCAGATCTGACCGTTTCTCCAAGAGTGTACTTTTGCCAACCCAGGGATCTGCATCCGGCGTGTAAACTTGTTCTAGGCCAAATATGCTTTCTTCAAAGCCAGCGCCAGGCCAGATGACTATATCTTTTGTTAATGGAGTGTCATCTTTTATATAAAGATATCGGTACAATTTGATTTTTAGCGTATCTTCATAATAAACCTCCGGTATATTATAGAATGCCATAAGATCAAAGCCCAACAGTTCCGCCCACATCGGCATTTCGATACCTACAGTGAAAGCTAACGTACCCGGCCGAGGCACACCATGAAAGTGAGGAACTGGCAGTGGCCTCTCCCAACGCCAGAGATCCATACTTTTCCTATTCCCCGCACTGGCTTCCAGTTCTAGTATTCTATCCACTATCTCAGGAATACTCATTGTAGATACGTCAACATGCTTCACTATCTTAGCCCCCCCCTAATCCATGACGAGCAACACAACTCGCTTCATTAACACATTGCCTATCATTTTTCCTTTTCGTTGGCCTCTAGCAACCAAGAGCTTTGTGGTCACCATTATGCTCAGAAAGCATCATCATTGCTTCATCTACTGAGGAGTTGTGATGCACGATAGCCTTGATTGCGCTTATCATTTCGTCAGGATGCGGGTACCCCCAGATATTTCTCCCGAAAAACACCCCTTTACCTCCAGCATCTGTTGCTTCCTTCACCATTCTTAGCAGATCGCGCACGGTTTTCGTCTTTGGACCTCCCAAGATCAAAATGGGTATAGGACTGTTTTCAACGATTCTCGAGAAAGCCTTCTGGTCTCCCGGATACGGAGCTTTCAGTACATTGGCCCCCAACTCGAAGGCAATGCGGCAGGCATGCTGGATTAGCGTTGGGTCAAGTTGCTGAGACTCGTCAATTCTTGTTCCTTGGAGCAGCGGCTCTACAACAACTGGAATGTCGTAATGCCGGGCTTCTTCCACAACGTGTGCTATGTATCGCATGTTGTTCGCCAAGATAGAGCCATCTTCCTTCCCAAAGATCAACAGCAGTTTAATAGCATCGGCTCTCAACTCAGCCAATTCTGATACCTGATGCAACTGAAACTGATGCTCCAAGCTACCATACTCTCCCGGTATCACGGAACTCACTAACAGATCGCCTGCTATTGTGATCGTGAGTTTGGGTACACTTCGAAGTTCGTCTTGGAAAAGCTCCGCAAAGCTCGCACCCACCAATACGCCGTCGGGCTTACCATTGAGAACTCGATCCAGCGTTGCTCTTGGGTTGACAAACCCCTCTTTCGCTCCTAGAAGCACCCCGTGGTCCATCGCCACAATTACGGCATTCGTCGATTCCGTCTGCAAAAGCTTGCCGCCATTTCCCAACATACGCTTACCTCCTCTATATGATGTTCTCACGAAGCCTATCAGGCTATGTAGTCTTGAGTCTCAGCCTTTAGAGGGTACTTCCTCATTCGTTTCCATGTGTCTAACATTGCAAGGTAATTTGCCAGAGGTATACCCTTATGAATACTGTTACTCGATGCCAATATATACCCTCCTTGCCCCCCCCCTTCTCTGATACATCTCTTGACCTCTTCCGCAATCTCCTCTCTCCCGCCGTCAACCAAAATGTGCACACAATCTACATTCCCCATTAACGCAACGCTGCCACCGTATTTCTCTTTCACTTCCTTCAGCCTCATTCCTGCCATTTGATCAATGGGGTTAATGCAATCCACACAGGAGACTAATTGATCTATAATGGACATTATATTGCCATCAGTGTGTTTAATTGTATATAGCCCTAGGCTCTTAAAATACTCAAATAGTTCCTTAAAGCTAGGCCAAAAGACATCGGTCCAAGTCTCCGGTGATATTATAAGCCGCTCATTGCTGGCGATATCATCCGTAGTGATTATCGCGTCAGCTCCAATTTCAGCAGCCATTTCAGCTGCTCGTTTATGGTAATCCACGCTAAATCTAACGACATCATAGACTAGTTCTCTGTTCTTTATGACTGATATCAATAATCTCTCATAACCCAATAAATCCCTGGGTATAGACCATACATCATGGAGCTTAATGACTACCAATTTTCTCTCTTTGAATCGATTCACCATCTGTTTTAGAGTCTTAAATCTTCCTTGCTTTTCCAGATCAGGTGCTCTATAAGTCTTCAAGTCTTTCGACGATTTGATGCGTGCATAAGCACCGCCGATCGCTACTGGATAATCACCCCCTTCTCCATATTTCCTTATAATTCCCCATTCATCCTTTATAGTATTCTTTCCCATGCCTGTAACATCAAAGTCAATAGTTGCCAATACTCCATCTAGATCCAGTGTTTCAACGAAATCCGCATAGGTAAAATCCTTACCTCCGAACTCCTTGATTATGTTAGCATCAATAGCGGCCTCAAAATAAGGCACGCAATCAGGTTGTTTGCCGTGTAAAGCTGCAACCATTCTTTCGCGTGAATTCAACTTAGACCTCACTTATGTCCATCATTTTACAGCTCCGAATGAAAGCCCCCGAGTTAGATGTTTTCTTACAAGCACAAGCAAAATGATAACTGGTAAAACTATCAAAACGCTAGCTGCTGAAAGCTCACCCCAGCGAACAGACAGAAACCCGATGAATTCCGTCGAAACAAAAATGGGGATAGTGCAGATTTCCGAAGATGTCAAGACTAAAGCATATATCAGGTCATTCCATGAAAAAATGAAACTAAGTATAGTGACTGCAGCTAAACCAGGAGAAGCTAACGGCAACACCACTTTATAAAACGCCTGTAGATGCGTACAGCCATCAATTCGCGCCGCTTCTTCAATGCTTATCGGAATCCCCACGAAGAACGACCTCATTACCCACACTACCAATGCAAGATTCATCAATATATGCACAAAAACCAACCCCAACATGGTATCCAGAATGTGGAGAGCGCTGTAAATCCTGCTAAGAGGAATAAGTATGACGATGGGTGGTAATATCATTGTTGAAAGGATGAAGAAACCAAGGTGTTTAGAGCCTTTAAAGCGAAATCGAGCTAGAGCGTAACCAAACGGAGTGCCAATTATTGCTGTAAGAGTGGCGGAGACCGCTGCGATGATGAGGCTATTCTTCAAGCTGCTAAAGAATGCTGGATTGCTAAGCACACTCGAGTAATTCCTGAACGTGGGGGAGAAGAAGATCTTCGGCGGGATTGATATCGAGTCGATAGGGGTTTTCAAAGATTGCATGAACATCCAAATCACGGGGCCTAAGAAGCACAGAGCAATTATGGTTATTGTAGTATATTCGATGAGTTTCATTACGTTATGCTTCATTTACGGCCTTCCTCCTTAAGATTGTTGAGTTAGGATCTTATGACCGAGCTTTGCTATGACGAGACCAGCTATTAACAACATCACCCCTATCACTGCTGCATTCTCTAGATTCATAAACTCATAGCCGTCTATAAACGCTCTTACAACGAGCGTTTTAGTCATTTCAGCAGGACCACCCTTTGTGAGTCCATAAATAACATCGAATTCCTTAAAGCATATTATAGACTCAAGCAGCATCGCGACAACAAGAACCGGCTTTAGAAGAGGCAAGGTCACATATCTTAGGATCTGCCATTCACTTGCCCCATCGAGAGCGGCAGCTTCCACAGGCGCTCGCGGCAGTTTTTTCAGTCCAGCATAGAGAATCAGGATGGCAAGAGGCGTCCATCGCCAAACGGTAACGGTAATTACACTAAAGACAGCTAGGTGTATACTAGTTAGCCATTCTTGAGGAGGAATACCTAAGAATCCGATAATATAATTTAGTATCCCATATAGAGTATTTAATATCATGCACCAGTTCCTTGCCGCCGCAATGGGCGCCATTGCAAGAGGCAGAATGAAGATTATATTGAAAACCAAGCTCCCTTTGTTGATTCTGTTTAGCAAGTATGCACACAAGAAACCGATGATTACTGTCCCGGCAAGAGTGCCTGCAAAGTAAATAACAGTAATTCTAACGGTGTACCAAAACACCGGCCGATTCAAGTACGTAAAAGCATCCAAATGGACGTATGGAAAGGAATGAGAACCGAAAACCAAAACCAATAGATAAACGAGTGGGTAGATGAACAAAGCAAACAAAATAACCGCTGTTGGTACAGTCAAGAAATACGGCAAGGCGGTCTTCTCATTGATCTTTCTGCTAATCAACTTAATGAGTTTCATCAGTCTAGTGTAGTGTTTCTAGTATAGCCTTGCATTTAGACACCTTCTTCAGAATGTCATCGGTCTTGGCTGTCCAGACAAAGGATCTTGGATTCTCGTTGTAGCCATCAAGGTGCTGATAGATGGTATCAATAAATTCAGGCACACTGTGGAATACCCCACAACGCGTATTCGCTTCTCGGTCAGTTCGCCAAACCAGCGCTCCACCAGGTTCAGCCGGGATGGCCCCGTTGGCGTAAAGTGGAGCTTGAGCCGAGAATTGTTCTTCAGCCACTTCTTCACCTCAGGGTACTTGTGCGTTCCATAGTTGTCCAGGATGAGGCACAGGTCAAGATCCTTGGGAAACTCCCGGTTCAGTCTGGGCAGAAACTTCAAATTCCTGATGGCGATACCGGCGATGACATTTCCCAAGCAGCGCCCCTTCCAGGAAACTGCGTGCAGCAAACAGAGAGGTACGACCCGTTTGTAAGCATCTGTCATCGTGCGACACCGTCCTTTCTTCATCGACAGACTGGGTTGAGTACGATCCAAGGCTTGAATCTTGCTCTTCTCATCGGTCACATTGTGAAGCTATCCTCACAACAGCAAACTGGATTGGTGTAATCGCAAATTCGAAGGGGGCCGCAAAGCCCCCGTCGAACACACTAATACGCCGGCTTTCTCCTCATTACTCCTCCTCCCTCCACTCTGCTACAAGCCGCTCTAGTTCTTGCTGGGCCGTGTTTAGGGCTTCCTCGACAGGAGTTCCTAGTATCGCTTTTTGAACAGCGGTCGTCACCACGTTCATCCATTCCCAGAAATCCGTCGAGACTTTGAACGCTCCAGCATCCTGAAGCGAAGTAGAAACAGCATTTACATAGTCCTCTCCAAGTGCCTCGACCAAAATGGAACTTTCTGCCAAAGAACCACGGGGAGGATAAATACCCTTCTTGGCTAGTTCCATTTGCGTTGCCTTGCAAGTAGCCCATTGCAGAAAAAGCCATGCTGCTTCTTTCTTTTCTGAGAAGCTACTAATGCCAATGGACCAAAAATCGGTATTCCCCCCTCTTTTGACTGCTCCGCTGGGGAAAGGAGCGACACCCACCTTGCCAGCAACCACAGACAACTCCGGATTCAAGACTCGCGGCCACATAACGGAGGAATCGAGGAACATGGCAGCTGCGCCGCTCAATAGAGCTGTATTGATCTCATCCCAGTCATAGTTAACGCTCCCTGGTGGTGAGTATTTGAGCGTATCTACATAAAGCTGTACAGCGGTAATAGTTTCCGGACTATCTAAGGTGGGATTGAATTCTTCATCGAAGTATGTCCCTCCAAATGACCAAATGTAACCTCCAAGCGGCCAGAAGAGATATTGGCCACCGCGCATAGTAACCCCATAGTACGGTGTTTCTTCGCGGATTGTTTTGGATGCACTCTCTACTTCTTTGAGGGTTTCAGGCACCTCTATCCCAAGCTGTTCAAATATGTCCTTTCTATAGATCAAGACTTGGCAGTCCCCGATGATTGGTATCTGATTGAAGTAGCCACGTGTGCACCCTTCTTTTGCTGATTCGTAGAAATCCTCCCAATCAAACCATTCCTGGTCGGTTAGTTGGCTATTATCATAGTATGGTTGAAGGTCGGCAATCCATCCTTTATCAATGTAGTTAGGCCCGTCGTAAGGCGAGGTCATTAGGACATCTTCCTTAAGACTGCCAGCAGCCAATCCCGTGCGTAATTTCGTATAATATCCAGTAGCTTCTGGATATGCATGTACTTCTACGGTTATTCCTGTAAGACTCTCGAACTCGGGGATTAGAGGTTCAATGCTTTCTTGCCATGGATGGAGGTTCAGTATCAGCATAATCGTTTCACCTTCGAACTGCCTCCAATTTATATTGGCTTCCTCCGCATCCGGCACCTGGGAAGATTCCCCCAAGACCGATACCGAAACAATCCCTAAGGCACACATAAGTATCCCCAAAAGCATCCATAGTCTAACACCTTTACGCATTTGAATCAACCTCCTTTTCGTACACTTGTACTGCGCATTACACTTTCCTCTTTAGCTCTTAATGCTTATATTCACCACCTCCCGTAACACGATACTCGGTCTTTCATCATGCAGAACGAATATCAAATAATGACAGAAAGAATTAAATCCGTTCATGTAATCTCCATGGACACTCCACCATTAAAAAAGTCATGCAGTCATCCATGCAACTGCATCATTTCTACATCCCTATTTTGTCTCCATGACAAGTAGCGTCCCTCAGAACTCTTTGTATGTGAAGCGCAACGAAGCACTCCAACAGCAGCATAGCAGTCCGTAATCAAGGTATCTATCAAACCTGATTTGAGAGCGGCCAAAATTGCATCTGCTTTGCATGTTCCTCCTGCCACAGCGACGAGCTTTCGGACATTCTTTAACTGTCCCCAGGATATACTCATAACAGTGCGGTCGAAACCCTCGTCTACAATCTGCCCATTGGTATCGAAAAAATGTAACAATATGTCACCAACAGCGTTTTTCTTTCTAAGCTTGTTAAAATCCCGAGTTGTAATGTAGCCAATTCTAGAGGTACCTACTAGTTCTCCTACATGACCAATTCCAACTAAACCAACATCAATATTTTCCCATCGTGATTGCGTCTTTTCACACATACTCTCAATCAAATCCGTATTACCACCGAGATTCCCTGTGTCGAACGGGCTAGGGAATGGGCAAAAATAACCTTCTGCATCAAGTTTTATGCATAGTTGCTGGGTAATAAATGCTTCATTACCAAGTGAGGCTGCCTCCGCGGTCATTCCGGAGAGCTGAACTACAACCAGTCCCTTAACCTCTATCCCATCGCCTAGCGCATTAACTAAACCCGATACAGTCTCTCCTCCGCCAATTCCCACCGTCATGTCTTCCTCCAAAAGGAACGAAAAATATGAAGCAGCAGACCTCCCTAAAGACGTTTTGAATCTTCCTTCATCTAAGAATTCATTATCCAAGACGATGAACTCCTCTACATTAGGAAACTGTTCTTTGAGTTCCTGCTCCATCTTGGAATTTGTTGGATGGGCCATATTTAACCGGAACTCGACAATGCCACGCTTGCGTGCCTCCTTTAGCATTCTTGACACTGTCATAATTGATTTGCCAAGCTGCTTAGCAATTTCCCCTTGCGGCATTCCACGCCTGTAATAAAGCCAAGCCGCCCTCGCAAGCTCCCAAGTCTGGGGTTCCAGCGTTCTCATAGTATGTTATTAATAGCACAAAAAGTTATTTTTGTCAAGCCAGAGAGTTGTCTCACGCAAGATGAGCATGAAACGAGAGGGTGTTTCTCGTGCGAGATGAGCATGAGATGGCACTGGTAACGCAAGCACGTGTGTCGAATCACCTGTCTGCGTGCAACGCACAGGCATATAGGAGTCATGATTTTGATGATGACAGACGCACGCGTGATGAGCATCGACGAACTGAAGGCATTCCTCGCTTCGAGCGATGTGTTGACGTTCAAGGGAAGCTCACGGGAAGAGACCTACGGTTGGATCGAGCGTACCTTACGTACCTACAGCTACTTCTCTCGCCCCCGATCGGAGAAAGGACTGATCAGATCTCACATGGAGAAGATTACGGGACTGTCTGCTGCAGAACTGACACGGCTCATTAAGCAGTTTCGTCGCACGAGGCAAACCAGGTATATTGACCTAACGACTCACCAAGCAACCCCGTTACCACGAAGGCCTGCCTCGTTCCTTGTCTGTTTTCGGTCTGATTCATACACTTGCTGTATGAATAGGACCCTTCTCATCGCGGCAGGGCTGGGGTGGAGCGTAACGATCTTAGGAGCCTCTGCAATCCTCTACGTGGTGAAACGGTGGCCCTTCTATGCTCGTGAGGACGGACGCGCCATCGGGGGACTGGCCCTCGTCCTCGGGATCCTCGTCGGCGGGGCCGTGATCATTCCCTCGATCGACCCTTTTCTCTTGCTTGGATCGGGGGTTATTATCCTCATCGGTCTTATCGACGATCGGATCGATCTCTCCCCGTGGCAGAAACTCTTAGGCCAGGGAATAGCCGTCGCACTGGCCACAGCGGGGCTCTCTTCCATCCAAGCCGTGTTGCTTGGCGTTCCCCTTCCCCTTGGAAGTGTTCAATGGATCGTCACCTTCCTGTGGATCCTCACCCTGATCAACGCGGCGAACCTGATCGATGGACTCGATGGTCTCCTGATCACGGTCTTGGCCCCACCGTTCGGCGCACTCGCCATCGTCGCTATCCTCGGGAAGAACGTCACGGGTGGAGCCCTATCGCTCGCGGCGCTGTGTGCCCTCTTGGGGTTCTATCCGCTCAACCGCCACCACGGACGGCTCCTCCTGGGGGACACCGGAGCCGAGTTCATCGGCTACCTCCTCGCCCTTCTCACACTCGCGATCTTCCAGCGCGAGGAAGGTGAATGGGCGGTCGTTCCGGCGCTTCTCATCGCCGCCGTCCCCTTAAGCGACACGACGTTCGCCGTCCTTCGCCGCCTGGTACACCACCGCTCGATCTTTCAAGGGGATAGAGAACACATCCACCACCGGCTGGCCGCGCACAGAGGAGAGAAGAAAGCGGTCACTACATTAGGGATCGTGAGCCTATTCACATCGGTTCTCGCGTTCCTTCTCTGGCAGTACGGGGCGTAGATATCTCCGTTGCCCCTCCCCCTCACGGTAGCGTAGAATACAGCGCTCAGCTAAAGAGAGGGAGGTTTCTTTGACGGAAAGAACTGAACGAATACTTATAACCGGGGCCGCTGGACAGATCGGCTCTGAGTTGACCCTGGCGCTGCGCGAGCGTTACGGTGCGCAGAACGTCATCGCGACCGGGCACCGAACCGAACCGAGCCCTGCTCTCCAGGACTCCGGCCCGTTTGAGACGATCGACGTCGTTGACAGGGAACAGATCGAACGGGTGGTCGACCGCCACAAGATCGATACCATCTACCACATGGCGGCGATCCTATCCGCGGTCGGCGAAGATAGGCCACAGCTCGCCTGGACCGTCAACACGGGCGGGTTATACAACGTCCTTGAGGTGGCGCGAGAACGCAAGTTAACACGTGTCTTTTTGCCAAGCTCGATCGCGGTCTTTGGACCGGAGACACCGCACGACCGTGCTCCGCAGGAGACGATCCTTCGCCCAAGAACGATCTACGGGGTGAGCAAGGTAGCCGGAGAGCTCCTGGGAAACTACTACGCCCATCGCTTCGGGTTGGACGTGCGTGGCCTGCGCTACCCCGGGATCATCTCCAGCGAAACCCCACCGGGTGGCGGGACGACCGACTACGCCGTGGAGATCTTCTACGAGGCGGTAAGGAACAAGCGCTACACGTGCTTCGTGCGGGAAGACACGGTCCTTCCAATGATGTACATGCCTGATTGCATCAAGGCGACGATCGACCTGATGGAGGCCGATCCCGCCCGCTTGGTCCATCACTGCGACTTCAACCTCGCCGGGATGAGCTTCTCCGCCGGTGAGCTCGCCACGGAGATCAAAAAGCATATCCCGGAGTTCATCTGTGACTATGCCCCGGACACCCGGCAAGAGATCGCTGACACATGGCCGCAGACTATCGACGATCGCGCTGCACGTGAGGAGTGGAGTTGGGAGCCTTTCTACGACCTCGCTTCGATGACCACGGAGATGATCTCACGCCTGGACAAACGTCAGCAGCAGGGAAACCTGTACTGAAAAGCAAAAACCCCTTCACCCATGGGGTGGAGGGGCAGCTTGCATACTATCTCAATCGCTTATACGAACATCAATCGGCCCTTCTCTGCGCCGTCACCACGACGGGGACCGAGCTTCAACACACGTGTATAGCCGCCAGGGCGATCTTTGAACCGTGGCCCGATCTCAGCGAAGAGCTTATCGACCGCTTCCTTGTCCCGTAAGCGGGAGAAGACGATCCTCCGCGCGTGCAGGTCTCCCCGCCGTGCCAGGGTGATCACTCGCTCTGCGTACCTCTGCCCGGCTTTGGCGCGTTCGAACGTCGTATCCACCTTCTCGTGAAGAATCAATCCCTTGGTGATGTTCGCCAAGACGCTCTGACGTCGGGTCTTCGTCATGCCGAGCTTATCGATGGTCCGTCTATGCCTCATCTCAACCTTCTCCTTCTTCCTTAAGCTGGTAGTCGAGCTCACGCAGCCGATCTTCCACCTTGTTCAAGGTTTTCGACCCAAAACCGTGGATATCGAGCAGTTCCTCGCGCGGTCGGGCAAGGAGCTCACCGAGTGTCGTAATCTCCGCCTCCTGCAGGAGGTTGCAGGCACGCTGGTCGAAGTTAAGTTTGTTCAATGGGGCTCCCAGCAGGCTCTCTTCCGCCTCTTCTTCCTCGACAACAAGCCCGAACGGGTGCTCCGCAAACCCCTGGAACAGGTCGATGTGGCGTTGCAAGATCAGCGCCGCCTCGGAGAGCGCCTCCTCCGGTTTGATCGCTCCGGTCGTGGTCAGATCGAGGATCAGTCGTTCGTAACCGGTCTTCCCACCGACACGAGTCTCTTCGACCACGAAGTTAACCTGCCGCACAGGTGAGAAATCAGAATCGATCGGGATGATGGCTAAGGGGGAATCCTCGAGCCGGTTCATCTCCGCCGGCCGGTACCCGTATCCTGTTTCGACCTCCATCTCCGCTTCAAGGGCCCCTTTCTCGTTCAACGTCGCGATATGCAGGTCGGGGTTAATGACCTCCACCCCAGGCGGGAGCGCGATATCGGATGCAGTCACCTCACAGGGACCGCTCTTCTCAAGGGTGAGGCGCTTCAGTTCCTCGCCGTAGAGACGCAGTGAAAGCCCCTTCAGGTTGAGAATGATCTCGAGAACATCCTCCCTGATCCCCTCGATCGTATCGTACTCGTGGTACTTGCCGGAAAAGCTAACCCGCACCACCGCCGCCCCTGGGATCGAAGAGAGAAGGATCCGCCGCAGGCTGTTCCCCAATGTCGTAGCGAACCCCCGTTCAAGCGGTTCGAGAACGATCCTTCCCTGCTGCTCGGACAGCTCCTCGACCTTAACTTGTTGCGGGAAGATCAGCTCATCCATCTTTAACCTCCTAGCGGGAGTAATACTCGACAATCAGATTCGCAGCGATACTGTACCCCGTCTCCTCCAGGTTGGGAAGCGCGATCGCCTGAAACTTCATCGCATCGAGGTTCTTCTCCAGCCAGCGAGGAAGCTCGCGCCCCTTGTTCGTCTCAAGGATCGCCTTCAACCGAGCCCGTCTTCCTTCCTTCACCTCAACAGTGTCTCCTTCGCTCAGCAAGATGGATGGAATATTGCTCGGACGGCCGTTCAACTGGAAATGTCCGTGCGTAATGAACTGCCGGGCCTGGTCACGCGAGGCGGCAAATCCAGCACGGTAGAGCACGTTATCGAATCGCCGTTCGAGGAGCGTCAACAGAGCATCACCAGTGACTCCCTTCTGCTGCTTCGCCTGCATCACGTAATTGCGGAACTGACGCTCACGCACCCCGTAGATCCGACGCACCTTTTGCTTCTCACGCAGGTGAAGGAGGTACTGACTCCGCCGCGTACGGTGTTTCCTCGGACGTTCTCCAGGCGGAGAGCTACGCCGCGACATCGGACAGCTCTGCGTGTAGCACCGCTCCCCCTTCAGGAAGAGTTTCTCTCCTTCCCGGCGGCATTTCTTGCACTTAGGCCCTGTATCCCTTCCCATTATCGTCTCCCCTTGATACTACTATGGGAGATCGGGGTAACGTTGCGCACTTCTTCAACCCGAATCCCGGACCCTTTGATCGTCTGAACCACAGACTGGCGTCCCGATCCTGTGCCTTTTACCGCCACACTGACCGATCGAATCCCATAGTCCTTAAGCTCACGCACGAGAGACTCGGCCGCGATCTGGGCGGCATAAGGAGTCCCCTTCCGCGATCCCTTGTACCCCACAACACCCGGGCTCTTCCAGGTAATCGGATTATCGTTCATGTCCGTCACCGTGATGATAGTGTTGTTGTAGGTGGCATGGATGTGAATCCGCGCTCGCTCTAGCTTAACATTCTTCGCCATCTTTACCTCTTCTTCCCCGCTTTAGCCGGTCGGGATCCCTTCCATGTGCGCGCGTTAGACCGTGTCCGTTGTCCACGAACCGGAAGCCGCCTCTTATGACGAACCCCGCGATAGGCATTGATATCCTTCAACCGTTGGATGTTCGAGAAGACCCGACGACGCAGATCTCCCTCTACCTCGAACTGTTCCACCTCGCGTCGCAGGGCAGCAACCTCTTGCTCGGTCAGGTCCTTCCCGCGTATGTCCGGGGAGATCCCCGTCTTCTCGATAATCTCCACCGCTCGCGTTCGACCAATGCCGAAGATATAGGTCAATCCTATCTCTACCCTCTTGTCATTGGGTAGGTTGACCCCGGATATCCGTGCCATAGTACTCTCCCCCTAGCCTTGTCGCTGCTTGTGCTTGGGATTCTTACAGATGATCATCACCCGGCCATTGCGGCGAATCACCTTGCACTTAGCACACATCTTCTTTACAGAACTTCGAACTTTCATCGTAATCGAGCGTTTGTGACTAGCTTTCCCGGTAAACAATCCGCCCCTTTGTCAGGTCATACGGGGAGAACTCCACAATCACGCGGTCCCCCGTCAAGATACGGATGTAGTGCTTCCGGATTTTCCCAGAGATGTGACACAGAACGATATGCTCGTTAGGAAACTGCACCCGAAACATCGACCCCGGGAGGCTCTCTATCACCTCACCGCGTTGACGAATAACATCTGTGTCCTTGGAGCCAGGGTACGAAGATCTCCGTTTCTGCCCCTGCTTATCTGGCTTAGCCACTACGCTTCTCTTCACCTCCTCGTGTCAGAACCTCTGTCCCCGTCTCTGTTATAGCGACGGTGTGCTCAAAATGCGCTGATAGCCCCTCTGTCGCCGTCACCACAGTCCATCCGTTTTCGAGGACCCGGGTCGGATCAGGATCGACTTTCACCATCGGTTCAATCGCAAAGACCATGCCCGCACGCAATCGCGGGCCTTGCCCCGCTGGGCCATAGTTCAGGATCTGTGGATCCTCATGGAGATCCCTACCGATCCCATGCCCAACATACTCCCGCACCACGTAAAAACCTTTACTCTCAACGTAGGAGCCGATCGCATGCGAGACGTCTGACAACCGATTTCCAATTGTAACCTGTCCAATCCCGCGCCACAAGCTCTCCTGCGTCACCCGTAGCAGGTTCTTCGCCACGGGATCGACATCTCCCACCATAACGGTCGTCGCCATATCGCTGTAGAAACCATCGCGCACCAGGCCGATATCGATCGACAGGATATCCCCATCACGCAAGTGTCGCCCCTTCGACGGGATCCCATGCACTACCTCAGCGTTAATCGAGGAACAGATCGTCGCTGGAAACCCTTTGTATCCCTTGAACGCCGGTCTTGCTCCGGCTTGGCGTATCAGATCCTCGGCAAGGGAATCCAATGACCCCGTGCTCGTCCCTGGGGCTGCCTCCTGGCAGATCGCGTGCAACGTCGCTGCCAGGGTGCGGCCGTTCGCGCGCATTACCGCAATCTCGGCAGGGGTCTTCAAGCGGATCATGAAGAAAGATAGTCCATGATCGCTTCGAGCACCGCTTCCGTCGGCTGAGAGCCATCGACCTCGCGTAGCAATCCACGTGTGCTATAGAAGTCGATCAACGGAGCCGTTGCCTTCATGTAAACATCATAACGGTTCTCGATCACTGCCTGTTGGTCGTCAGCGCGTTGGAATAACTCTCCCCCACAGATATCGCAGTGGGTTTTATCCACAGGCGGGTTGAAGAGAAGGTTATAGATCCTCCCGCATTCTTTGCAGACTCGCCGTGAGGAGAGGCGCTCGATCACATCCTCCCGTGTCAGGGCGATATTGACCGCCGAATCGATGGAGGTAATCTCGGAGAGAGCTTCGGCCTGCGCCACCGTTCGCGGAAACCCATCGAGGATAAATCCATCGGTCTCGGCTATCCGGCCTCGGATCATATCGATGATCAGCTGATCGGGGACGAGATCGCCACGGTCCATGTACCCCTTCGCCGCCCGGCCAAGTTCGGTCGAGCGAGCGACCTCATCACGAAGGATATCTCCGGTCGATAGGTGGACAAGGCCGCTCTTCTGAGCGATCAGTTTCGCCTGCGTACCTTTCCCCGCTCCTGGAGGACCGAGAAGGGTGATTCGTTTCAGCATTGTCACCGCCTCCGTCCAAGCAGCCCACCCGCTTTGGTGAGGCTCTCATAGTGACGCATCACAAGGTGCGCCTCGACCTGCATGATCGTGTCAAGTCCCACACCGACCACGATCAACAGCGAGGTTCCACCGATCAGGTACATTCCACTAAGCCCACTCAGCCCCGCAAGGAGATACGGTAATACAGCGATCGAAGAGAGAAAGAGCGCGCCCACCAATAGGATTCGATTCAGCACCCCGGAGATGTACTCGGCGGTCGGTCGCCCAGGTCGTACCCCAGGGATGAACCCCCCTGATTCGCGCACGTTCTTCGCCACATCCTCCGGATCGAAGACGATAGAACTGTAGAAGTAGGTAAAGAAGAAGATGAGGATTACATAGGCTGTGATGTAGATCGGGCTCCCGTTCTGGATGTAGGGTTGCATCCAACCAAGGGACGGGATCGCTTGGAAAAGGGTCATCGGCAACGTTAGCAGGGCCATGGCAAAGATGATCGGGATCACCCCTCCCTGGTTGACCCGGATCGGAAGATGGGAGGTGTGCCCCCCGTAGACACGGCGACCAGAGGTCCTCTTGGCGTACTGAATGACAATCCTGCGCTGCCCTTGTTGGATCATGATCACCCCGGAGATTACCACCACAAACAACACGACCAACGCCGCTCCCCAGAACGGACTCACCGTCCCGGTGGTGATATCGTTGTACGTCGTTTGCAGCTGCGCTGGGAACCGAGAGAGAATACCGATCATGATAATCATGCTGATCCCGTTTCCGATCCCGTTCTCCGTCATTCGTTCCCCGAGCCACATCAGGAAGATCGTCCCTGTCGTCAGGGTGACAATCGAAGCAATGTAGAACCAGATCCCTCCGCTCGAGAGGCCCCAGTTCACGATCAGCATACTCATCGTCGCCCCCTGGACGAAGGCCAAACCAAGGGCTGCCCAGCGGGTGTAAGCGGTAATCTTCCGCCGTCCCTCACGCCCCTGCTGCTGCAGTTCCTTAAGTTTCGGAACGACAGAAGTGAGGAGACTGAAGATGATCGACGCGTTGATGTACGGGGTCACCCCAAGGGCAAAGAGAGAGAAGCGCTGAAGCGCCCCTCCGGTGAACATGTTCAGGAAGTCGAAGATTCCCCCACCCTGACTGGCGAAGAAGTTCTTCAACGCCGCCGCTTCAACGCCGGGAACAGGGATGTGGGTCCCCAGGCGGAAGATGATGATCGCTCCCAACGTGAACAGGATCCGCTTACGCAGCTCCGGGACGTGGAACATGTTTGCGAGCTTTTCCCACATCTTCACACCACCTCAGCCTTTCCGCCGGCTTGCTCGATCTTCTGCCGCGCTTCCCGGGTGTAGCGATCGGCACGGACGGTCAATGGCTTGGTCAACTCTCCACGGCCGAGGATCTTCAATCGTGAGACCCGTCCCTTAACCATCTTCAGCGCACGCAGTTCATCCAGCGTCACCTCGGCCTGTGGCTCAAAGCGGCTCTCCAGCGTATCCAGGTTGATACAGGCGTACTCGACACGGGTAGGGTTGTGAAAACCACGCTTGGGAAAGCGCATCCAGATTGGGGTCTGTCCACCCTCAAAACCAGGGCGAACACCGCCACCGCTACGGGAGTTCTGTCCTCCGTTCCCGCGGCCGCACTCGTGCCCACCGCGCCCGGATCCATACCCACGCCCGATGCGCTTACGGCGGTGGACGCTCCCCCTGGTTGGACGAAGATCCTCAAGTTTCATCAGTAACCTCCTCGGTCGCACGGGTACGACCCCGTAATGCATCCACCTCTTCGCTCCTCCGCAGGTGGGCGAGTCCTTCAATCGTCGCTCGCGAAAGGGTCAGGGGGTTGGTCGTTCCCAGGGACTTCGTAAGGATATCCTTAATCCCGGCCAAGCGGCAGATCGCTCCCACCGTCACCCCCGCAATGATCCCCGTCCCAGGGTGGGCCGGTTTCAACAAGATCTTCCCCGCCTTGAATTTTCCGGTTATCTCATGCGGTAGGGTCCCATCAGTTAAATTGACCGTAATCATGTTCCTCTTAGCATCGCGGATCGCCTGTTGAATAGCACGTGGGATCTCGGTCGTGTTCCCCCGCCCTACCCCAACGCGCCCCTTGCCATCCCCGATCACGATCAGCACACGGAACTTCAGGTTTCGTCCACCTTTAGTGACTTTGCTGACCCGCCTGATATCGATAATTTCGTTCTCAAATTCATCAGTTTGACGACGCATGGCTCTCAAAACTTCAGCCCTCCCTTGCGACAGGCTTCCGCCAAAGCAGCAACGACCCCATGATAGCGATATCCCCCCCGATCGAAGACCACCGCCTCAATGCCCTTTGCCCTTGCCCGCTCCGCTAGGAGTGTCCCTACTCTCGTAGCGGCAGGGATGTTGCACCCATTCACCTCTCCTCTGAGCTGAGAATCCAGGGTCGACGCCGAAACCAACGTATGCCTGGCTCCATCATCGATCACCTGAACATAGATGTTGTGCAGGCTCTTGTTGACGCACAAGCGCAGCCGCTCCGGTGTCCCGTGAATCGTCTTGCGGAGCCGACGGTGACGCTTGACGCGTTCCGCCTCTCTATCAAACCTTGCCATCTTATTCACACTCCCTATCCGGCACCCGGACCACCGAGCTTCCCAGCCTTATGCAGAACCTGTTCATCCTTGTAGCGAATCCCTTTCCCACTGTAGACGTTCGGCTTGCGAAACGCCCGAATCTTGGCCGCCGCCTGACCAACCTGCTGTTTGTCGATTCCTCGCAGGATAATCTCGTTCGGGTTAGGGAGTTCGGCCTCGACCCCATCCGGAAGGGAGTACTCCATAGGATTGGAATAGCCAAGGTCGAGAATGAGGGTCGTACCCTGAAGACGCGCCCGGTACCCAAGTCCTTTCACTAGGAGCGACTTCTCCCACTTTTCCGAGACCCCGCGCACCATGTTCGCTAGAAGGCTCCGGTACAGTCCGTGGAAGGCGCGATACTGCTTCCCTTCCTGTCTACGGCTTACCGTAGCCATTCCCTCGCCGACCTCGATCGCAACCAGGTCAGGACGATAATCCTGCACCAAACGACCGTGCTTCCCCTCCACCACAAACGTAGCCTGGGTCACATTAACCTTGACGCCATCGGGGATCGTTACAGGAACCTTTCCAACCTTAGACATAGTGCATCACCTTAAAATACCTCGCAGAGAATCTCGCCACCGATTCCGCGTTCCATTGCATCGTGCCCAGCGAGAACACCCTGAGAGGTGGAGAGAATACAGATCCCCATCCCGCCTAATGGCCGCGGAATTCTATCCTTTCCCACGTAGATGCGGCGACCTGGCTTACTCACTAGTCTGATCGTCGTGATCGCCTGTTTCGCATGACTCCGTTCCCCTTGATACTTCAGCTTGAGCGAGAGATCAGGCTGCACGTCGTGAGGGATCACCTCGTAACCCTTGATGTACCCCTCTGCCTCAAGGATACGAGCGATTGCCTCTTTCATTTTCGAGTGCGGCATCGACACATCGGGGTGGAATTTTCCGCTCGCGTTGCGGATCCGAGTCAACATATCGGCGACCGGGTGCGCTATCATCATCTCTTTCTCCCTTTACCAGCTTGACTTCTTGACGCCAGGGATCTCTCCCTTGTGCGCGAGCTTGCGGAAGCAAAGGCGACAAAGCCCGAAATCACGGATGTACGCGTGCGGTCGCCCACACAGGTTGCACCGGTTGTAAGCCCTAGTCGAATACTTTGGCTCCCTGCTGCTCTTTATTATCAATGCTTTCTTCGCCATAAACGCCCCCTAATCCTTGAACGGAAGGCCCAATCCCTTCAACAAAGAGTACCCTTCCTTATCGGTCTGCGCCGTGGTGACGATCGTAATATCCATCCCTTGTGTCGCCGTGACCTCCTTATAGGAGATCTCCGGGAAAGCTAACTGCTCACTCAACCCGAGGGTGTAGTTCCCCCGCCCATCGAACGAGGAAGCCGACAGACCGCGGAAGTCACGGATCCCGGGGAGGACCGCGTTGAACAGCTTGTTCAGAAACTCGTAGGCACGGTCACGGCGGAGCGTCACCTTGCACCCTATCGGATCCCCTTCCGTGAGGTGGAAGTCGGAGATCGACTTCTTAGCCTTGGTCACGACTGGCTTCTGCCCGGTGATCTTTGCCAGGTTCTTCACCGCCCCTTCGAGCACCTTCGGGTTATCCTTATCGGAGACACCCATGTTGATGGCAATCTTCTCCAGGCGAGGAACCTCCATCACATTCGAAAGATTCAACTCCTTCATCAACTGAGGAGCTATTTCTGTCTCAAACTTCTCACGTAGCATCTTACCTGAATATCTCCCCGCACTGCTTGCAACGACGCATCTTCTCGCCATCCACCACCGCGAAACCGACCCGTGTCGGGACCCCGCACTCCGGGCAGATCGGGAGGACGTTAGAGATATGAATCGTCCCTTCGCGCTTGATGATCCCTGGCTCACGCAGGGTCTGTGTCGCCCGCTGGTGCTTGGTAATCATATGCACGTTCTCCACGATGATCCGCTCCCGTTCAGGGTAGACGACCATCACCTTCCCCGTCTTACCGCGATCGTTTCCGGAGATGACCTTGACGCGATCCCCTTTGCGAACCTTTCTCATCGCCTAATTCCTCCTAAAGAACCTCAGGGGCAAGGGAGATGATACGCATCATCTTCTTGTCGCGCAGTTCTCGGGCCACCGGGCCGAAGACCCGGGTTCCCACCGGCTCCCCTTGTGGGTTGATCAGGACAATCGCATTATCATCGAATCGGATGTGAGTCCCATCCTTCCGTCGATACGCGCTGCGCGTCCGGACTATAACCCCTTTCACGAGCTGTCCCTTCTCGATATCGCTCGTCGGGAGGCGCTTACGGACCGATCCGACAACAATATCTCCGATCTCACCCCATCGCCGGTTCGAGGGCCCCAGGACGTTGATGCAACGCACCAGCTTCGCCCCGGAGTTATCCGCTACCCTCAACATCGTCTGCATCTGGATCACGACTAACCCTCCGCTTTCTCTATAATCTCGACCAATCGCCACCGCTTCAGTCGGCTGTAAGGACGGGTCTCTTCGATCTTCACCAGGTCGCCCATCCCCGCCACTCCGGCGGGATCGTGCGCGTAGAACTTGAAGTGTCGCTTGACGCTCTTCCGGTAACGACGGTGGAAACGCCGCTCCTCGACGCGGACCACGATGGTATGCATCATGCGGTCACTAACGACGTTGCCGATCTTAACCTTCTTCATCTCTTTGCCTCCCGCTCTTTCGCACGCGTGATAGTCATCACTCGTGCGATATCCCGGCGGGTCTTCTCAAGCTCGGCCGTATTATCCAGTTCTGCACTCGCTAACTGAAAGCGCAGATTGAACAGCTTCCGCTTAAACTCCCGTTCCTTCTGATCGAGTTCCTCTATCGTCAATTCACGCAATGCTTCGGCTTTCATGCCTCTCCTCCCAGGACGATCTTGCGCTTCAGTCGAGTAGGAATAGGGAGCTTATGACTGACTAGCTCGTGCACGCGTTTGGCTTCTGCCTCGCCAATCCCCGCTACTTCGAACAGGATAGTCCCCGGCTTAACCACGACAACCCAGTGATCGACCGGTCCTTTACCTTTCCCCATCCTCGCTTCCGCAGGGTGCTTGGTGACCGCTTTGTCAGGAAAAACACGAATCCAGATCTTGGAATCGCGGTGCGTCTTGCGAGCGATGGTCGTCCGGCAAGCCTCGATCTGCCGCGCGGTGATCCACGCCGGTGCCAGGGCCTGAATCCCGTACTCTCCAAACGCGATCTCCTGCCCACGGGTCGCCTTCCCCTTCATCCGTCCACGATGAAACTTTCGATACTTCGTCCTCTTCGGAAACAGAAGCGCCATATTACTCCACCTCGCCCCGTTGCGCCTTCCCCGGGGTATGCTCCCCTCGGAAGACCCACGCCTTCACCCCGATGTTTCCGTACTTCGTCCTCGCCTCGGTGAACCCGTAGTCGATATCCGCACGGATCGTCTGTAGGGGAACGCGCCCTTCCATCATAGTGATCGAACGGGCAATCTCCGCACCGCCCAATCGTCCGCTGACCTTGATCTTAACCCCTTCGCCACCGGCACCGATCACCCGTCGGATAACTTCCTTCATCGCACGGGCGGGAGCTATACGCCCCTCGATCTGCATCGCCACATCTTGGGAGACGAGAGCCGCCTCCAGATCAGGTCGCTCAATCTCTTTGATCGAGATCTTCACGCTTCGGCCTGTGAGACCTTCCAGAGCATCCTGCAGCTTCTGGATCTCGCTCCCCCCACGACCGATGATGATTCCCGGCCGCGCCGAACGGATGATGATCGACACACGCTCCTCTTTGGATCGCTCAATATTCACCTCGGCAACAGCAGCACGACGGTATCGTTCGCCGATCAGATCGCGAATCCTCTTATCCTCGGCTATGTACTCCGGAGCCAGTTTGGGATTGTACCAGTTGGAGATCCACTTGCGCGTTACCCCTACCCTAAATCCAATCGGATGGACCTTCTGCCCCATCATGCACTCCTTTTCTCGCCCACGACGATCGTGATATGGCTCGTCGGTCGGCGAATGATATCGGCACGCCCCATCGCCCGCGGCTTCAACCGGCGCAGTGATCGACCCATGTCGACGGTTGCCCGCACGACGAACAACTTATCGACATCGATGTCGTAGTTGTTTTCTGCATTGGCGATCGCCGATTCCAACGTCTTCCGGATCGGTCGCGCCGCCTTCTTACTCGACAGGGAGACAATCTTAAGCGCTTCACTGACACTCTTCCCACGAATGACATCGATCACCAACCGCGCCTTACGCGAAGAGAGGCGAATACCTCTCGTAATTGCACGTGCTTCCATCATATCTCCCTTAGGTCAGGCCTGCCGCCCGCTTCTTCTTCGTTCCACCATGGCTGCGGAAAGTTCGCGTCGGGGCAAACTCACCTAACTTATACCCAACCATATTCTCCACAATGTAAACGGGCACGTGTACCTTCCCATTGTGAACCTTGATCGTCAGTCCGACCATCTCCGGGACGACCATCGAGGCTCGCGACCACGTCTTGATCTCCGTTAGTTCTCCTCGCTTCGCTTTCTGGACCTTCTTAGCAAGGCTCTCCAGCACATACGGTCCCTTCTTCATCGACCTCGGCATTTATTATCGTCTCCCCTTGCCAGCGCGGCGCACGATCAGGGCGCTCGACCGCTTGCTCTTCTTCCGCGTACGGCCACCCTTCGCCAGCTTACCAGTCGGCGAAACCTGAGGGCGTCCAACACGGGCCCGCCCTTCCCCTCCTCCGTGTGGGTGATCGACCGGGTTCATCGCTACCCCGCGCACGTGCGGTTTCCGCCCCATGTGCCTGATACGACCCGCCTTGCCGAATTTCACATTCTTATGGTCGGAGTTCCCGACCTCACCGATCGTGGCCCGGCACTCCACGTTGAAGATACGAACCTCACCCGATGGCATTCGGATATGCGCCCGCTTCCCCTCCTTGCCGATCAACTTCGCCGAGGTCCCAGCCGAGCGGGCCACCTGCCCACCCCGCCCCGGGGATAATTCGAGGTTATGAATCACCGCCCCAAGAGGGATACGGCGTAGGGGAAGAGCATTTCCAACACGGATCTCCGCCTTCTCCCCCGCCTCAACCTGACTCCCTATTTCGAGGGAGACCGGAGCGATGATATACCGCTTCGCCCCGTCTGCGTAGTGAAGAAGGGTGATCCATGACGATCGGTTTGGGTCGTACTCCCGCGAGACGACGCGCGCCGGAATTCCATCTTTGTCACGAGCGAAATCTATGATGCGGTAGTGGCGCTTGTGCCCCCCGCCACGGAAACGCACGGTGATCTTCCCGCGGTGGTTCCGCCCTCCCTTCCTGGGCAACGGGCGCAGTAGACTCTTCTCGGGCGCGACCGCGGTCAGCTCGCTAAAATCGGGAAGCTCGGCATGGCGACGTCCCGGTGATGTCGGTTTAAATCTCTTCAAAGCCATACTTTGCCTACCCTCCCATTATGTCGATCCGATTCCCAGGGACCAGCTTCACGATCGCTTTGCGCCACCGCGACGTTCGCCCATGCAGCTGATTCAACCGCTCTCGGCGAGGCTTTCCCTTCCTATTAGCGGTCCACACCTTCTCCACCTTCACCTTGAACAGCTCCTCGACCGCCTTGCGGATCTGAATCTTGTTCGCGCCGAGCGCCACGCGGAAGGAATACTTGCCCTCCTCCATCTTTGCCCATGTCTCCTCGGTCAGAATCGGTGCGAGGATCACATCCTCCGCATGAACCAGCTTTGCCATAGCTAAAACCTCTCCTTCAACTCATCGAGCGCCTCGTTGGTCAATACCAACCCCTCGTGACGCAGGATGTCGTACACATTGATTCCCGCACAGGCGAGACACTTCACCCCTGGGAGATTGGAGAAGGACTTCTTGACGGCACGATTATACTCACCCGCACCGACCACGACCAGGGTAGTTCCAGTCATCCCCAACCGTGTGATAAGAGAGACGGCATCCTTCGTCTTCGGCGTTTCGAACCCTATATGATCGACAAGAGCGATCTTCTCGTCCTTCGCCCGATCGGAGAGGGCCGAGGAGAGCGCTCTTTTGAGCATTTTCTTCGTCAGTTTGATGTTATAGGAGCGCGGCTTCGGCCCGAAGACCGTTCCGCCACCGACCCATATAGGTGAACGACGCGACCCAGCACGGGCCCGTCCGGTCCCCTTCTGTCGCCACGGCTTGCGCCCCCCACCGCGGACTTCCCCGCGAGTCTTGGTCGAACTCGTTCCCTGACGGCGATTGAGACGCTGCATCCGCACCGTGCGGTACAAGAGATCCTTGTTGATCTCCGCCCCAAATACCTCTTCCTCCAACGCGATGACCTGAGGGTCAGCTCCCCCTTCAAACGCATACTGTTTCGCTTCAACCATTGTGTTTCCTCAGCTGCAACAGCGTCCCCCGCGCCCCTGGGGTCGCCCCCTTTAAGACCAACAGGTTCTTCTCCGGATCGACTCGCAGGATCCTGAGCCCTCTGATCGTAACGCGACGGTTCCCGGTCTGGCCAGGGAGTTTCTTCCCCTTTACCACGCGCCCCGGTTTCACACAATTTCCGACCGACCCCGGGCGACGATGGAAGTGCGAGCCATGCGTTGCCGGCCCACCAGCGAAGTCCCAGCGCTTAACCACTCCCTGAAACCCCAATCCGCGCGATTTCCCCGTCACATCAACCTTATCCCCTTCGGAGAAGATCTCGACGCCAAGCCGATCCCCCACCGTATACTCGGAGGGATTCTCGATGCGCACCTCAAACAGGTGGCGGTGTGGTGCGACGCCAGCCTTCTTGTAGTGTCCCTGGAGAGGACGAGTCACCTTGCGCTCCGCAACCTCATCATAAGCGAGTTGGAGTGCGTTATACCCATCCGTCTCCACCGTCTTCACCTGCACCACGGTGCACGGTTGCGTCTCTATCACCGTTGTCCCGACGGCAGAGCCTTCGACAAACAACTGGGTCATTCCTATCTTTCGCGCTAAGATTCCTAGAGCCATCCGCCCGAACCTCCGTATTTACAGCTTGATCTCGATATCGATCCCCGTGGGGAGCTCAATGTCCATCAGGGCATTGATCGTCTCTGAAGTCGGTTCCTTGATATCGATCAGCCGCGTATGGAGACGCCGTTCAAAGTGCTCCATAGACCGCTTGTCAATATGGGGAGAACGCAGGACCGTGTAGATCCTCCTCTCCGTTGGAAGAGGGATGGGCCCCGAGATCTTGGCCCGAGTCTCCTTAGCCGAGTCCACAATCTTCTTAACCGAACTATCGACCAGTTCATGATCGTAGCCCCGCAACTTGATTCTGATCTTCTCTCTTGCCATGGCTAATAACCTCTGCTTCTGATGATCTTCTCTCTCAACCCTTCCGGCACCACATCGTAACGCGCCACCTGCAACGTGTAGGTACCCCGACCTTGGGTCAACGACCGCAGACGTGTAGCATAACCAAACGTCTCCCCTAATGGGACAGAGACAAAGGCAATCTGCACCGTTTCCCGCGACTGCAGCTCTCGAATCTCTCCACGTCGACGCGCCAGGTCCTCCAGCACCTCTCCTAGGTACTCCCCAGGAACGATGACTTCTCCTTCCATGATCGGTTCGAGAAGGTCGAAATTCCCGTTGCTATATGCCTTGTGAAGCGCAGTACCTGCAGCCGCACGAAAGGCCAGCGCGGATGAATCCGCTGGATGAAAAGACCCACCGGTCAAGGTGGCTCCAATATCGACCAAAGGATAACCGGCAAGGGGGCCATTTGTCAACGTCTCCCGCAATCCAGCCTCAACCACGGCGCGGTACTCGCGCGGGAGATCGCCTTCCTTGACCACATCTTTAAACTGGAACCCTCTTCCACGCGGGAGAGGCTCGAAGCGGATGATCACGCGGGCGTATTGCCCCCGCCCTCCCACCTGCGTGGTGAACTCCTCCTCTACCTCGATCGGCTCATGGAGCGTTTCCAGGTAGGCAACCTGAGGTTTTCCCACATGGGCGATGATCCCGAATTCCTCACACAATCGGCGCACAAGGACCTCAAGGTGGAGTTCTCCCATCCCCGAGACAATAGTTTGGTTCGTCGTCTCATCGAAACGCACATGAAAGGTCGGATCCTCAGCGGCAAGCTTCTCCAATCCCTCGCTAAGGGCTCCTTGTTCAGCCTCGGTGCGCGGCTCGACCGCAATGAAGACCACAGGCTCTGGAAACTCAATCTTCTCTAAGAGGATCGGGGAAGACTTGGCGCAGAGCGTATCCCCTGTAGAGATCGTCGTCGAGCCGACCAACGCCACAATATCTCCCGCTTCCATCGCTTCGAGCGGCGTGCGTTGATTAGCATGCATGCGGAAGATCTTCGTAACACGAAGGCCCTTCCCAGTCGACATATTGAACGCGTGCCCTCCCACCTTCACCCGCCCCGAATAGACACGAACAAAGACCACTCGCCCGGCATAGCGATCGGTAACGATCTTGAACGCCAACGCCGAAAACGGTTCCGTCGCGCGTGCCTCCCGCACCTCGTCACTCACCACATCGTGCACCGGCGGAACATCAACCGGCGAAGGGAGGTACCGTACTACCGCGTCGAGAAGGGGTTGAACTCCCTCGTTCTGGAAAGCTGCGCCTCCGAGCACAGGGACGAAGCCGTGTTCGATGCACCCACGGCGAAGCCCCGTATGGAACGCAGACTCTGCTACCTCTTCCCCTGCGAGGTAGGACTCCATCACTCGATCATCGCTCTCGGCGACCCGTTCGAGGGCCATCTCGCGGTAGTGTTCGACCTCGGCGTGCATCGCATCGGGAACGGAAAGGAACTCATAGCGCTCTCCCTTGCTCTCCTTATTCCAGACAATCAACCGGCGATAAAAGAGGTCGATCATCCCGAGCAGGTGCCGATCTTCATCGCGGTAGGGAAGCTGCAGTGGAACGACAACGACTCCCAGCCGTTCTTCGATCATCTTTAAGGTCTTCGTAAAGCTCGACTCCACCCGGTCAAGCTTGTTCACAAGCGCAAGGCGCGGGATGTGGTACCGGTCAGCCTGCCGCCATACGGTCTCCGACTGGGACTCAACCATCTCCACCCCAGAAAAGATGACGACTCCGCCGTCAAGTATCCGTAACGCTCGCTCTACCTCGGCGGTGAAATCGACGTGCCCCGGGGTGTCGATGATGTTGATCCGGTGATTGGACCAAGAACAGGTTGTCGCCGCCGAGGTGATGGTAATCCCCCTCTCCCGTTCCTGCTCCATCCAGTCCATCTCGGTATCCCCTTCATGCACCTCACCCATCTTGTGGGTACGGCCGGTGTAGTAGAGGATCCGCTCCGTGGTCGTCGTCTTCCCGGCATCGATGTGGGCCATGATACCGATATTACGAACTTTCTCTATCGCCACGGGGTCATCGCTGGACATCGAGAGACCTTCTTAATATTTTAAAATCTATAAAATAATAAAATCTTTTAGAATCGGCTATTTACGCAATAAAGTTGCATGATGTTCAACCAATTTCGTTTTGGCCTGAAGGTCAAACCCGGGCTTTCATTATTCACCTCACCTCAACCCTCTCCTGGAAGGAGAGGAAACATAAGGAAACCTCGCGGCAAAACCACAGGGGATCTCAAGTTGAAGGAAGCTACCAGCGATAGTGCGCGAAGGCGCGGTTCGCCTCAGCCATACGGTGAACATCGAGGCGCTTGTTATAGGCCTTCCCTTCCTTGCGTGCCGCATCCATGATCTCCGCGGCTAGACGTCCGCCTATCGTATGCCCACTCCGTTCACGAGCGGCTCGAACGATCCAACGCAGGGCAAGGGAGATTTGGCGCTCTTGTGGAACCTCGTACGGCACCTGGTAGTTCGCACCACCGACACGGCGAGTGCGGACCTCCAGTCGAGGGGAGCAGTTAGTGATCGCGGCGTTGAAGACTTCGAGGGCGGGAGCATCGCTCCGCTCGTTGATCCGATCGAACGCCTCGTAGACACTCCTCTCTGCGGCCGACTTCTTCCCCTCCTGCATCACGTAGTTGATCAGCTTAGCGAGGAGCTTGCTGTTGTACTTGATATCTGGCTTTACATCACGACCTGGCATCTGCATCCCGTCCTCCTAGCTCCCCTTCTTTGCCCCATATTTCGAGCGTCCTTGGCGTCGCCCCTCAACTCCTTCCGCGTCCAAGGGACCGCGAACGATGTGGTAACGGACACCAGGAAGGTCCTTAACGCGCCCACCACGCACCATCACCATCGAGTGCTCCTGAAGGTTATGTCCTTCCCCACCGATGTACGCAGTAACCTCTTTCTCATTGCTCAGGCGCACACGGGCCACCTTACGCAACGCCGAGTTTGGCTTCTTCGGGGTGCGGGTATAGACGCGCGTACAAACTCCGCGCCGCAGTGGACAGGAACCGAGCGCCGGAGCCTTACTCTTCTTCGCCTTTGGCTTGCGCCCCATTCGAATCAGTTGATTAATCGTCGGCATAATCACTCTCCAAATTGTAGCAAATTATAGAATGGTCCATAAAACCTTTCAACTCCCTTCTGCAACCTGGTCCGGCTCCACCTCTCCCTCCAGTGCTACTACGGGGATCTCGTGGGGAAATCCGGTCCCTGCAGGGATCCTTTTCCCAACAATGACGCTCGGCTTCAGTCCGTTCAGCTCATCGACTTCCCCGCGCAGGGCCGCTTCAGAGAGAACTTTCGTTGTCCGCTGGAAGGAGGCCGCGGAGAGCCACCCCTTCGTTTGTAGCGCCGCCTTGGAGATACGAAGGAGCTCGCGTTCACCAACTGGAAGGCGCTTCTCGACAAGAGAAACCTCCACAGTCTCCTCCCCCTGCAGGATGCGGAACGTACTCAGATTGGCTCGTCGTGCTGCGGTCAGAATTCCTGCAGTGAGAACATCTCCTCCCGAAGCGATCAGGTGCCCCTTGGAGACGAGATCCTCGGCGAGCGTCTCCCCAATCGCTGCCCTGCAAATCCTCTCCGCTTCCTGGTTCCAGAGGGAGAGCGTCCGTACCTCTTTCTGAAACTCCTCCAGCATCACCAGGTCGCTCAATAAGAAGCGCGAATCCCCTTGGCTCACGATCCGGACGTTGTTCAAAATCTGCCGGATGATCACCTCGAGGTGTTTATCGTTGATATCTACCCCTTGGGCCCTATAGACCTTGTGAATCTCCGTCAGTAGGTACTCACGCGCATTCTGGACGCCAGCCATGTCGAGAAGCGTGTGAGGAGCGACGACACCTTTCGAGAGGAGTTCTCCCTTCTTCACCTTGTCCCCTACGCGCACCAATGCCATCTGATCGATCTCCACTTCGCCCTTTGGACGGACGGAGAGATCGACAGTCTCTCCACTCTCTTTTACCTTCTCAACCTTTACAACTCCAGTATGGTTACACTCCAACCGAACCAGTTTTCCCCCCTCACGCACCTTCTCACCGTCCCCTTGAAGGGGCGAGATATCCCGGGTCAATGGGAAGTGCACAGCACGCCCTTCAGGGTTGTAGACGACGATCCGATCCCCAAGCAGCATCACGGTTCCTGGCGCCTCAGCCGCGATAAATATTGGCTTTGAGCGTGATGTAAGCTGCGTTCCTCCCACGACCGCCCCCCCCGGCTCGATCATCATGCGGGCCCCATATGGGATCTCATACTCCTTGACCGTCCCGTCCTCCGTAACTATTTGGAAGATCCTCTTTCTCTCCTCGGAGAGGCGTACCGTCCCTTTCCCGTCTGCCACAAACGGTTCGATGTTGAACCGCTCGGTGAGCGCGTCCCCTGTATCGATCACATCCCCGTCGTTGACCCGGGGGAGAGCGCCCGGGGGGAGGCGGTAGGCTCGATCCCCGCCGGCCGTATCGATTACCAGCATCTCCTTGCGCTCATCCCTGTTCAGGATATAGACCTCACCCTCACACGGGCTCTTCGAATCGATCAGGCTGAGGGCGTCCATCTCCTCCCCTTCCTCCACCCGCACCAGGACAGTGGGAATGGTCATTACGAACGGATCGCCAACGATATCGACCCTATCACGCCCTGTTTCGAGGGAGGTTACCGCAGAAATGTACCCATCCAACGGGGAGATCCCCGCCTGAGCGCTCTTCAGCGCCTTGCGAGCCTCAAATAGCTCCTCGGCCCGCGGGAGTCCCTGTGTGATATCCTCTCCCGCCACTCCTCCGGTGTGGAAGGTCCGCATCGTAAGCTGGGTCCCTGGTTCGCCAACCGATTGTGCCGCAATCACCCCGATCGCCGTCCCCAACTCCACCGGCCGGTGATTGCTCATGTCATAACCATAGCAGAGTTGACAGACACCACTGACCGTCTCACAGGTCATGGGGGAGCGGATCACGATCTGTGGCCGCACCTTGATCGTGGAGACTTTTGCGCCACGCAATGCTTCGATCAGACGCGGGGTGACAAACTCATCCGCGCGCAGGATGACCCGGCTGGTCGCCGGATCGGAAACGTCTTCTACGCTCTTCGTTCCCACGAGGTGAGCCTCATCCTTGACCGAGAGGTCGACCTCCAAGTGGCCGATGTGTTCGGCAAGAGGGCGTGAGATCCATCCATCCGCCTCCACCAACACCTCGCCGGTCGCCGGATCGATGATCGGGCGTGCCGCCACCCTCCCGTAGATCCGTTCCTCGATCGATTCCATCACCTCATGCTTACTGAACCGCAACGGGTCGATCTCCACCCCCTGAGTCGTCCCACAGTCGATCTCGTGGACGATCGTATCCGAGGAGGCGTCGACCAGTCGGCGGGTCAGATAGCCGGAGTCGGCTGTCTTCAACGCGGTATCGGCAGCCCCTTTCCGCCCCCCGTGAGTGGAGATGAAGTACTCCATCATGTCCAACCCCTCGCGGAAGTTGGAGATGACCGGCATCTCGATGATCTCCCCCGACGGTCCAGCCATTGGCCCGCGCATTCCGCAGAGCTGCTTCACCTGGTCCGGCCCACCGCGCGCGCCGGATGTCACAATCCCGTATACAGGGTTGTACTTGTGCTGGTGCAGGTTCTCCATCGTCGCGTCCTCCACATCGTCGACCGTTTTACGCCATATCTTGATCACCGCTTGGAATCGTTCCTTATCCGTAGCCAAACCCATGCTGTACATCTTGTTGATCCGTCGAACCGCGGCGTAGGAGCTCTTGACAATTTCTTCCTTTTCCTGTGGAATGAGGCAGTCCTTAATGGAGATCGTCAACCCGGCAAGGGTCGCATGCCTGAAACCCAAGGCTTTCAGATCGTCGAGCACCTCCGCTGTCCTCTCCCACCCGAAGCGGTGATAAGACTTCATAACGACCTGCTTGATGGCGCGACGATCCATCACTCGATCATAGTCGCGGATCTCTTTTGGGAAGACCAGGTTCAGCTCCGCACGGCCGAGGGTGGTATCGATCAACTCCCCATCGATCCGGATCTTCACTGGACTATGAAGATCGAGGTATCCTTCCTCGCAGGCCTTGCGCGCCTCCACGATATCACGAAAAGCCTTCCCCGCACCCTTCGCGTCGGAATCAAGGAGGGTGAGGTAGTAGTATGCGAAGACCGGGTCCTGGGAGGGTAGGGTAAGCGGCTCCCCGTTCGACGGGGAGATGATGTTCCTCGGGGCAGCCATCAGCTCACGTGCCTCCGCGATCGATTCCGGTGATAGGGGAAGGTGAACCGCCATCTGATCCCCGTCGAAATCAGCATTGTACGGGGTGCAGGCCAGCGGGTGGAGGTGAATCGCATCACCGTCCACGAGAACCGGCTCGAAGGCCTGCATCGAGAGGCGGTGCAAGGTCGGCGCCCGGTTCAGCAGGACAGGGTGATCCTTGATCAATTTCTCCAGGATATCCCACACCTCGGGCATCCCACCACGCAACGCCTTGTTCTTGATCTCGTCAAAATCGGAGAAGGTAGTTGATTCGAGGTAATGCAGGATGAATGGCTTGAAGAGCTCAAGGGCCATCTTCTTTGGGATGCCGCACTGGGAAAGCTTCAGCTTCGGATCGACCACAATCACGGCCCGCGCAGAGTAGTCGACGCGACGACCGAGGAGGTTTCGCCGCAAACGCCCGTGCTTCCCGTGAATCCGCTCCGAGAGCGACTTGAGGGGACGGTTGTCGCGCCCACGGATCGGGCTATCCTTCTTCTCGTTGTGAATCAAGGCATCGACCGCTTCCTGCAACATCCGGCGTTCGTTGCGCAGGATGACCTCTGGAGCCCCCATATCGATCAGCTTCTTCAGGCGGTTGTTCCGGTTGATGATCCGACGGTAGAGGTCGTTCAAATCGGTGGTGGCGAATTTTCCCCCCTCGAGCTGAATCATTGGACGAAGGGCCGGTGGGAGGACTGGGATCACATCGAGGATCATATCCTGCGGATCGTTTCCGGAGGTTCGCAATTGATCGACCACTTCCAGGCGTTTGATCAACCGCCGGCGGTTCCCCATCGCGGTCTCATATTCCAACTCCATTGTCAGATCCTGGTGGAGCATGTCGAAGTCGAGAGCCGCAAGCAACCCCTTGATTCCGGCCGCGCCGGTCGATGCGGAGAAACCATCCGCATAGATCCGCTCATAAGCACGCTTCTCAAAGTAAGTTATTCGATCCCCAAGGTGCAAAGGACACGCAGGATCCTTTATCCGAGTCACAAGGAAGGCCAGGCTATCCAGGATATCGTGGTCAAGGGGTTCCGATTTGACGTCCTCACCATACCGATCGACGAGCATGTCGATCGCCGTCTTAGAGCAGAGCTCGCCAACAGGGCGCTCGGCGATCCGATCCCCTTTTTCCACCTCGTCTCCATCCTCCACGCTCAGATCGACAGGTCCCACGATCGGGTATTCCTGCGAACCGATCACCACCGAGCGGATCTTCTCACCGTTGGTCAGGCGCCGCTCCTCGATCGTCACCCGCCCCCCTTCTGTCGCGAGGACCTCTGGGGCGTCGTCTACGTAGTACGCTTGCTCGACCGAAAAGGAGAAAGCCCCACTCAAGATATCGACCTCGGAAGAGTAGAGGGTTTCCTCCGGGCGAACCTCTTTACAGTCCGAGGAGGTGACGAGATAGAGCACCTGTTCGACCGGCTCGGTCTCGTAGTACGTGATCCGCTGCAATTCGCGCTTCTTCATCCCCAAAAGCCGCGCGAGGAGGCTCGACACTCCCTTGAGATACCAGAAATGAACGACCGGGCTCGCCAGGGAGATATGCCCCATGTTCACCCGGCGCACCGAAGAATCCGTCACCTGGACGTGACACTTCTCACACGTGATCCCTTCGTACTTCTTTCCCTTGTACTTCCCGCAGGCACACTCGTAGTTGTTCTCCGGCCCGAAGATCTCCTCTGCATAGAGGCCACCCCGTTCGGCGCGGTGAGTTCGATAGTTGATCGTCTCCGACTCAGTAATCTCCCCATGCGACCAACTTTTCATCGTCGATGGAGATGCAAGCTGGAGCTTCACCCGTTTGATGTCATCGCCAGAAATCAATAGGCTCACCTCTCAATAAAATCCGTGCCCAAGAACCGTTCGGTCGCCTTCTGTACAAAAAAAGATCCCGTAGTCTGCAGGACCATTCGCTCTACCGCCCACAATAGACAAGACTGCAAGCGTTTACTCCTCTACCTTCGAGGAGGCCGTTGTCTTGCTGTTATTGCCCTTCTTTGCGTAATCGGTCGAGTAATACCCGTTTCCCTTATAGATAACGCCGATACGGGGAAGAAGACGCTTAGTCTTCTCGCTCTTACACTCCGGACACTTAATGGGAGTGCTATCCCCATTCTGCACCAACACCTTGAACACGTCCCCACACACCTCACATTGATAACGATAAAAAGGCATACCCACCCCTTTTCCCTTCTTGGGGTCTTTCGATTTTGCATTAAGCTCTATTCTTCTTCGTTCCCCATCCGCAATCGACGAATCGGGCTCAAAAAAGAGAGTATACCAGAGAGGGAGTATTTTTCAAGGAAGAGGGACCTTATTTTCACGTAAAGGGGACGAGATGTCACAGGCAAAGCAATGCTGCTCAATCTCAGCGATAGAAGAGAACGGTAGAATCTTTAAGATGGAGGTCTCATTCTCCTTCTCGAACCGGTATTTAACCGGCACACTCCTCATATTGGCGGCATCACTGTAAGTCACCGTGATGCGTGCGGCAAGAGCGATGATCTCCTCCACTTGAACGGGTGATTTTCTTTCCCAGTCGGTTCGCACCAGCGCCAGCGGCCCCTGGTGGGTAGGAATGTAAACTCGCAGATCCTGAGGCAAGAAGAATGTCTGCAACGCCCGCTTCTCTTTCTCGTCGAGGGCAAGAACGATCTTCACATCGGGCGGATATTTGTAGTAGACACCGAATTCCAGCAACTTGACTGCGTTTAAGGTGAACCCCTCCTCCTCAAACAGGTTTTCCAGTCGCTCCCCAAACCCAGAGATGGCCAACTTGCAACGGGTCGGCGAGTCCACCTTATCCTCAACGTCGAGCCCGAGCTCTCTCGCAAGATTCACGAGCTGCTCCCGGTCCTCCTCGTGCAGTCCAAAAAGGGAATCTCTATCGACCCACCCCTCGATCTCCGGGCGGCTCGGTGGGAGCGCCTGTGCTGAGAGGGGGCGCAAGACCAACCCGCCCACCCCCAAATCCTCCGTGATCCTCTCCATCTCCACATCCGAGAGGCCATGCTTGTCGAGGATCTCTCCAGTTACAAGGAAGTCCGCCTTGATCCGTTCCATATAGCGGATGGCGCGGGAGAGCATCAGGGTGCGGCAGCTCAGGCAGCTACGAGTAAGGGAAAAATGATACCCAGCAGGAATGTTGGCCAAGCGGCGGTAGTCCTTCTTCAGCGATTGGGTACGAAAGCTCACCCCGGGCCATTCTTCTTTCACCAGTTCGCGCAGTCTATCACACTCTTCGAAGAAGGGGGAGCGAAAGTGAAAGAGCGCGACCTTGTCGACCCCGGGGGAACGCTCGACCAACCGAGCAGCGACCCGGCTCGCCAGACTTCCAGAGAACAAACATAATGCCGTTACCACACCTTGTCCTTATCGATCATTACAGGAACATCACCGCCTCGGTTCGATCAATCCGTAGTTTTCATCCCGACGATGGTAGACGATGCTTACCTGATCTGATTCAACATTAATGAACACAAGAAAATCTTTCTCCAGTGCATCGAGCTGTAAGGCGGCTTCTTCCGGACTCATCGGCTTCTGGAAGTAGGTGTTCGTGCGAATGATCTCGCGATGATCGAGGCCCGTATCTATCCCCGGAGCCCTGGTTGCAGAAAATGCCGTTGATCCGCGGTCGTTGAGGTGGTCCTTGTACTTTACGATCTGCCGTTTCAAACGATCGATCGCTTTGTCTATCGAGGCGTACATGTCAGAGGATTCCTCACGTGCCGCGATTACCTTGCGGTTAGTCAGGTGTGCGTGGAAATCGGCGATCTGCCGTTCTTTCTCGACTGACAGGGTACTATCGATACTGACGATGCGGTCGAAGTAGCGCTCCAGCCCGTTAGCTCTCTCCACCACGTAGGACCGCAACGCCGCGCTCGGAACCATGTGCCGCTCAACGATCTTTACCTTCATGCCCCCTCCTTTGTCACGACATATTGTACCCGAAAAGGAGGGTGTAGTCAATGCTTCGAGACGCGGCCTCGCCGCCGAAAAGGCAGTTCAGGACACTACTTTACTCGCTTCGAGTCCGGCAAGACGAATGCGGAGATGTTGGGTAATTTGATGGAGTTCCCCACCTCCAATATCTGGCTGGTAGACCCCAAACTCATGCATCACGAATGCCTTAAGGTTGCTCCGGTAGTGAAGGCCATCGGTGCGGCGCTCACGCATCAGAAGACCCATGTCGAGGAACTCCCGCGGAGGATCGTCCTCGATAACCCCGCACGCGCAATCGGTCCACGCCGCAATCTGATCGACAGAATGAGAGATCGGAGCGTGTCCAATCACAAAAGAAAGGACGCGTCGATGGAGAAGGTCCCGCTTGGAAACCCGAGAAACGAGCCGATCGATATGCCGCCAGACCGCTGGGGGAAGGCCATCGGGAGTCGTCCCTACCGCCCCCTCGATATCGATCACCCCGCCACCAGCAGCGTCCTCGACGCTCACCGCGGGGCCCACAGAGAGGGGTTCACGAGTGATAAAGGAGGAGGAGGGCTCTCTCCGCGTCGAATCGCTACCTCCAACGACGGCTCCCCCCTCGACCGAGTGGACGATCGCTTTCGAAATATTCTGCACCTCGGGAAGAGAGGGCGAAGGAACCTCTACCTTGATGTAGCCAAGGGTGCGAGCAACCTCCTCCAGCTTGGCGATCTTCTCATCCTTCTTCAGAATCGCACCCTCCAGCTGCTCCAGGTGCTCCTCCAACTCCTCGATCCGCGATTTCTTCCCCTTGCCAGCCTTGGCATGCTCGATCGCCTCGATGATCGCCTGGCTAACCTGCTTAAGCTGGGGAGTGACGACCACATCGAGCGACGGGGTGAACCCGGCGTGGAACGTCTCCCGCTCCCTCACGTAGATGGGGAGGACTGTATCACCGTTGATGTAAACACACTCGCCCGTCCCGAGAGAGGTGATTATCTCCTTGGTTTCGCTCTTGCGCCACGGAAGGAGCTCGGTGTAGACACGCATATCGACCTCGTGGACGACCCTGTGCAGGAGGAGCATCCCAGCTTGACTGAGGACGTCCTTTTCAACCTTGGCGCTGCGCTGGGAGATGATGATCGTTCCCAGTCCGCGTTTACGACCACGCAGGGCCAAGCGCGCGATCAGCTCTTTCAGCTCTGTCTTCACCCCCTGGGGGATGAACTCATGCGCCTCCTCGATCCCGACAATGTACGGGCGGCGGAGTTTTCCTGCCAGGTCCCACAGTGCCGTCAGGTATTCCTTGAGAAACTCGGTCCGTTCCTCGGAGAGGAACCCGGATAAATCAAGGACAACCGGAATGTTCTTCTCCATGCTGATCTGTGCGATCTCTTCCGCACAATCAGCATCGACCTCGATCTCCACCCCCTCGCCGTGTCCGACGACCAACACCTCGTAGCGCTCCTTCAGCCCAAAGTACTCACCGTCGATATCGACGATCGACAGCGGGTAGTTGTTCCGCAGCAGCTCTTCGAAGATAACGCCGGCCGTGTTCGACTTCCCCGACCCGCGGATGCCAAGAATCCCGATACATTGCCCGATTATCTCCTCTAGATCGAGGTTGAGGTCGGTGCTGATGTTAAGTGGCGTTCCCATCGAGTTTTTGCTCTCTCCTTTCATCATGGATTGGCAGAGAGAGACTAACAAAAGTGTGCCCTCTCCCCCAGCGCGTTTGTCCCATCGAGCGTGGTACTAGTTCCCTTCTCGATCCTGCTTGTCGAGAAGCGTGCGCGCCGCCGCGAGTGCCTGATCGTGAGTCGTGATCTCCCCGGCGAGGATGCGATCGTGTATCCCCTCGAGAATCCTTCCCAATCGAGGTCCCGGCTCGATTCCCATCGCGAGGAGGGCGTGCCCATCGATCAGTTCGCGAGCCTTATTCAGGCTGCCGACCCGATCGATGTGATCGACCACGCGCAGGGTCTCCTGCAGGATCGGAACCCATCCGGAAGAGCGGTGCGCGCACGCCTCGCAGTCGGCGACGAGGACTCCCAATAGATCGAAGAAGAGAGGATAGCGCTCGCGCAGAGACCGACCCGCGGGGTTATCACCCTCGCTTAAGAAACGCACCTGCTTCCCCCGCCCCATCTTGGGAAAATCGGCGATCCGCATGTGATTCTTGACAAGGAAGACCAACCGTGCGGTCTCATGGCGGCTCAAGCGGAAGCGAGTGCCGATCTTTCTCGTCATCCGCGCCCCAACCGCCTCGTGACCCCCCATATTCACCCCCCCGCTCCGTTCGAGGGCGTAGGGTTTTCCAATATCGTGCAGGAGGACGGCAAGCTTCACCAACGGATCACGGATAAACCAGTCGGCGACCCGCACCGCCGCGATCGTGTGCACGAAGACATCTCCCTCGGGGTGATACTCCTCCGGCTGCGGAACACCCTTCGTTGCCACCGCCTCGGGAAGGATGAACCGCAAAAGGCCGTAGGCATCGAGGAGTAAGAGGCCGTGCGCCCCCTGATCGGTCTGCAGGATGCGCAAGATCTCATCTCGGACCCGCTCCCAGGAGATGGAGGAGATCCTCTCCGCATTCTCCTCTATCGCCCGGACCGTCTCAGGATCGATCGTCCCGTGGATCTGGCACGCGAAGCGGACCGTCCGCAACATCCGCAGGTAGTCCTCTGCAAAGCGGACCCTAGGGTCGCCAATCGCGCGGATCCTCTTGGAATTCAGGTCCTCGATACCACCGACGAGATCGATCACCTCCCCGTCGGCCGTGGCAGCAAGACCGTTGATCGTCAGGTCACGCCGTCGGAGATCCTCCTCGAGGTCACGGACCAACTCGACCTTACCCGGCCAGCGGCCGTCGTACTCCTCCTCCACGCGGAAGGTCGCCACCTCGTACTCGTGCCCGTCCGGGGCGACGATAACCAACACCCCAAACTCCTCCCCCACCCCCACGACCGGACAATCTCGAAAGAGACGCCTGATCTCATTGGGGAGGGCCGAGGTCGCAATGTCGACATCCTGCGGGGAGAAGCTAAGAGACGGATCGAGGAGCGAACGCACCCCATCGCGCACGACACCACCGATGAGAACCGCCTCGTACCCGGCAGCGTTCAATCGATCGAGGATCACCCGCACGTACGGGTGGAGCGAGAAGAGTGCGTTAGTATCGATCCGGTAGGTCGTGTTCATGACAAGCCCGACTATACCGGGCAGGAACGATTGAACGCAAGGAGCATGCACTCAACAGGCAAACTGCTCTTTGCCGTTTCGAGTGGGTAACTAAAGAGAAAGGTCGAGCACCAAGACTCTCGCAGAGGTACAAAGCTGTGTAATGGACTCATTTCACCACGAAGGACACGAAGAGCACGAAGGGTTCAGAGGACAAGCGCAACGTCGGAGGCAAGCCATG
>Ga0307428_1000145_pt1 | contig 59014 bp, 43 predicted proteins | sample SalMarWE160240MG_FD_202161 | JGI IMG/M metagenome (GOLD analysis project Ga0307428, IMG submission 202161) | Salt marsh sediment microbial communities from the Plum Island Ecosystem LTER, Massachusetts, United States - WE1603-240 | ecosystem: Environmental > Aquatic > Marine > Intertidal zone >...
CACCGCTCGCTGGACAAAGATGCTCCGGCGTTTCGCGCCGTTCAGCGGATCGGGAATGTCGCGTCACACACCATCCTCGGCGGCCTTCATCACCATTATGTGCGGGATTAGGTTTTTGGTACACACACCGGGCAGGTCAGCTTTCGTTGGGAAAAGCGGTTCACTGCGCGATGTCTGCTGAAGTCCTCAGCTTGTGTGGCGCTGATCCGTCAGTAATTTGTTGATGGTCTTACGATGATGTTCGGAATTGGCGCGATCGACGCCTTCTGCGGTGATCGCGAGTTCGCCGCCATTGGTTCTATTTATCCAGCCTTTTTCTTTCAGATACCAGAGATGAAACTCCACATGCTCAGCCGGACAGCCTAACATGCGTCCAAGTATGCTACTGCCGATGCCCGGATCTCTGATGTTTTGTCGACGTTGGACATAAAGAATCGAGAGCAGCTTGATCTGAATGTCGACATCCCGTCCGATGCCTTCACAGTCGCTGTCTTCCTCGGCCAATTTCGAACGGGAGGTCGAATGGTTTTTATGCTGAATATCGTACTCCGCGCGTTTGACCGGATCTTTTAGCGTACCATAGGCCGTCATGATTGCATCGAAGCGGAGACGATCGCCGGTGTCCTGATTGTCAGGATGGTAGCGCTGAGCAAGATAACGAAACATCCGCTCTATCGTTCCCAAATCGGCGTTCGAGCTGATTTCCATGATTTCGTAACAGTCAATGAAGTTAGAGGCTTCCATCATATGCTTTCCATTCGGCCGATCATGGTATTTTGGGGATTGTCTACGCTGCGCTTCGGCGCATTTGCCCGCACCACTTGCTTTTATACCATGAGCGTAATTTAGCCGGCGTTAACGCGCCACCGCAATTTTTAGTGATTTCTGGCAACCGGTCGGCAGCACGGTGTGTCTATCGAGGCAAGAATGTCGCTTTGGATCAAAAACGGACAAACCGTCCCCGGCCAAAATCGGCCTTTGTCCGCTTTGGTCCAAAAGCGGACAAACCTGGGCGCAGTCGGTTTGTCCGCTAATAATGCTGTGGACGGCGCCCGCTCTTTCGGCATCAGAGTGCCATAGGGTGGTTGCGTTGTAGCAAACCACATCGAGGGGTGACCTGACGGTTTTTTTGTACCAGCGGATGAGAGATTACTGCATCGGTAGGATCTCATCTAGGTGGTGAGCCAAGGGCGCGAATGTCTGCGGCGCCGGCGGCCGATAGTTGCGCGCTGAGTGCGGTCTGATCGTGTTGTAGTGCTTGCGCCATTGCTCGATGACGATCTGGGCCTCCTTGAGGTTGTAGAAGATTTCGCCGTTGAGGAGCGCGTCACGTAGTTCTGCAGCGATATGCTCGCATCCCGGCAGGCCACTGGCGTCGCGTTTCCCTGCGCCATCGACACTTCAATCTGACGAAGCAGCGTCACGATCCGCTCCGCGCTGAATCTCTTCTTCGGCATGACCAGCTCCTTTCCAAGCTATTTTCTAACAACGCTTGGTCTAAAAAAGCCCGGGCAGGTCACCGACCCCTGACCTTTGATCGCTTGTTTGCGTTCTTGGTTTTGGGCCACGACCGGCGGCAGCTGTTATGGACAGAGGTGACACGACATCCGACGGCGGAGTGGCTGGCCCGAGAGATCACTGAGGCATTCCCCTGGGAGTTAGCGCCGGCCTATTTGGTGCGCGACAATGACGGCGCATAGGGAGATGTCTTCATGTCCCGGGTGAGGGCTATGGGTATCCGCGACCGGCCGATATCACCCCGGTCACCGTGGCAGAATGGCCATATGGAACGCCTGATCGGCACGGTGCGCCACGAGTGCCTGGACCGAATGCTGATCTTTGGTGCGTCGCACCTGCGGCGAGATCTTGCTTCTTATGCAGCGTATTACAATCAAGCGCGCACGCACTTGGCATTACAGAAAGATGCGCCCTTGCATCGAGCAGTCCAACGGTCTGGTGTCATTGTTGCCGTTCCCATCTTGGCCGGGCTGCATCATCAATACTTCCGGATATGATTTTCGGAAAAGACAAATCTGCAACCTTCCCTCATAGAACAGAAAGATTGCGTGATTCTGCCTCAGTTGCCGGCCCGATTGGGTTTACGACAGGGACAGTGGCTCACGGACGGGTCATTGCTATAGTTCACACACTTGGCGTCGGATGGTAGCGAGTATACGGCACTCCGCATCGATGTCGCGAAAAGGATCAACAGGTACCGTGGTGACAGCTCAGCGACGATTTTTGGATTGGGGTGCGCTGACAGCAAAAGCGCAATACGTGGTTGCGGCGACTGCAAGTGAAAGGGCACGGCGGCTCGAGCCCATACTTAATGCTTTCGTTTCGATAGAAGACGCATCCATTGATCCGTCGCGAGCCGGCGCTTTAGCACGTGTGCCATACGCGGCCAAGGACTTGTTCGTCACACCCACGCATCGGATCACAGGCGGACTAGCAGATATTATGGATTTCGGCCTCGACGGCGATGCGGAGGTGATGCGCCGACTCGACGAGGCAGGAGCTTGTCGCGTCGGCTTTACAGCGTTGACGGAACTTGCCTATGAGCCATCCGGCTACAATGCCGTTTGCGCTTGCCCAAATAATCCGTGGAATCTCGATTTCATTCCGGGCGGATCATCATCGGGATCGGCAGTCGCGGTTGCCAGCGGGTCGGCGGTGATTGCGCTTGGATCGGATACCGGCGGATCGTTGCGCATACCGGCGCATTGCAGCGGGGTTACTGCGTGGAAACCGACCTATGGCGCCGTCTCCGTCGCCGGTGTATTGCCGCTGGCGCCGTCTCTTGATGTGATCGGCTTGCTTGCGCGCGGCGCTGCAGATCTGGTGCCAGCGGCGGAAATCCTGGTTACAAATAACCAGCAAAATGTATGCTCCCCCATCGAGCGTGTTGTCGTTCTAAATGACACTCTCGATGCGGCAGAACCTTCTGTTCGCCGCGCTTGCGAGCAGGGTGTCGATGCCATCGAAGCCTGCGGTGTCGCCGTTGCGCGTGTCGCCGTACTTCCCGCGATCGAGGCAATTGACGGCCATGCACTGATCGTCATGCAAGCGGAGGCGGCCAGAGTCCACGCGGGCAGGCTTGATCATCCGTCCCTCAGCCCGGTTCTGCGGAAACGGCTTGCGAAGGGTCTTACAATCGATGATGCAACGCTGCTCGCAAGCCGCGAGGCGCGTCCGCAATTGGCCAAAGACTTCGTGGAGCAGGTGCTTGGCCATGCCGGCGCGGCAATCCTGCCAGTTATGCCGATTCGAACGCCACCTGTGGCGGAAACCAATCCGACCTCACCATCCTTCGCTGCACGGCAACTCTATCAACTCAGCCATTATTGCCGTTTCGTCAACATGCTGGGGTTCCCGGCCGTAGCGGTTCCCGTGGGATTCGATGATCGTGCCTTACCGGTCGCACTGCAGATCATCGGGCGTCCTGGCCACGACCTCGATCTGCTAGCGCTTGCGGCCAACATGCAGCGAACGACCAATTGGCATGCGCGCGTGCCGAGCGGGATTACCGAGGTCATTGGCAACATCGGCGGGGTCCTCGCATGAGTCAGCCGGCTGCCTCGCCCGCACTCTCGCATTTGCGCGTGCTCGATTTGACGCGTGCGCGCGCGGGGCCTACGTGCTGCCGCATCCTCGCCGATTTCGGCGCCGACGTGCTTAAAATCGAAGCACTACCGGGTATCGATCCGAACGAGGGCATGAGTGGCGCTCGTCACGGCTATGATATGGTCAATCTTCATCGCAACAAGCGATCGCTCACTCTCAATCTCAAGGAAGCCGAGGGGCTGACCATTTTCATGCAGCTGGTCAAGACCGCGGATATTGTCGTTGAGAACTTTCGGCCGGACGTGAAGGAGCGACTTGGCATCGATTACGAGTCGTTACGCGCGGTCAATCAGCGAATCATACTTGCTTCGATATCGGGCTTTGGCCAGACCGGACCGTATCGTATGCGGGGTGGCTTCGATCAGATTGCACAGGGCATGGGCGGCCTGATGTGGGTGACCGGGTTTCCGGGCGAAGGACCAATGCGTTCCGGCATTGCGGTTGCCGATTCTGCTGCCGGGGTCTACGCCGCAACAGGGATTCTGACTGCGCTCGTCGAACGCGATAAATCGGGCATTGGGCAATGGTTTCAGACCTCGCTCCTTCAGGCGCAGATTGCCATGATGGATTTCCAGGCCGCGCGTTATCTAATAGAGGGCGAAGTACCGGACCAGGCCGGTAACGACCACCCGTATTCGACGCCCATGGGTGTTCTCGAGACGGCCGATGGTTATATCAATATTGGCGTCGGCGGTGACGGCCAATGGCGCGCCCTTTGCAAGGCGCTTGAACGCCACGATCTAGAAACCGAACCGGAATATGCGACTATCGATAGCCGCTTTCGCAAGAGACAGCAGCTGATGGATCAGCTTGGCGCGATTTTCAAAACGCGGACGTCGGCTGAGTGGCTCAATTGTCTCGAGGCGGCCGGTGTTCCGGCGGGTCCCATTTACAAGATCGATGAGGTCTTCGCGGATCCGCAAGTCCAGCACGTCGGCATTGCGGTGCCCTTCCACCATCCCGTTCGCGGCGACATTCGCGTCGTCGGCGAACCTGTCGCGCTATCTAGGACGCCGGCGAGCATTTTGGCCATGATGCCCGAGCCCGGGGAGCACACCACCGAAATCCTGCGCGGGTTAGGTTATCAGGATGATGAGATCGCGCGGCTCCGCAGCCTTAAAATCGTATGAAGGGAGCAGCAATGGCGCGCATGTCGGTTGCGGGCTAGAGTGGATCGGCTCGGAATCACATTTGATTAAGTGCTAGAGGACCAAATGTCGTACCTGACAGCTGATGACGGAGTCAAGCTCTACTATGAGGAAGTGGGCCGTGGAATCCCGATTGTCTTTGTGCACGAATTCGCTGGCGATTATCGCTCTTACGAACTGCAGATACGTCATTTCGGACAACGTTACCACTGCATAACCTACAACGCGCGTGGCTACCCGCCTTCCGACGTTCCGAATGACGGCGAGCTTTATTCGCAGGAACGTGCGCGCGACGATATTCGCGCGGTGCTTGATGCGCTCAAGATCGACAAGGCGCATATTGTCGGGTTGTCGATGGGAGGGTTTGCCACCTTGCACTTTGGTTTCACTTATCCGGAGCGCGCCCGCTCATTGGTGATCGCGGGATGTGGTTACGGTGCCGCACCGGATAAGCGGGCGCGCTTCGCCGAGGAAGCCGAGGCCGCAGCCGAAGGCTTCGAAACGCAAGGCATGGCCAAGGCGGCCGAAGCGTACGCGCTTGGTCCCACACGCGTGCAGTTTCAGAACAAGGACCCGCGCGGCTGGAAGGAGTTCACTGATCAACTCAAAGAACACTCCACGGAAGGGTCGGCGCTAACGATGCGAGGTGTTCAGATGCGGCGCCCATCCCTGTTTGAGCTCGTCGACAAGATGAAGACCATCACGGTTCCGACACTGGTGATGACCGGCGATGAGGATTGGCCATGTCTTGAGCCCGGAATCTTGATGAAACGCACGATCCCGACCGCCGGCCTGGTCGTGATGCCGAATGCGGGGCACACGATTAATCTTGAAGAACCAGTTGTGTTCAACCGGCATCTCGACGATTTCTTTCATGCGGTCGAGGTCGGTGCTTGGCCCACGCGCGATCCGCGCGCGATGGTGGCGGCAACCCTGGGACGCTAGCCGCGCGGTGTGGGCGCATCCGGCTGCCTACAGCCGGCTTCGGCCGGCAAGCACACTGGTCACAGGATAGCGAACATCTGTTCCACTGGCTCCGGTTCGCAAACCTGGCCAAATTTCAGTCAATATGCAATTGGGCGTTCTCTGTTCGCCAGCTGATCGATACTGTTTGGCCGGACACGAACTTGGCGTCAGACTCCGTATTTGACAGCCGTCGGACGATGATCTCGGAGCCATTCGCGAGCCTGACCAGATGGGATGTCGTGAGGCCGAGATACACCGCCTCAACGTAGTCTGCGGGGATCACCTGGATATCGTCCTTCGCCGCCGCGCCAGGATCAAGCAGGTGGATTCGTTCGGACCGCACCGAAATTGAAACGGTCTCGCCGACCGCGGCAGCGGATCCCCGCTTGTCGACCGCGATAGCTGCAAATCCGGTATCGACCTTGAGGCGCCCGCCGGCATCAGCAACCACGCGGCCGTCGATCAGGTTGTTCTCTCCGACGAATTCGGCCGTGAACCGCTTGACCGGTCGTTCGTAAACGTCGCGAGCCGAACCCTCTTCGACCAGCCGGCCATTGGCGATGATGGCGATGCGATCGGCGATGGCCATCGCCTCTTCCTGGTTGTGGGTGACGTGGATGAAGGTGATGCCGACCTTTTCCTGGATGTGCTTGAGTTCGAGGCACATGTCTTTGCGCAGCTTTGCGTCGAGCGAGGCGAGCGGCTCGTCGAGGAGCAAGATGTCGCGCTCGAGCACCAGTGAGCGGGCGAGCTGGACGCGCTGCTGCTGCCCGCCCGAAAGTTCGTGCGGCATGCGCATTCCGTAGCCAGCGAGCCCGACGAGATCGAGCATACCCTCAACTTTGCTGGCGATCTCATCCTTCGGCAGCTTGCGCAGTTTGAGGCCGTAGGCGACGTTGCCGACGACGCTCATATGGGGGAACAGAGCATAACTCTGGAACACCATCGAAGTTGGCCGCAGATTGGCCGGCAAGTCGCTCACGTCGTGGCCGTGCAGCAATACCCGGCCGCCGCTCGGGCGGATGAACCCGCCGATTAACCGCAAAAGCGTCGTCTTGCCGCCGCCACTCGGCCCCAGAAGCACGAAATATTTTCCGCTCTCGATGCTGAAGCTCACCGACCTGAGCGCCGCGACAGAACCGTAGTTCTTCGAAAGATCAACCGCCTCCACAGCAATTGTTGGCGACGTGCTCGGCGCGTTCATGTTGACATCACCGGTTCGGCTGCCGCCCGGGCCCGACGATCGAGGCGTTCGGTGCGGATCATCGTGTAGATCAGGATCGCACCGACCGCCGTCATCGCAACGATGCTCATAATCCCTGCCATGGCATAGGATTCCCCGGACATTCCGACATTCAGCATCTGCGAGACAAGAACGTTGGAGAAGGTGTCGAAGCCGCCCTTTAATAGTGCCGTCCGGGGTGCCTCGTTAAAGGACAGGATAACGACAAAGGCGGCGGCGCTGAAAACGCCGGCGCGAATCTGCGGGAATTCCACCTGACAGAATGCCTGCCAGGCGGTCGCGCCGCAGGCACGCGCGGCCTCGGTCTGCTGCGGGCGGTAGCGCGACATGGTGATCAGGATGACGACGAAGGCATAGGGCAGGGTGTAAATGATCTGGCCGATCAGCGCGGTGAGAAAGCCGAGTTCGAACCAGGCCGTCATCCAGTCCGCGCCGATCGCCTCTCCGATGGTCTCGAAGGTCCGGTTCAGGTGCTTGAAGTAGACGAGGAGTGCCGAGCCCATGATGTCGGCGGGGACGAACAACGGCGCCAGCATCAAGGTGACCATCAGAACCTTGTGTCGTGTCCTTTTGTACAACTTGGCCGAGAACAGACCCATCGGCACCGTCGTGGCGACCACGGCAAGCGCCAGATAGACAGTCCATTTGAGCGAGCCCACCAGCATCGTGTCACCGAGCACGACCCGGTACCAGTCGAAGGTGAACTTGTAGACGCGGGCGCCGAAGCCAAGTTCATTGAAGGAAATGTAGATCACGTAGAAAACCGGCGCGAGCAGCGCGCCGACGATCGTGAGGAGATAGGCCCATTTGGCCCGGTAGCCCCATTCACTGCTGAAATCGTCGCGCATTGGTACTTAATTAATCGGTTCGAGGATTTTGGTCAGGTCGAATAGGCGGTGGCCGATAAGTAAAAGTGTCGCCAGAGTCGCGATCATGATGGTGCTGATCGCCATGGCCAGCGGAAAATCGAGCGCGACGATTGCCTGATTGACGATCAGACCGGCATTGACCGCACCTGGCCCGCCAAGAATTATCGGCACCAGGGCGGAGCCGATGCCGTTGACGAAGATGAACACGCTGCCGGCGAAGATGCCCGGCGCCGCCAACGGGACGATCACGTCGCGGAACGTCCGCACCGGTCCAGCGCCGAGATCGTCGCAGACCTCGAAAATATAGTTTTGCACTGCCTCCATGGACAGGAATCCTGCGAACACCATGAACGGCAGGAAGGAGAGTACGTCGCCGATGATCACGCCGAGCGGCGAGAACAGGATCACCGTAATCGGCTCGTTGATGATACCGATCTGCATCAGAAAATTGTTTATGATGCCGTAACGGCCGAGGACCGGCCGCATGGCGAATACCCGTACCAGTTCCGAAATCATGAACGGCAGGATGAACAGTAAAATTACCCGGTGCTGGGCCACGCGCGGGACCCTACGGCGGACAAATACGGCAATCGGAAAACCAAGCACGAAAGAGATGAGCACCGCCCAGGCGGAATGGATCATGGAAAAAAGGTAGTTTTCGGCACGCGCCGACGTGAAGAAATTCTGATAGGCGAAGAAGGTGAACCCCGGCTCCATCCAGAACGTGGTGCGCTCGAATACGCTCCACACCGAGGTCAGCGCCACCGGCACCACGAAAAACAGGCACAGGAACACAACGGGAATGTAGAAGACCCATTTCTGCAGCCCGTCCTCGCCCAGCAATCGTCGCCACAGCGATGACGAGGCCGGGATGTCCCGGCCTCGTCCCGCAGTGGGCGATATCGCCGTGCCGGTTCGTCGCGCCACGGTCGATCAGGCAGCCTGCAGCCGCGACCACCAGTCCTGGTAGGCCCGCAAGTGCTTCGGGAAAACATTCTGCCAAGCGTTGCCCTTGACCGCCAGACGGGCGTTCTTTCTGGTCAGAATATCGATGATTTCCTTCTGCTTGTCAGGCGGGAAGTCTTTGGGGTGGGCATTGATGTATTCATCAACCCCGGTCATCTGCGCGCCAAAGCCGAGCCCCGCAAGCGTGCGGGCGCCGAACCATGGCGACAAATAGAGATTGGCCAGCTTGTAATATGCAGCATCCGCACCGCGGGCGCGGCCGCCCTTTGTCAGCATGAGAATGTTGTTCCAGACCTGATGGCCTTCCTTCATGGTGCCGTAGCGGATGTCGGCCTTGTCGCCGGTCTTGCGGTCGGCGATGATTTGAATCGGCTCCCAGCAGGACGACACAAGCACTTCGCCACTGGCCAGGATGCCGACGCCGTTCTGGAATCCGTCCCAGAAGGTGCGAAACTGCCCCTTCTTTTTCCAGTCGATGAGGTACTGACAAACCGCCTTAACCTCGTCCGGCGTCATGTCAGAGGGATCGCCGATTTCGATCTTGCCGCTCTGTTTGAGATAGATGGCCATATTGGTAAGCGTTGGTCCAAAATCGTTCTGTAGCGCCGCGCGGCCCTTGAACTGTGCATCGAATAACACCGCCCAGCTATCGGGATGGAAGCCGAGCTTCTTGTAGTCATAGGCCATGGAATCGGCGTTGGAAATCATTGGCGTGGCGTAGACCTTGCCCTCGTAACGGATGCTGTGCGCCGCAGCTCCGCCCTCGTGATAGGCGGGCAAGATGTTCTTCCAGTTCGGGATCTTGGATGTATCCAGCGGCACGATCGCCTTCTGTGAGGCCAGCGCATCTTCCATGCCACCGCCATTGTCGGTCATGGCGTCGAACAGCTTGTTACCGTCGCCGACCACCATCTTCTGGATGGACTCGTCGGCACGCGCGCTCTTGGTCGTATAGGCGATCTCGATTCCGGCTTGGGCCTCCATGACGCTCCAGTCCTTGGCTCCAACCTTGTGGATTCCGGCCGCCCAGAGTTTCAGCTTCTCGGCCGCCTGGGCTTCGCCAGCGCGGCCAAGAGCGGCCAGCGCCGCAGCACCGGCGGTCGCCTGCATGAGCGCTCGTCGGGTGAATTCACGTTGATTCATTAGAAGTCTCCCCTGATGACTTACAATCTTAGGCTCGCCAAGGGCGAGCCATGGCGTCCCCGATCTCCCAACTGTAACAATGCTAATCCAATGCTTGGAAACTCGCAATGATCGGTAACAAGCCGGCCTGACGACCACGTGATTTGACCGGGCTTTTTAAACCAAGTGTTTTGAGAGAAATTGGCTGACAAAGCTTGATCCTGCCAACGAAGTCGTTTGGTGCTGAGCAGATTGTGACCGTAGCTTCGGAAAATTTAGGCAGCCTGGGGCAGAGGTGATCTCAGCGCTAGGCGTGACGAAGACGATGCTAAAGGACACGTTCTTTTTTGAAAATCGTACCTGGCCGTATTGGTGGTGAAGCGCGCCCAATAGATAAGGCGCCGAAAGCAAGAATGCGCCCCGGAGTCGAACCATTCAGGGATTCGGTGCGCTTGTCGCTGAAATACCTGGGCCACATATAGAAGGCGCGAGCTGAGCTGGACCATACAATTTCGCAATTGCAATTTTTTCCGTATCATTACGCAAACCGAACGCACTGGGAGGCATCCTATGAAGATCAAGCGCATCGAGCACATCGCGATTGCCGTTAAGAGCATGGCGCAATCTCGAGAAATATTTGAAGAAAAACTAGGATTTAAGCTTGAGTATGAAGAATACCTCCCACAATACAATACACGTCTAGCGATGTATCCGATTGGGCAGACTTATATCGAACTCTTAGAATCTGATAAGGACAACACAGAGACCGCGCGCTGGATTGCTGAACATGGAGAGGGCCTGTTTCATATTTGTCTTGAGGTAGAGGACATCGAGAAGTCCATGGACGAGCTGAAGCACAAAGGCGTCAAGCTAATCGACGAGCAGCCGCGGATCGGTCATGCAAATTCACGCATAGCGTTTATTGATCCGAAATCAACGGGGAACGTCCTGATTGAGCTTGTGGAGGTGGCAACTCCTTGACGACAATGTTGGTGTTGAGCGGCCCTGTGTGTACCGATGTTCGCCTTTCATGCCATCAGGCGAACATGCCTTCACTCTTGAGATCTTCGGCGACATCGTTGAGTGCTCGCGCAAGGCGTATGCCGATTTCCTCGATGTCGTCCTCTTCGATCACCAGCGGCGGCGCAAACACTAGACGATCGCCGACCACCCGTAGTATCAGCCCCTGCCTTTTGGCAGCGGCGCCAGCACGACCGCCGACATTGAGCGTGCTGTCAAACGCGACGCGCTGTTTGCGGTCGCGCATCAGCTCCATACCAAGGATAAGGCCTGTGCCGCGCACGTCCCCGACCAGTGGATTTGCCGCGAGCTGGCCGATGGTTGACTGCAAAATCGGACCAAGACGTTTTACGCGCGCCACGATGTCGATCTCATCATAGATCCTCTGCACCTCGAGCGCGACCGCGGCAGCGACGGGATGACCCGCGTACGTGAACCCATGGGCGAAATTGCCGAACCGGTCCGATTGAGCCAGCATGGCATCGTGAATACGATCGTTGATCAACACAGCCGAGATGGGCTGCATGGCAGAAGACAGCGCCTTCGCCGAGGTCAGCATATCGGGCCGAAGCCCATACGTCTGCGAACCCCACATCTCTCCGGTGCGAGCAAAACCGCAGATAACCTCATCGGCTATGAACAGGATGTTGTATTTGTGTAAGACGGCCTGGATTTTCTCAAAGTAACCGTGCGGTGGGACAATAGCGCCGCCTGCGCCCATCACCGGCTCTGCAAAAAAGGCTGCGATGGTGTCAGGCCCCTCCGCCTGGATAAGGGCGTCGAGCGCCTCTGCCATGCGGACTGAAAAATGCTCCTCGGTCTCGCCTGGCTCGTGCCGGCGATAGTAGTGCGGGAATTCAGTATGGCGGAAGAGCGGCATCGGCAATCCGAATCCGGCATGCATGTCGGGCTTACCGGACAGGCTTACAGCCGCGCAGGTGTTTCCGTGATAGGCCATATGACGCGCGATGATCTTCTTGCGCTGTGGCTTGCCGATCGCGTCCCAATAGTACCATGCAAGCTTGATCGCGGTGTCGTTGGCTTCCGACCCCGAGCACTGGAACAACACACGCGCCATCGGGACTGGCGCTATTTCCAATAGTTTCTCAGCGAGCGCAATCGCGGGCTCATTCGAGCGGTGACGGTAAATGTGATAGTAACCAAGCTCGCGCATTTGTGCATACGCGACCTTGGCGAGCCGCTCCGAGCTGAAGCCGAGCGCCGCGCACCACAGTCCCGCCACGGCCTCGATGTAGTCGCGGCCGGTATCATCGAATACACGGCATCCGCTGCTGCGGGTTATGATCAGCGGACCTTCCTCTTGGTGCTTGCGCAGGTTGGTCTGCATATGCACCAAGCTCGCGATGTCGCGCGCGGCAAGCGAGTTCGGGAGGTAACTCACGCGACATCCTCCTTTGCTGCGGCTGCGCGCACGACGTCCGGGTCGGCGATATCGTAATCGCGTCGAGCCGCCGCGCTGCTGACATACCCGTCGAGCAGATCGCGTCCAATTTGGAGCGGATCGCGTTCGGCCGGCCGGCCGAAACCGCCCGCACCGGGTGTGATCATGTCGATGACGGCACCGGCGGGCCAGGAGAACGCCCCCTTGCTCGGCAGGTGACGGCTGCCGCCATCCGGCGTCGTCAACGTCACTATGGCGGCAGCGCCAGGCTTGCCGCCAAGTAGCCCAAACGGCGGCGACGTCATGCGCTCCATGCACAACGCCCCGGTCGCGTTGCCGGCAAGCATCCGCCATATACGCCTTGCGCCGCAACCACCGCGAAAACGCCCTGCGCCGCCTGAGTCGGGGTTCACCTCGTAACGTTCGATGCGCACGGGAAATGCCATCTCCAGGATTTCCACCGGCGTGTTCATGGTGTTGGAGATACCGCTGGCGATGACGTTGATGCCGTCCTTGCTAGGTCTCGCCCCGAACCCGCCCTTCACGGTTTCGTAGGATACGTAGGATCGCTCGTTGCGTGGATCGACGCCACCCAAGGTCAGGATCGCCGATGTGCCCTGGCTGCAGGCCATCACCTGGTGGGGCATGAAATGCACGAGCGCGCCCATCACCATGTCGGCGACACGATGAGACATTTCGTGGTTGGCATACACGACCGGCGCGGGAAATTCGGCGTTTACCACCGAACCTTTTGGGGCCGTGATCGTTATGGCGCGCCAACAGCCGGAATTTGGTGGAATGATATTGTTCGGATCGATCGCGGTCTTCAGTCCGCAGAAGACGCCGGACGCGGTCACCGAGAGAGGTGCGTTCATCGGACCTTTGACCTGCGGATCGGTGCCGGCGAAGTCGACGATCAGGCGGTCCGCGCTCTTCTTCACGGACATGCGGATCCAGAATGGCGCGTCCTTGCCGTTCGCGTCATCCGCAACACCATCGCCGTCGCAATAATCCTCGAAGAAGCCTTCGCCGTCCGGCAGATCCATCAGCGTGGCACGCATCAGCCGCTCGGAATAATCCATTACGGCGGCCATGGTGGCGATCAGTTCCTGAACGCCATAGCGGCGGGCCAGCGTCTGCAGGCGATCGGTGGCGCGTAAGGTGGCGGCGAGCTGTGCGCCGAGATCGCCTTTGCGTTCATCGGGCGTCCGCACGTTCGCCAGGATCAGCTTTTCGAGGTCCACATTGAGAGTCCCGCGACCGATCAGGCGCAGTGGTGGCAGGCGCAACCCTTCGCCGAAGATTTCCGTGACCGCCCCGTAGCTACCGGGCGTGGCGGAGCCGACGTCGGGCCAGTGAGCGCGCAGACAGGCATGGCCGATGAGTTGACCATCATAGAACGCCGGACGCACCACATTGACGTCCGGCAGGTGGCTGCCCCCGAAGTATGGATCGTTGTGGATGAACACGTCGCCGTCGTGCACGTCATCCGCGAAGGTGGCGACCACGGCGCGGACCGCATCGGGCATCGAGCCAAGATGGATCGGCAGGTCGGGGCCTTGCGCCACCATCTGGCCCTGCGCATCGAACACGCCGCAGGAGTAATCGCCAGCCGATTTCAAAAGCGGAGAGAAGGCGGTCTTGGCCAGCACTACCCGCATCTCCTCAGCGATCTTGTAGAGGCTGTTTTTGACGATCTCGAAGGTGGCGGGATCGGTGCGCCGTAAATTGTCTTTCATTGCCATCGTATCCGGTTGTCTCATAGCAGCCTGCGCGAAGGGCGCCTGAGTTGCGCGCTGCTTTCTTTGGGTTACTGGCACGTCAGTAGCACGAACCCATCCTGGTTCATCTTGGCTTCCCACCCGGGCGGGACAAGGATGGTGGATTCGAGGGACTCAATCACCACCGGTCCCGACACATGCCAGTCCACTGGCAGACGGCTGCGATCATAGATCGTCGCCTCGAGAGCGCCGCTCTCGCGGAACCAGACTGGTCGCTTCGCCTTGATCGCGTCTCTTGCGGACGGGGGCGGCTTGTCACGGATCATGAGTGGCGGAATCGCACCAATTGCGGCAACGCGCAGGCTGACGATCTGCACCGGTTCGCTGCGATTGTCGTGACCATAGGTGCTACGGTGGCGATCGTGGAAGCCCTCGGCGATCGCATCAAGCGCGGCCGCATCGAACGCGCGCGGAGGAACCGGCACCACCAATTCATAGGATTGCCGTGCATAGCGCGCATCCACCGAGCGCTCGAACCGCCGCTGCGCGGGTGCGACGCCAGCCCGCTCGAGCATGGCGACGCCCTCACGTTCGAGCGCCACGAAGGCCGCTTCCACGACGGCGGGATCGGCTGTTGCCGTCGTGGTGTAGAGCGTGCGGACGTAGTCGCGCTTCAGGTCGGTTCCGATCAAGCCAAGCGCTGAAAAGGCACCGGGGATCGGCGGGCAGACGATCTCGGCGATGCCGAGCTCGTCCGCGAGTGCTGTTGCGTGCAACGGCCCGGCTCCGCCGAACGCGGCAAGTACGAAGTCGCGCGGATCGTGGCCGCGCTGCACCGATACGATCTTTAAGATTTCCGCCATAGCGTGATTGACGACGTCGATGACGGCAGCCGCGGCGCTTCGAATGTCAATGCCGAGCGGCTCGGCAAGCTTCATGCGGATGGCTGCTTCGGCGGCGGAATGGTCGATCGCAAGCTCGCCGCCGAGCAACGATTCCTTATCCAAGTAGCCGAGTAATAGGTTGCAGTCGGTGACCGTTGGCTCGCTACCGCCGCGGCCGTAACACACCGGACCAGGATCGGCGCCAGCGCTCTTTGGGCCGACGCGCAGCGCACCCGCACGGTCGACCCAGGCAATCGATCCGCCCCCCGCCGAAACTTCGGCGAGATCGATTACCGGCACGCGGATCGGATGGCCGGTACCGTGCATCCACCGGCTCATGCTGGAGCCGCCACCGACCTCGTAGTCAGACGTTGTTTCGAATTGGCCGGCGCGGATCAGGCTGGCCTTCGCCGTTGTGCCACCCATGTCGAAGGAGAGGAGGTTAAGACGCCCGGTTTGGCGCGCGACCAGTGCGGCAGCGACAACTCCGGCGGCTGGACCCGATTCCACCGCAAGCGCCGGCATGGCCACGACCTCAGCCGCTTCCAGTATGCCGCCATTCGAGCCCATGACGTGGAGCGGCGGCAGCGTGTGACCTTTGGTGACCTGCTGAAGACGTTCGAGATAGGACGACAGGATCGGCCCCATATAGGCACATACGGCCGTCGTGCTGGTGCGCTCGAACTCCTTGATCTCGGGCAGCACCTCCGATGACAGATAGACCGGCACATGCAGCGCCGCCCGCAGGCGCGCGCCTAGCCGCCGCTCATGGTCCGGATTGAGGAAACTGAACACGAGCGCGACCGCGACAGCCTCGACCCGCGTTTGCTTCAGTGTCGCGATCAATGCGTCGATTTCGTCGTCGGCAAGGGGTGTGACGATGGCGCCGTCCGCGCCGATCCGCTCCGTGATCTCGAATCGCCGACGGCGCGGGATCAGCAACACCGGTGCATCCTGGAAAAGGTCATAGAGATTGGCGCGCGCCGAGCGCCGTAATTCCAGTACGTCGCGAAAACCGCGCGTGGTGATCAGTGCCGCGCGCGCGCCGCTCTCTTCCAGGATGGCGTTGGTCACCACGGTCGTCGCGTGCGACAGCAGCTCCACCTCGGTTGCCGGTACGCGATAGCGGCTCATCGCCATCTCAAGCGCGCCGACGACACCTTCGGTAAGATTGCCAGGTGTGGTCGGGACCTTGGCGACGCCGATGCGCCCGCTCGCCGCGTCAACCAGAGCCACGTCCGTGAACGTGCCCCCGATATCGACCCCGATCCGCCAGCTCATTTGCCCATATCCACGTGCGCGCCGTCGTGCGTTGGATGTACTCGCCAACCGATGTTCGGTCAAACCGATGATATCTCGTTCATGCGTAGCCTAAATTGCGTATCGACGGCCGCCGTCAGTGCTGTTTGACACTCCGATCGTTTGGGGCGGGTGCTCACAAATTATTCCCGCATGTCCGTCTAGCTCCCACAGGCGGCGGAAAAGCGGGCATGGTGGAAGGTCCGAGCCCGCTTGAAACGGACAAAATATGAATGCAGCGCAGAAGCGCTTGATCAGCCACAATCGATGATTATGGTGGTGGGCAGCCGAATTTGCGGAATTGCTATTTTTGCCTATAATCGATCCAAGAGAGCTTTGGCTTCGGTCGAAGTCATTCTGAATATCCTCGTCAAGTTGTGAAAAAATTCAGGGAGGGATCAGATGAAACGCCAATTATTGGCGATCATTGCTGTCGTCGCAGTCGGCGGCCTTGCAATGCCGGCAAATGCGCAGAAAAAGTTCATCTCCATCGGCACAGGCGGCCCAACCGGCGTGTATTTTGTGGTGGGCAACTCCATCTGCCGCATGGTTCACAAAGAGGCTGCCGAGGGCCGCAAAAACGGCCGCCAGCACGGCATTCGCTGCTCGGCCCCGTCGACCGGCGGCTCGACCTACAATATCGGCCAGATCAGCCAGGGCGAGCTCGACTTCGGCGTCGCCCAGTCCGACTGGCAGTACCACGCGTACCATTGCGACAGCAAGAAGGTGACTTGCTACAAGAAGCTGCGGGCCGTCTTCTCGGTGCATCCCGAGCCCTTCCAAATCATTGTCGGCAAGGACTCCGGCATCAATTCGTGGAACGACCTGAAGGGCAAGCGGGTCAACATCGGCAATCCCGGTTCGGGCCAGCGCGGCACGATGGAAGTTCTGATGGCCGCGCACGGCACCCAGACCAGCGATTTCGCCAAGGCCACCGAGCTCACCTCGACCGAGCAGTCGAAGGCCCTATGCGACGGCAAGATCGATGCTTACGGCTACACGGTCGGCGTGCCCAACGCCGGCGTCGCAGTGGCGACTGATGGGTGCGATGCGAGGATCATAAACCTCGACAGCGACGTTGAGAAAAAGCTCGTCGAGAAAAGTCCGTTCTACGCCTTCGCGACGATCCCGAAGGGGACCTACAAGACGACCGATGCGGACGTCACTACCTTCGGCGTCAAGGCCACCTTCGTGACCAGTGCGGACGTGCCCGAAAACGTTGTCTACGAAGTCACGCGCGCCGTCTTTGAAAACATCGACGACTTCAGAAAGCTCCATCCTGCTTTCGCAAACCTGGATCCAAAGAATATGATCAAGGACGCGCTTTCTGCGCCGCTGCATCCCGGTGCTGTGAAATACTATAAGGAAAAAGGCTGGATGTAAGACAGCTGATATGACGACGCCGGCGTCCGTATGGGCGCTGGCGCATTCTTTTGTCGGTTTTCGAGCGAGCAGCTTCAGGGGGAAGCACGATGGCGGAACAGCCTCCTTCGGCGGCAGTGCAGCCGGATGAGGACCTTCAGAAAACCCTCGACGAAGTAGAATACTCAGGCCGCCATCGCGGGCCGCTGCTCGAGAAGGTGGTCGGCACCATCGCGTTTCTCTGGGCGCTGTTCCAGCTTTGGATTGCCTCGCCGCTACCTTCATCGCTGTGGCTGATCGACGTTCAGAAGCGGGGCATCCACCTCGCCTTCGCGTTATTGCTCTGCTATCTGATGTTCCCCGCCGCGCGCCGCCTGGCGCATCGGCGGATCGCGGTCTACGACATCGTCCTTGCGCTGGTCTCGAGCGGCGCGGCGCTCTACCTTTTCCTTGCCTACCGGGGCTTGGTCGCGCGCCAGGGTATTCTCCTGACCGTCGAGTGGGCGGGGTTCACGATGCCGGTCGAAGGCATTCTCGGCGGCGTCGGCATCATCCTGTTGCTGGAGGCGACGCGGCGCAGCATCGGTGTCCCCCTGGTCATCGTGGCCAGCGTTTTCCTGCTGTATTCTATCCTCGGCCCCCGCGTCGATATTCTGATTGCGGCCATCGCCGGGCTGTTCATCGTGGGCGGCGCCTATCAGTCGGTCAAAGGTCGGCTTGGCTTCGCCATACCGCTGTTCGTGCTTGGCGGCGTGGTGATGCTATACGCCTTCCTCGGCGAGGAAGTGCAAAACATCCTCGCCCATAAGGGTGTCTCCCTGAAGCGGCTGATCGGCTACCAATGGCTCGGCGGCGAGGCCATTTTCGGGATCCCGCTCGATGTGTCGGTCAGCTTCGTGTTTCTGTTCGTGCTGTTCGGCGCGTTGCTCGAACGCGCCGGCGCCGGCAGGTATTTTCTCGACCTCGCATTCGCCATGGTCGGCAAATACCGGGGCGGGCCCGCCAAGGCGGCGATCCTGGCCTCGGCCATGACCGGAGCGATCTCGGGCTCCTCGATCGCCAACGTGGTCACCACCGGGACCTTCACCATCCCGGTGATGAAGCGCACCGGATTTACCGCGATCAAGGCCGGGGCAATCGAGGTGGCGGCGTCCACCAACGGACAGATCATGCCGCCGATCATGGGCGCCGCCGCCTTCATCATCGCCGAATTTATCGGCGTCAGTTACTTCGACGTCGTGGTCGCCGCAATCATTCCGGCGCTGACCAGCTACATCGCGCTCCTTTATATCTCGCATCTCGAGGCGATGAAGCTGGGCCTCTCCGGTCTTCCCAAGTCCGAAATTCCGCGGTTCTGGTCCACCTTCATCAACGGCCTGCACTACCTGATCCCGGTCATCGTGCTCATCTATCTTCTGATGGTCGAGCGCTGGTCGGCGTCGAGCGCAGTATTCTACTCGATCGTCTGGATGATGTTGATCATCCTCGGCGCGAAGGTTTTCCCGAGGCGGTTCAACCACGCTTTCCTCTTCGTACCGCTGGGGGTTCCCGTGCTCGTCAGTACCGCGCTGCGCTGGGCGCTCGGCTTTGACATCACGAGCGCCAACGTCTGGGGACTCGTCTTGGCCCTGGCAATTGTCGCCGGCATGGCGCTCACCAGTTGGCTGCAGGACCGCAACGTATACGACGAGCTGAAGGAAGGTTGTACCGAAATCTTCGACGGCATGGTGACGGGCGCGCTCAACATGGTCACCATCGGCGTCGCCGTTGCCACGGCCGGCATCATTGTCGGCGCCGTCTCGTCGACCGGCCTCAACAATGCCATGGTGGGGCTGATCGAGGCGGTCTCCGGTGGCAACGTCTATATCTTGCTGGTGCTGGTGGCCGTGTTGTGCCTCATCTTGGGCATGGGGCTGCCGACGACCGCGAACTATATCGTCGTCGCCTCGCTGCTTGCCGGTGTGGTCGTCGAACTCGGCACGGCCGCCGGGCTTACGCTGCCGCTCATCGCCGTGCACCTCTTCGTGTTCTACTTCGGGCTGATGGCGGACTCCACGCCTCCGGTGTGCCTGGCCGCCTTCGCCGCCGCGGCGATTTCGCGGGCGGACCCGCTCAGAACGGGCGTGCAGTCGTTCCTCTACGATATACGTACCGGCTTGCTGCCGTTCATTTTCATCTTCAACCCGGAGCTCCTGCTTATCGGTGTGGACAGCTGGTGGCGGGGCATCATGGTATTCGTGCTCTCGGTGCTCGCCATCTTCTGCTTCAGCTCGGTCACGCAAGGTTGGCTGATCGTCAAGCTCAAATGGTACGAGGCCATCGCGCTGCTGATCGTAATGATAGCGCTGTTCCGGCCCGACTTCGTGATGAATCAGTTCTACCCGCCGTTCAAGTCGGTCGACATGGCGCGTTTTGCCGCTGGCGAACAGATGGCCGCGCCTGGCTACTCGATCCGGCTGCATATTACCCGCGAGACCGATTACGGCGATCGCCTCAAGCTATACCGCATTGCGACGCCCGAGATCCTGCCGGACCCCGAATTCGGGCAGTATGGCGTGAAGCTCGATAAGGAAAAAGCCGGCCGGTTTGAGGTCGTTGAACTGCAACCGAACGGACCGGCGGAACAGGTCGGCGTCAAGATTGGCGACTATGTGACGGACGTTGATGTAGAACAGCGCGGACTGCCCTCAAAGCGGCTGGTCTATCCGTTTGCCCTGGTCCTGCTGGGTCTCGTCATTGCCTGGCAGCTCGTCCGCCAGCGCCGTGAGCAGGCAGGCGTGACACCGGCCGTTGGTGGTGCTGTATAGGAGGACGGCGGCATGTATAAATAGGTTCTCCTGGCCGTCGGTCGCACTAATGAGATTTGTTCAGCGTGTAACTCAACCCGCCTGGTCCGCCGCATGACCCATGTGCTTCATCGTCGCATCGGCCAGGCCTATCCGGTCGCCACCAGCGGTCGGGGTGTCTTTATTCGCGACAGCGCGGGCAAAGACTACATCGATGCATCCGGAGGCGCTGCGGTCTCCTGCCTCGGCCATTCACATCCCGACGTGCTGGCCGCGATGCATGCGCAGCTTGATCGGCTCGCCTATGCACACACGAGCTTCTTCACCACGGAGGCGGCGGAGGAGCTGGCGGATGACCTCGTCGCGCATGCGCCGGATGGCATCAGCCGTGTCGTTTTTGTCAGTGGCGGTTCTGAGGCGATAGAGGCCGCGCTCAAGCTGGCGCGTCAATACTTTGTCGAGCGCGGCGAAATCCAGCGCCGCATTGTCGTGGCCCGGCGGCAAAGCTACCACGGCATCACGCTGGGGGCGCTTGCTGTCGGCGGGCGGCCGCTTCAACGCGCGCCGTTTGAGCCGCTGCTGATCCAGGCACATCATGTTTCGCCAGTCTACGAATATCGTGAGCGCCGCGCTGACGAGACGCCGCAAACCTACGGCGAACGCCTCGCGCAAGAGCTTGAGGACAAGATCGCTGCGCTTGGCGGTGAAAACGTCATTGCGTTTGTGGCCGAGACCGTGGTCGGGGCCACACTCGGGGCAGTTCCGGCGGTGCCCGGTTATTTTCAGCGCGTACGCGATATCTGCGATCACCACGGCATATTGCTCATTCTCGATGAGGTGATGTGCGGCATGGGCCGCACCGGCACGCTCTATGCCTGCGAACAGGAAGGCATCAGCCCTGACCTCATTACGATTGCGAAGGGTCTCAGCGGCGGCTATGCACCGATCGGTGCGGTGCTGATGCAGAGCAAAATCTTCAAGGCGATCGCTGACGGCTCGGGCGTGTTCCAGCACAGCCACACGTTTATGGGTCACGCGCTCGCCTGCACGGCGACCTTGGCCGTACAGCGCGTGATCCGCCGCGACAATTTGTTGGCCAACGTGCGGGCGCAAGCGGCACACTTGGCGCGCCGCTTGAATGAACGATTTGGCAATCATTCCTTCGTGGGCGACGTACGCGGGCGCGGCCTGTTCCAAGCCGTCGAGCTTGTCTCCGACCGCAGCACCAAGCAGCCCTTCGATCCGGCGCTGAAACTCAATGCCCGTGTGAAGAGCGAGGCGATGGCGCGCGGGCTGATGGTCTATCCTATGGGCGGTACGGTCGACGGCACCCGCGGCGATCACGTGCTGCTCGCGCCACCATTCATTGTCGATGCGCCGATCCTAGACTCCATCGTCGAACGGCTAGGCGAGGCAATCGAGGCGGCGACTGCGCAGCTAGTTGTTAGGTGAAGGTCATGCCGCAGTGACCTGACCTGTGTGTGTACCGAAAACCTCGTTCGCCAGTGATCTTAATTTTAGCTGGTAAAATTCCCTGTTCGCGTGCGGAAATTCCGTGTTCCGCTAAAATAATTCCCTGTTCCGTTAAGTAGGGGATTTCGCTCTAAGTCAGCCGAATCATTGGACGAATGGCGAGCTCTGAGCGGCGAACCGGCCCGAAATTGAAAAATTCCCTGTTAATTTCCCTGTTAGCAGGGAATTTGCGAGTAGAGACAGGTTCGCATGCGACTGCGTCCGCCACCACCCATTTTTTATCTATCTGATGTTGCGTGCTTCTCTCGGAAAAGGTCCCTGTGTGTACTGAAAACCTTATCCGCGTAGCTGAGGTGTCAGAATCGTCTAAGCTGGCCCAATGATTGGGCTGCTTTGTTTATTCCTTGCTCTTGTGGCCTCGCCATTCAAGTCGAAGATCCGACTTGAAGCAGAGAATGCGGCCCTCCGACGTCAGGTGATCGTTCTACGGCGTAACGTAGGGTGCCGGGTTCGGCTGACGAACAACGCCCGCTGGTTCTTGATCTAGCTATATCGGTGGTTTCCGTCGATTTTGCAGGTCCTCACGATCGTCCAACCTGAGATCCTTGTGCGGTGGCACCGTGCCGGCTTTCGCTGCTATTGGCGTTGGAAGTCGCGCTCGCGGGGAGGGCGGCCGCAGATTGATATGGACGTCCGCGCCCTGATCCGGGAGATGAGCATAGAAAACCCGCTTTGGGGTGCGCCGCGTATCCACGGCGAACTTCTCAAGCTTGGGTTTGATGTCGCGCAATCAAGCGTCGCCAAATACATGGTCAAGCGAAGCGGACCTCCAAGTCATGGATGGCATACTTTTCTGCGGAACCATGCGCCGGACATTGCCGCCATGGATCTATTCGTTGTCCCGACCATTGGCTTCAGCCTGCTCTATGCCTTCGTCGTCGTCCGTCTGGACCGCAGAGACTTGGTCTGGGTCAACGTCACGACAAAACCGACCGCTGAATGGGTCGCACGCCAGTTAACTGAGGCCTTCCCCTGGGAAGCGGCGCCGCGCTACCTCATCCGAGATCGGGATCGCATCTATGGCGCCGTCGTCACGCGCCGATTGCGCGCCATGGGCATCCGGGACAAGCCAACTGCGCCGGCCTCGCCATGGCAGAATGGCTTTGCCGAGCGGCTGATTGGATCAATCCGGCGCGAGTGTGTGGATCATTTCATCGTCCTGGGCGAGGCACACCTGCGTCGGATCCTGCGAAACTATGCTCGCTATTACAATGTGATGAGAACACACCGGTCATTGGATAAAGATGCGCCCGTCTCTCGCCCGGTTCAGCGAACCGGAATCATCAAATCGCATCCCGTTCTAGGCGGACTTCATCACCATTACGTTCAGGTTTAGGTTTTCGGTACACACAGGACACAGAGTGGACATGGGAGATATGTTTGATTTTGACCCTCATCGCGCGTTGCTTGGTGTCCGCCTAACCCCCTTCCCGTGTGCACGCGGGAGTTGCTACGATCCCTCCTCTAGTCTCGGTCGACGGAATGAGTGTATTCGTGATTGGACCCCCGTAGGGCAATGCCAAGTTATGTGCGGTTCAGATGCGTCCCCAGCATGCCGCGAGATGGCAGGACGCCATACACCGGTAGCAGAAGCGGCGCGCGGTGGCAGGTCGACTGATTTCGGCTGAACCGAGCACACGTAGAGGAGGACGATCAATGGTCAATTCCGAATGGAAAAAAGTGGCCGTCGGTTGCCAGGGCGGCGGAATGCATGCTGCTTTCGAGGTCGGTGTCCTTACCGAAATACTCAAGCACATCATCGAGCAAAAGACGCGGAAGGGTACCGACAATCAACAGCGGATCGAACTGGTGGGCTTGAGCGGGACATCGGCCGGCGCCTTGTGCTCGCTGATGGTTTGGTACGGCCTCGCTCCGAAGAAGGGAAGCCCTGGCTCTGGCTCAGAGCAGGAAGCGATCGACAAGCTCAACCACTTCTGGGATGACTTCGTTGCCAAAGGTGGCGTCGAGAGCGTGCTGAACTTCCTGACGTACCGCACGTTCTGGGCGGAGGAACTTGAGATACCGCTGCTTGGAATAAATGCACCGGCTTTCAGCACCCTCAGTCCGTACGGTGCAATCTTCAAGGCGGTCACTGCCTGTCTGCCAAGCCTTGGCGTACGCAAGCAATACTTTGATTTGCATAATTTACTTGCCGAGACATGTCCAGCGTTGAACGCCGAGAACAAAATCGACTGGGACAACGTAACGACGCGCCTGCTGATCGGCGCCTCGGAGGTTGTCAATGGCTTTGAGGCTGTGTTCGATTCGGACCTCAACCGGACAAAGCAAGGAAAGCAGGTTCACCTTTGGCGCCAGCGATTGCCGCTCGCTTTGGAGGGAGTCGCCGCATCAGGCACGCTGCCCATTTTCCGCAAGGCCGAGCATATCGACGGCAGCTATTACTGGGACGGCCTTTACTCGCAGAATCCACCAGTGCGCGAATTCATTGCGGGAACTGAAAATGTGCCCAATGAACTGTGGATCGTGCGCATCAATCCGCAGCAATGGCCGGAGCTACCCAAATCCAGTGCCGACATCCAGGATCGCCAGAACGAACTGATGGGCAACCTGTCGCTGCACAAAGAGCTGGATTTCATTCTGAAAGTCAACGAGTGGAGCGGGCGGTACAAAGACTTTGGCAAGGACCACGAGCAGGTGACCGTGCGCACGATCAAGATGAAGCAAGCGACCGCCGACGAACTGCGGTTTTCGTCCAAGTTTGACCGTAGTCGCGACTTCATGGAGAAGCTGCGTAAGGAAGGCGAACAGGTCGCCCGGGAATGGCTCGCCCTCTGGGAGGAAGGTAACGCCGGAGAATATCCGGAAGACGCCGCGTATCGCTGAGACAGCCGAAAAAGAGACAGGAAGATCGGCTACCGGCATTTAGCGGACGTTTTATCTAAACTTCTAGCTAAAGTGGGCATCCTTTTCGGTGAGCGAAACGTCTGCTAGTGAGCCGAAGCGGACATTGCGACAGTGCCGCGCCTTCCGGTATGCTAACTTAAGTTGGCACGATGGCCTGCCTGTGCTTTCGGGAAGGCAATGAGACGACGCGAATTGGCGCTGTTAGGCGGTGCAGCGGTAGATTGGCGACTCGCGGCGCGGGAGCAGCCCTGTACCCGGCACCGGCTTAAATTATATTCGCGTATGTCGGACGGCTCGAGTTACTCCGCTGCGGCTCTTCGGTCGCGCGTCGTGGGTTGGTGACAACCGGCTCGCGAGTGTGAAACGGCATTAGGGCACTACCATGGACGTTGGCAGTTGGCTGCGAAACCTGGGACTCGGACAGTATGAGCCAGCATTCATCGAACACGCTATCGACTTCGATGTGCTGCCCGAGTTGACCGAAGACGATCTCGAAAAGCTCGGGATGCTGCTGGGCGAAAGGAAACGCTTCATCAAGGCGATTAAGGCGATGGCTGGGGGCGCTCCCAGCGCATCGATCACGAGAGAAGTGTCGGAATCGCAGAGCAACCACCATCCCCTCGCTGCTGCCGAACGCCGTCATTTGACCGTGATGATCTGTGATCTAGTTGGCTCGACTGCTCTAGCGACCCGACTCGATCCAGAGGACATGAGCGCCGTCATCGATGCTTTTCAGGTCGCCTGTGCACGTATCACGCTGGCCTTTGATGGTTTCGTAGCTGATTTCCGGGGCGACGGAGTGCTGGCGTATTTTGGCTATCCCCGTGCACACGAGGATGATGCCGAGCGAACCGTGCGCGCAGGGCTCGATATCGCTGCCGCAGTTGCACGACTGAAGACGCCCGCAGAAGAACCGCTCTCAGTCCGTATTGGCATCGCCACCGGTTTAGTCGTAGTCGGCGATCTCGGTGGCAAGAGCGCGTTACGGGAGCATACAGTGATTGGTGACACGCCGAGCATTGCGGCGCGCCTTCAGGCCTTGGCCGAACCCGGAACCGTCGTCGTCGCCGCTTCCACACGTCGGCTGCTCGGCGATCTGTTCTGCTTGCGCGATCTTGGCCTTCACAAAGTCAAGGGTATTGCTGAACCGATCGCGGCGTGGGTAGTTGACGACGTGTCGGATTCCGAGAGCCGCTTCGAGGCGATCCATGCGGCGGTTCTAACTGATTTCATCGGCCGCGAAATCGAACTCGATTTTCTTCTAAAGCGCCAACGGCTCGCTTGGAAAGGTGAAGGCCAGATCGTGCTGATCTTGGGCGAGCCGGGGATCGGCAAGTCGCGTCTTGTGACGGCCCTCCAAGAGCGGATCGCCGACCAGCCGCACACACTCTTGCGATACCAATGTTCGCCTCACCACACCAACAGCGCGCTTTATCCGTTCATCGCCCAATTGGAGCGAGCAGTGGGGTTCAAGGCAGACGATACCTCCGAGGAGCGCCTTAATAAGCTGGAAGCTCTTCTCGCTATAGCGACACCGCGAGTTCAGGATACAACCCCACTTTTTGGCGCGCTACTGTCGATCCCCCTTAACGACCGGTATCCGAAGCCACCGTCCAATCCCGCGCAGCAACGCCGCCGCACGTTCGCCGCAATGCTCGATCAATTCGAGAGTCTCGCACGTCAGAAGCCCATCCTTCTTTTGTTCGAGGATGCGCACTGGGCCGATGCTACCTCCCTCGAGCTAATCGATCTGATTGTCGAGCGGTTGCGCCAATTGCCGGTCCTTGCCCTGTTCACCTTGCGACCGGAATTCGAGCCGCCTTGGGTTGGTCTCCCCAATGTAAGCACATTGGCGCTCGGTCGCCTCGACCGCAATAATGTTGAAAGCATAGTCACGCAGGTGGCCGGCGGCCATGCCCTACCCGCCGAAGTGATGAACCAGATTATCGCCAAGACGGATGGCAACCCGTTATTCGTCGAAGAACTTACAAAGGCGGTACTTGAAGGGGACATCCTGGTCAAGGACGCAGACGGCTATCGACTCGACGGACCTTTACCGCCGCTCGCCATCCCAACGACCCTTCAGGACTCCTTGATGGCGCGGCTCGACCGTCTAGCGTCAGTGAAGGAGATCGGCCAAATAGGAGCAGCCATCGGGCGTGAGTTTTCATTTCCTTTGATACGCGAGGTGGTCGGTCGCGACGAACCTTCGCTAAAGCGTGCTCTCGCCAAACTTGAACAGGCTGAGCTCCTGTTCCACCGTGGTGAACCACCGGAGGCAATATATAGCTTCAAACACGCGTTGGTGTGCGATGCGGCATATGAGAGTATGCTCAAGAGCCGTCGCCAGCAATTGCACGGCCACATAGCGCGCACGATGGTGAAAAAGTTTCCGGACATTGTTGTGAGCCAACCGGAAATCGTAGCCCACCACTTCACTGAAGCCGGTCTTGTTCAACCCGCGATCGATTACTGGCTTAAGGCCGGCAATCTCGCACTCGGCCGCTCAGCGAGTGCTGCTATCAGTCATCTTAAACAAGGTTTGAATTTGATTCCGAGAATCGACGACTCGATGCAACGCAACAAAGCCGAGTTACTGCTCCAAACGTCGCTTGGTAACGCGCTCCGGGCGACTGAGGGCTGGAGCACTGAGAGTGTGAAGCATGCGTATACGCGAGCACTTCAGCTGTGCAAACAGACTGGGCTTGATGAACATGCCTTTCCCGCAGTGTTTGGTCTGTGGACCTGGAATTTCCCGCGTGCGACGCTTGCTGAAGCGCAAGGTCTTGCTGAGCATTTGTTGAATATAAGTGAGAGTATAGACAACTCAGTTTATAAGGCTCTGGCCCACGAAGCGCTTGGGTTCACATTATTTGCACAAGGCAAATTTACCGCTGCCCACGCGGAGCTAGAACGCAGCATTATCCTGTGTGAGGACAGTAAGGCTGCGGCGTATCTTGACCTGTCAGCGCAAGACCCACGGGTTCATGTAAGGTCATATGACGCTATCATACTTTGGCTGCTCGGATTTCCGGATCGGGCGTTGTCGCTTTGCGCCGAGGCCCGCCGTTACGCCGATGTATCTCGACATCCGTTCGGCGAAGCAATGGCACAAGCGATAAGCCTTAGAGTACATCAGCTTCGCGGCGAGACCGCCATCGTTGCGGGCCAGGCTAACGCGGCCATCGCGCTCTGCGAAGAGCATGAGTTTGTGCACTATCTAGCCATGGCCAAAATTTTGCGCGGATGGGCAAGGGCCCAGCAAGACGAATTTGACGAAGGTATTGCTGAAATTCAGGAAGGTTTGGAAAAAGAACGGGCCACCGGCGCCTTGTTATTTGAGTCGTACTCTCTAGGGTTATTGGCTGATGTATGCATTAAAAACAAACGTTATGAGCAAGCGATCGAATTTTTGGGCCCGGTGCAATTCAGGTTCGATTATGAGAACACTGAACGCTTTTATGCGGCAGAAATATATCGTTTACTTGGCGAAATATATTTACGATCGAATCAAAATCTGGATCAGGCGGAGCATTATTTTTCTAAAGGCCTTAAGGTGGCACGCGAACAGAAAGCCAAATCTCTTGAACTTAGACTGTGCCTGAGCATGTGTGATTTGTACGATTTGGGACAAGATGCTGAAAAATATCGCTCACAACTCGGCGACATCTATGGGTCTTTTAGCGAGGGATTTGAAACTGCGGATCTCGTGAGAGCCAAGGCAACGTTGAAAAACGCTTGATTGATTTTCGGTCTCGCTCGATCTTCGCGCGAATCGCGATGGCGCAGCCCTCGCGCGACCGTAGACCAACCGGCAGACTCCATTCCCGCCATTTAAAGATAGAGTTCACTTAAACCGATTTAAGACTCGATATGTCTCATATGATCGTGGGTCTTAACGGTTATTGCCTCTCCGGTTTAGTGTCAGGCTTTCTCATCGAATCAGGAAATTGACGAACTCATTGTTGATTGTTTCCACAATGTACTTCCCATCGTCCGCCATCAAAAAATGTGAACCTTTGCGTACATGGTTGGTGAATCCGCCGCGAGTCAGCTCGCCCCAGCCAGCGGAGTCTTGTTCCGATACCCAGAGGTCTGAATCGCCGACAAAACTACTGATCGGGAAGGAAAAAGGCTCGACGGGCTGATACTTATAATTGTAGACCATCCCAAACTCAGCGCGGATTGTCGGCAACAGCAGCTTCCTCAGCTTCGGTATCGCCAACATCTTGTTGGCGGCCGGAGTATCGAATTGCCGTATGATATCCGCGAAAATTTCGTCCGATTGGACGTAGGGAGGAACTCTGACGTCAAACTCGCGATGCAGCATCATGTCGTAAGCCAAGTTATCCTCAAACTCTCCTCGGCGGTTTAACAGATGCGGCGGTCTAACTCCGCAGGCAAACGCGTGCCTGATAAAGTGCAGAGGCTCTTTGGATAGCGCGCAAAGTGTCGCAAACATAGTGAGCCCGCCGAGGCAATGGCCAAAAAAGGCAGACGGCCTGTCCAGCCAGTCAACCATTTCCGGCAGCAGACCATTTACGAAAGTACCCAGGTCATCGACGGCGGTTTCATTGATACGGGTCCCGCGTCCCGGCGCCTCGACCGCCACTACCTCCACAGTGCCATCGAACAATTGCGCCCAATCTCGAAACGATACAAGGCCGCCTCCTGCATAGGGAAAACAAAACAAACGGACTTTGGCATCCGGATTCGATCGAGGTGTGATCAACCACTTCCCAGCGGTTCGCGGTGCGATGTTAAAGGAAGTGCGAAAATCTGCCGTACCGCAATCATCTGCCCCGGCTCCGTTACTGGCGAGTGGCGTCTTTTTATTCATTCCGTCATCTGGATAATCCTGCAGGCCATTTAAGTTTTCCGCAGGATTTATTGATGTCTCATCCGGCACGTATCCAGTTGTGACTTGTTGGATTCCCGCCCTGCTCAGTAATTGATCGCTCGCATTTCGGGTTTCCGCTGGTAGCGAACGCGGAATTCCAAGCGCCGCAGACGCCGCCCACGAATTGACGTGCGCGACATCTATGGTTGAGTTTTTAGACAATGTGCTGGTAACCGACGCCGATGTTATTGCCGACTCAAGTTCGCCAGCCTCGTTCTCTGCGGTTCGTCCAAATAGATCGGACAGATAATTAACAAGCTGGTTGATAGTCGGCCCGCTGATGAGCTCCGAGATTGGAACCAATATGCCAAATTCATCCTCCAGGTCATTCGCCAGAGCCACGGACCTCAACGAATCCAGACCAACTTCATTCAAAGGTCGTTTCGGGTCGATGGGCTCTTCGAAGCCAAGCTCTGCCATTATGCATTGTTGCAATCTGTTCAAAAGCAATTGACGTGCTCCGTCATTCACTGGGATAGGAGGTGCAGCCGGGGTGCTCCTTCTTTGCGAGGGTTTAGACGATCCGAAATCCTCGTTTTCATTCAAAAGCTCCGCTAGGAACGGAGGCTTGCTCACCTTGACGGCGTAAGTCGGCCAGTCAACAACTGCTACCGCGATCTGGCCCACATTGCAGTGCATCAACTTGTCGAACGCCTGCATTGCAAGATTGGGAGATAAGAATTTTACGCCCAGCGACGACCACATCGCCTCACCACGAGCACCCGAAACGGTCGCCAACCCGCCCCCTGACCAAGCAGACCAGTTAATCGCCGTGGCAGGCAGGCCCGCGGCGCGGCGGTGAGCCGCCAAAGAATCAAGAAAGGTGCTGCTCGCACTGTAGTTTCCCTGGCCGGCGGAACCTAATAGACTCAATATAGAAGATTGCAAAATGAAGAAGTCTAGCTCCAGCGATTTCGTGCATTCGTGAAGGAGCCAGCTTCCATACACTTTAGGCTCGAATAGACGCGAGAATCTGTCCCAATCAAGTAGGGCGATAATTCCGTCATCCAAGACGCCAGCCGAGTGCACCACACCTTTTAAAGGCGGGAATTCATTGCTGATTATCTTCATGAGGCGGCCTACGTCTTCATCGCGGCTGATGTCGGCTGACACGACACGGATTGTTGCGCCTTTAATTTCTGCCAGACTGTTTAGTTGCCGTGCCGCTTCGGAATTTGCATTTCGACTTGTCAGGACAAGGTGTTTGGCGCCTTTGTCTATTAGCCATTTGGCGACACTGTGCCCCAGCATTCCCAGACCACCGGTCACAAGATAGGTAGCATCCCCGCGGATCCGCAGCAGCTGTGCCTTCAGTTCTGCAAGAGGTTGCCTAACAAACCTTTGAATAATGCGGTGGTTGCTGGCGGAGATTGCAATCTGGGTCTCGCCATCTGGATGGAGCAACTCCGCCGCCAACAAATCTATGTCCGGCGCCCGGTCCCCCTTCAGTTGCAGATCAATCAATCCTCCCCAAATGGCGGGGTATTCGATCGCGGCGGTTCGTCCCAAGCCCCACAGAGGCGCCTGAACCGGATCAATATGCTGGTCCTGCCCCTCGGAATTTTGGGTGTTTGCGGTTACAAACCAAAGTCGCCTGCCACTCAAGTTCGTCGATCGAGTCTCTGCAAGGGCATGCAGGATTGCCAGTGCGCCACGGCACATCATCTCACTGCTGCTCTTCAATCTTGCGAGGGTTAGACCTTCTATTGACGGCGCATCCAATCCCCACAGGTATACCACGCCATTGCACGGTAGTGTCTCGCTGGCAGCAAACTGCTCCAACAAGCGGCGAAATTCGTGCGGCTTCCGTTCGTTCACGATCCACGTTCGGGGACCGTGTTGAGCGAATGCATCCTCTCTGTACACGAGATGGCAATGATGACCCGCTGCTTCTAGTCTACCAGCCAATCTCACGCCGACGCCTTCAGTATCAGCGAAGATTATCCAGCTTGCTGGGGTGCGATCGTTCTCAGGTCTGGTGGCCTCTCGAACGTTCTTCCGCCAGGTTGGCCGATAAAACAAGTCGTCCGTGCCAGCTCGAGGCATTTGCACTTCCGTAAGCGGCAACAGGCGCACGGTCAATCCTTCCAGATCTGCCACTGGCCGCTCCGTGTCGTCGTAAACCCGAATGTCGACCACCTGCGTATCGTCTTTCTCGACACTCCGCAGTTTGATGTGTACCCACGCTTTGACGACCCCGTCCTGATAGCAGCGAAATCCTTCCAGCGAGACGGGCAGATAGGAGTTGCGGCGACCGCCTTTGGTCTTCTCTGCATCATCAAGTACGAGCGGATAGGCATGCAGGCACGCATCCAAAAATGCTGGATGCATCACGTATTGTGTGTTTGCCAAACCCTCCGGTAGCTGCACTTTAGTAAGCGCCTCATGTTGGCCGAGGTATAATTCCCGAACGCCACGAAAGCTCGGCCCGTATTCAAGTCCGAGCTTGTCTAGCCGGTCATAGAAATCGGCAACGGGCAGTGTTTGCTGACAACGGGCCCGGATTTGCTTCGTCGAAAAGGCTGGCCCAGAAGGTTCTTCTGACTTGCGCAGAGTCCCCGTCATGTGGGTATGCCAGACCTTCGAGTCCTCAGTGTCTACGCTTACCAGTTTGAAACTGGCCCTGCCGGACTTTAGCGGCGTTACCATAATTCGCACAGTCCGATCTTCTCCATTGGCAAGTGACATTGCCTCGTGATGCATCGCATTATCGAATCTGACCCGCGACGTTCCGAATTGCGTCCGGCCGACGACCGTGGCGGCTTCCAATTCGGCTGTGGTTGGGAGAACGATGATTCCCGCAACTCTATGATCGGAGAAGAAGCTGGCGCGCTGCGCGCTGTAGCGCGCCTCATAACAAACCCCTTTGGTCGTCGAGTTTACACGCGTGCCCACCAACGGATGGCGTCGTTCGTCAACTTTCTGGACGCGTTGAGCATAGATCGTATTGTCCTCTATCCAGTGACGTTCGCGCTTGAAGGGGTAGGTTGGCAATGGTATTCGTCGCCAAAAAGCATCGGCGTGCACTGCAGTCCAATTCATATTGTGGCCGGCGAGATACAGCGCGGCCAGCATTTCAGTAATCGACTCGGCGTCTGACTTTTGACGGTTTAGTGCAGCAATCCAGGCAATGGACCTACCCTTTGCTCCCAGGCACACTTGCGCCATCGGCAGCAGTGCCGGGTGCGGCCCGATTTCGAGAACGGTTCGGCATCCAAGTTCAGCAAGCGCAAGCATCCCATCTCCAAACCGCACTGTTTCACGAAGGTGCCGGCGCCAATAGAATTTGTCAGGCGCGGTCGGCATTAACTCGCCAGTGAGGTTGGATATCAGGGGCACTTTGGGAGAGTTATAGTTAATCTGACCTGCAACGTTTTCCAGATCATCAAGAATGGGCTCGGTTCGCGCTGAATGAAAACCATTTGAAATTCGCAATTCCCGATAACTGATATTCTGACGGTCCAACTCTGCTGATAGCATTCTCAATGCGTCGCGCTCACCAGACACGACCGTATTCAACGGTCCATTGATTGCGGCCACACTAATCTCGGGAGCGATTTTAGCGATGAGCGGCCGTACCACAGATTCGTCGGCGAATATCGCAGTCATAACCCCACCGGCCGGTAGTCGGTGCATCAACGCACCGCGAGCAGTGACCAATCGCATCGCGTCTTTGAGCGTCATTACCTCCGCTGCACAAGCAGCGGCAATTTCTCCCAGACTGTGCCCAATTACTGCGTGAGGCAGGATGCCCCAGGATTTCACAAGTTCCGCCAAAGCATACTCAACCGCAAACAGTGCAGGCTGAGTGTAGTCAGTGCGATTGACCAGTGCATCGTCACTGTCTGCAGCAAAAATCACCTCGAGCAAGCCCTGCTCAAGGTATGGATGCGCCAAAGCATGACAACGATCCAAAGCATTACGGAAAACAGAGTGGGTGCGATATAGGTCCGCGGCCATGCCCGCGCTTTGCGTGCCCTGACCCGAAAACATGAATGCGATTGACGAATTGCTGGCACGCTGCAGGCTCGACGTATCTTTAGCCGCGGTTCGCAGCCATGCTCCGAGGTGGCTTTTCAGTTCTGCTGCGGATCGGGCAAGTGCGGCGAAACGAAATGCAAACTGGCTTCTGCTAACGTTAGTGGTATAGCAAACGTCGCCAATCGGTGCGTCGGGATTGTCGTTTAGCCAGTTCATAAGTTGATTGACACGTGCCACCAACGCGTCAGTGCTTTTGGCTGAAAGGGTAGCCAAGCACGGGAAAACGTCTGGTGACTCGTTCTTGGTCGTCAGGGTTCGCGGCGCCTCTTCGAGGACAGCGAAGGTATTCGTGCCGCCGATCCCAAGGCTATTTAGACCGGCTCTCCGCGGCGTGTCCGCAAGAGGGAAATCTTGCAGTTTTGTATTTACGTAAAAGGGCGATGATACGAAGTCGATTCTAGGGTTCGGCGTTTCAAAATTGATGCTCGGGGGAATTTGTTTGTGATACAGCACGAGCGCAGTTTTGATCAGGCCGGCAATTCCCGCTGCTTGTTCCGGATGCCCAATATTGGCCTTTACTGAACCAATTGCACAGTACTGCTTGCGGTTGGTCTTCTTTCGAAAAGCCATGGTCAGTGATTCGATTTCCAACGGATCGCCGACAATCGTCCCGGTCGAGTGGCATTCGACATAGCCGACGCTGTCTGCGCTTACCCCAGCCAACTTCAGCGCATCGATCACCGCTTGGGACTGCTGGCCCAGGCTCGGAGCGGTGTAGCTAATTTTGGCTGAACCATCGTTGTTGGCCGCCGTCCCTTTGATAACTGCAAAAATATGGTCGCGATCAGTGACAGCTTTTTTTAATGGCTTAAGCAATACGGCTCCGACGCCGCTGCCAAAAATAGTTCCCCGGCCAAGGGAATCGAAGGGACGGCAGTGCCCGTCTAGGGAATAAAGGTTCCGCTTTTCCGCCAAGTATCCCTCAACTTGCGGTACGCGCACCACCGAACCTCCTACTAGCATCATATCGCACTCATTGAACCTGAGATTCTGACACGCTTGGTGGACCGCGACCAAGGATGAGGAGCACGCCGACTGGATTGTGAAACTCGGGCCTCGGAGATTCAGCTTGAAAGAAACACGGGTGCTCAAGAAATCTTTGTCGTTGTTAATGTGCGAAGTGCTCGCTGTCTGACCGACAAGATCTGCATGGTGCAGTTTTGCCAGCAGATAGCTCGAAACAATGCCTCCAGCGCTGGAAAGAACACCAACCTTTCCTGGATAGCCAGCAGGGTCATAACCGGCGTTTTCAAACGCTTCCCAGCACACCTCAAGGAACAAGCGATGCTGCGGGTCCATCAGTGCCGCATCTTTTGGGGAGTAACCGAAGAACGATGCGTCAAACATGTCGACGTCCCGCAACATCGGCGCAGCCTTTACGTAACTGGGATTGGCAACCAGGGATGGGTCGACATTGGCTGCGAAAAGTTCTTGATCAGAAAAAAAAGTGACGGACTCAATGCCGTCACACAAATTCTTCCAATATTCCTCAGCTGTGGCCGCTCCGGGAAACCGACAAGACAAGCCGATTATCGCGACGTCATTCCGCTGTGAATTACTCATTTCGACACCTCAATCACCACAACGAGTCCGAAATCAATGTCGGCTCAGAATATCACCAAATCCAAAGACCTCATCTTTTTAAAAAAGCATATAAGCTTTTATAACCTATTGGAGTGCGCAGAGTATATTGGTTACGTTAGTCAGTGGTTTTTCTACTTGAATAGCGGTTGGGCTTATTATCCTTCCTTAGTTTATCTAATAGATCGGATATGGTGGCTAAAAGCGTCTCTTGGGCCTCGATAAAAAAAATTGAACCAGAGGCCAATTTTGGGAAAGTTTTTGCATATGTCTCTTCTAATTTCTTTTCGAGATCGCGATCAAGAAGACTTCTCCACTTTCCCGACGGATCCAAGATCATCATCAGAGCTTGGAGCTCACGCGACGTTAGATGCTCGATCGGCCGAACATGGCTGGCATCTTCAATGCCTCTTTTCATAATCGCGAGCATTTCTCGTTGGAAGGACAACCAAGGCAATGCTAGCAAAACGAAATTTCTCAAAACGCGGCCATTGCCGTTTTGAGCATGACCAAGGCCGCCATCCTTATTGTTTGTCATCTGGGCGCCCTTTAGATGTTCGGCGGATGTTAACCTCGTAAGCGGGACGAGGCAGCACCGCGAATACGGACCTAGGAAAGCAGAGGCTTAGAGCAAAAATGCACCCGATGCGTGTCATCTTTCACCCGATCTAAAATCGGCACGGAAAATACGCCCGAGCCCGTAAGATACATTTTGCCCGACGATTCAGCAACGCCATAAATGCATCGTCACTCTGTTCGCTAAACAAGGGGGTGCCGTCAGGCGGCGGCCGCCAACTCGGATAGACTTAAAGAGGCGGACCTTCGATTGCGTTTTCGTATCGGTAAACTGCGTCATGAGCTTAATCGTACAGCGCTTGTGCATTAGGGCACGAAGACTTTGACTTGCCGCAGCAACCTGTGACGCCGCCGTAAGCCATCGCCACTCAGGGCTCATTCGGTGTTTTCGGAAATTACCCGCGTGAGCGCGTCCAGCGACAAAATCCTTAACCCTCCGCGTTCTAGCCTGATCCATTTTTGACGCTGCCAGGCGCGCAATTGCTTGTTTGCGCTCTCGCGGGAGACGCCGATCAGTTGACTGATTTCGCGTTGCGTCACCTTGAGTTCTTGCGAAGGCTTAGACGAGGAATGTTCGTAAAGGTAAAGCAGCGCTTTTGCGAGGCGGGCGTTAAGTCCAAGAAAGACGATGTCTTCGACTTGTTCACTGGTCCGCCGCAGGCGCCCGCACAAGATTTCCAGCAAACGCAACGCAAGTTGAGGATAGTCTTGCAGCAACGGTAGAAAATCCCGCCGCTCAATAACCATGAGCTCACCGGATTCAATCATCACCGCGTCGGCTGTGCGTGGACCCCCGTCGAGAAACGCGATCTCCCCAAAGATCTCTCCAGGTACAATCAAGTTGAATACGGCATCTTTCCCTTGACTAGAAGGCGCGCTGACGCGCACCGCGCCGGCGCAGATGGCATACAGATTGGTTCCCACATCGCCTTTGCGAAAAATCAGCGTCCCCTTTTTTACTTTGCGCGTGAGGGCGTGGGGTATCAAGCGCTCAACAATCCGGTCGTCCAAACCACTGAAAAATGGATGGGACCGAAGCAGGGCCCCCTTTTCCAGCGGTTTTGGTGGAAATTGGGTGTTGGCGCGCATGAAAGATGTCCGGCTTGCTCAGCGTAAGGTCCGGCAAAATTGCTGCCTATCGGCAGCTATACTAATTCGGAAGCGCCTGCTTGGGTACGCGAATTCGAAGCGCAAAAACATGCGATTTTTCGGCCTCTACTGCTCTGGCGGTCGCGCATTAGGGCAAAATTGCGCGTACTCAATCAATCTTCGTAATAACTTGCCGACACAGCTATCGAACCCAAAAAAGATTAGTTGAACTGTGAAGCTTCTCACATAAGCGGAAACTCGCTGTCTCTATCTTCATGTGCATCAAAACGGACAGCTCCAGAAGCGTCCATTGCACATGGAGGCGAACATGTCATGCCTTCCTAAGGTTTCTGACGTTCAGCGCTGCATCGTCAAATTTCTCGCTGAGCGATTCGATAAGGTTCGCATGCGAAATGCGTTTGCTGATGCGCGGCGAGCCCAAGCTGCACGCCTCCTCGCGCAACAGGTCGGCGCGCCCCTCGATCACCGTCGGGATTCAATGACACTTCCACGTCAAGGCCGAAACGCTGCGATTGGCCTCTGATCGAAGACCAATCGCCGTTCAACGTGGCATCTAAGAGCCTCGCGATGAAAAGCGTCCTCGTGTTTTAAAATATCGTTCTCTGTGAGCGAGCTCACATTGGCCTGCAGCGCACCGCTTTACAAAGGCCGCGATGGCTACCGGCTTTATCCCACCGGGAGGTACTTATGACCGTCTCGTCTCGCCATCGAAAGGCCGAAACCAAAAATAATTCGCGGGAAATTTTCGTCGGATTCGTCTGGCTCGTCGTCTACGCCGTCATAGTTATGACCGCCATTTGGCGCGATGCGCGGCCGCTGCTGGCCGCAATGGATCTGTCGGGGGTCGTTTAACGAGAGTCCCACAATGCAAATGCAGCAAGTTCGGTATTTTCTGGCTTTGTGCCAAGAGCGCAATTTCACCCGCGCGGCGCGGCGGTGCGCAGTCACGCAGCCAACGCTGACCATCGCGATCCGCCGCCTCGAAGCAGAGCTCGGCGGCTCGCTATTCATACGCGAGGGGCGAATTAGCACATTATCCGCTCTCGGGGTTACAGTGCAGCCGCACCTGGAAGCGATAAATGCCGCTGCGAACGAAGCCAAGCGCGCGGCAGCGGCCTTCCTTGCGGCAAATGCCGCCGCGCCGACCTTGCGACCGGAGCCTGTCCCAAGTTTCAAACCTGAGGAGAATGCCTTGCACAAATTCACTATTGGCACGGCAGTCGCGGCTGCTCTGTTCCTCGTGACGTGGACCGCCATTCGCGTCTCGCATTCGGCGGACGCATCGCCGCCCGCTGCCGTCAGTAGCGCGGCCGATGTCTACACGATCGAATCGAGCGTATATGTGGAGGCCCTGCCGATGATCGATCCATTGTCCGAAGTCGATGAGTAATTGGCCGGCCGGACCCCGGCCGATCGTACTGGACGGGTGCAGCCGGCGTTGAGACCTCCCGCGTCGTCGTACCCGGCCAGCATGTTTTGCCACAATTGCTGACCGCTGGACCTCAATCACTAAGCAACTGTGCCTTCCGAAAACCTCATCCGGAAGCGATTCCAGCATTGGTGGTCGAAATTCCCTGTTCCTGCGTCAAAATTCCCTGTTCCGCCAAAATAATTCCCTGTTCTGTTGCGTAGGGAATTTTGCTGCAAGCTTTTGAATTTCCTCGCGTGTCAGTGTTCAAAATCACGTCAAGAGCGCGGATTCGACGAAATTCCCTGTTAATTTCCCTGTTACCAGGGAATTTGTGAGTGGAGACGGGTTCGACTTGGACTGCGTCCGCCACCATTCAGTATACCGACGCCTTCACCTAGGTAACCCGTGAACGGCCGGACGCTCTTTTCGTTGCGAACAGTCCCGCGAACTGTAGCGATCGACGGGTCATCGTCGCGTTATCGGTCGAGCATCGAATCCCCAGCAGTTTCGCCCAATGGGAATTCGTTGAGGCCGGCGGGCTTGTATCCTATGGGGCGAGCGTTTCCGACTTGTTCGGCCGAGCCGCCGGTAAGGTTGACAAAAATCCTAAAGGTGAAAGGCCAGGTTACTTTCCGGTGGGGCGACCCAGCAGGTTTGAATTGGCTATCAACCTCAAGACAGCAAAGGCATTAATTCGTAAAATTCCGCCTGCCCTTCTTTTAAGTGTCGACGAGGTGATCGAATAACAACGATGCGTGCAATGACCGAATCGGGTCATTAGCGGACAAACGGTCCCCGGCCATACTTTGCATTTGTGCGATTGACCCCAACTGGCCGATTAGAGAAGCGGACAAACGCGGGCGCAACTGGGTTGCCTGCTTTGTGCCAAAAGCGGCCATAAGTTGGTTGCCCTGGTTGTTTGCTTTAGCGCGGTCAGCATTTTTGACGTAGATCAACTCACAAGGTGCGTTTGCTGAGGCAGCTTAGTCGCGTGCCGTGATTTAGTCCTTTTGGTTTGCCCCTTTTGGACCGCACCGCACGGGGAGCCCCGGTTGCTCCGTGCAGCGCCTGGGGTTTTCCCCCTCCCTAACCTTGGCCTTACCGCAATGACGGTCATCGACGTTCACACCCACATGCTCACGCTGGAATTTCCCGACCTCATGCGGGGCGCGAGCGGCGGCAAATACGAGATTAAGAAGACGCGAGCGGGGCAGGACACGATCTACCACGACGGCACGCCATTTATGACGTTGTTCCCTGCCATGTGGGACTATGAGGAACGTATTAAGGTGATGGACGCCGCGCGCGTTGACCTCGCCATCGTTTCGCTCACCTCGCCCAACGTCTATTGGGGCGATCGCGCCACGAGCTTGAAAGCCGCGCAGATGGTCAACGATTCCATGGCCGCCCAGCGGCAAGCGCGGCCGGAGCGTATTGGCTGGTTGTGCTCGTTGCCCTGGCAATTTGCCGACGACGCCAAGGCGGAACTCACCCGCTGCGTGGCTAAAGGCGCGGCCGGCGTCATGGTGCTTGCCAATATCGATGGACGCGACCTGACCGATCCGGGTTTTGCGCCGATCTGGCAGGAAATCGATCGGCTCAACCTGCCGGTGTTGGTGCATCCGACCGCGCCGCAGGGCGTGCGCGCACAGCACATGGACGTGTTCGGCTTGGTGCCGCCCATCGGCTTCATGTTCGACACCACGCTCGCGTTTGCGCGTATGATCTATGCTGGCTTCATCGACCGCTACCCGAAGCTGAAGCTGATTGCCGCCCATGGCGGTGCGACGTTGCCTTATCTTGCCGGACGCCTCGACCGCTGCCACGAGATGATTCCGGCCTGTGCCGAGGTGATCAAGGAAAAGCCTAGCAGCTACCTGCGGCGCATCTGGTACGACACCGTGGTCTACGACCAGCGCGCGCTCGAACTGTGCCTATCGGTCGCGGACTCGGAGCAGCGCGTGCTCTACGGGTCGGATTATCCGCACAATATCGGCGACATGGTCGGCTGTCTTGCCCGCGTGAACGCGCTCAAGCCCGATACGGCCAAGCGCGTCGCCGGAAAAAATGCGGAGAAACTGTTCGCGCTTTGAAATCGTTGCTGCTGCGGCTGGCCTGCAGTCGAGCCGCCGAATTCTGAAACAGGTCAAAAACAAACATTAACAGCATGTCTGCGTTGAGTTCGCCTTACCTGTGTGTACCAAAAACCGCATCTGCATTAATTGGTTGCCAGAATCACCTAACCTCACTGGGCCATGTTCGCGCTGTGCTGCTTCGTTTTGGCTGTTTTTGCCTCGTCATTCAAGTCGAAAAGCCGGCTTGAGGCCGAGAACGCGGCACTTCGGCATCGGGTGATGGTGTTTCGGCGTCAGGTGCGGGGCCGGGTCCATCTCACAAATTTTGATCGGTTATTTCTGTTTCAGCTTTTACCATTGGTTCCTATCGATCCTGCGGGTTCTCGCCATCGTTCAGCCGGCGACGATCGTTCGTTGGCATCGGGCCGGCTTTCGCTGCTATTGGCGTTGGAGATCACGCGCGTGGGGAGGGCGGCCGCAGATTAATACGGAGCTGCGCGCTCTGATCCGGCGGATGAGCATTGATAACCCGCATTGCGGCGCGCCGCGTATCCACGGCAAGTTGCTGAAGCTCGGGTTTGAGGTCGCGCAGTCGATCGTCGCCAAGTACATGATCAAGCGGCGTGGCCCGCCAAGTCAGGGATGGGGCACCTTTCTGCGGAGCCTCGCGCCCGACATTGCTGCTATGGACTTGTTCGTTGTGCCGACTTTTGGCTTCGACCTGCTCTACGACTTTGGTCATCGTCTGTTGGACCGCAGAGAGTTGGTCTGGATCAACGTCACAACAAACCCGACCGCTGAATGGATCGCACGCCAGCTCACCGAGGCATTCCCTTGGGACGAGACCCCGCAGTACCTGGTCCGCGACCAGGACAGCATTTATGAAGTAGCGGTTAGACGCCGGTTAGAAGCAATGGGTATCCGGGATAGGCCCACCGCACGTGGCGCGCCTTGGCAAAACGGCTTTGCCGAACGGCTGATCGGATCAATCCGCCGCGAGTGCGTGGGTCACATGATCGTCTGGGGAGAGGCGCATCTGCGACGGATCTTGCGTGCCTATACTCGCTATTACAACGACATCAGAACGCATCGTTCACTTAATAAAGATGCGCCGATCTTTCGTCCGGTTCAGCGGGCCGGCATCATCAATTCTCGTGCGATCCTAGGCGGCCTCCATCGCCATTACATTCGGGTTCAGGTTTTCGGTACAGACAAACCTTCGGCTTGGGATCCCAGGTCCTGCGAAATCCGGTAGCGCCCCCCTGAAGTGAGGTCGATGAGGGTCATCGCCGAGCAGACGCCAGCGTCGTCGCGAGCATTTTTCCGTAAAACTCCGGCCAAGTTGATGCGATCGGCGTGCAGCCGATCGGCGACGCGGGTCAGGAAATCGTCGATTCCGAAGCCGGCGTCGTAGACAACCGCCGCCAGCCGTACGGTCCCCATTATCGTCATCGCATTGCTCCAGCGGGCAGATTCCCCCGCCAGCGCTGCCGCACTATCCCCGCAACTGCCCGTCAGCTGCCTTGAGTTTAGTCAATGCCTGGTTTTGGGTGGCCTGGTATGCACCAATACCAATAAATCTTGATAGAAGGGGGAATCCCATGCGGGCAATGCAACATTTTACGGCAACCGTTGCGATCGGCCTTTGTGCCCTGCTCGGTGCAGGACTTCAGGCCTCTGCGGAAATCAAAATCGGTAGCGTCCTGGCGGTGACCGGGCCGGCGTCGTTTCTCGGCGATCCGGAAAAGAAAACGTTGGAAATGTATGTCGACGAGATCAATGCCAAAGGCGGCGTGAACGGTCAAAAATTAAAGCTGATCGTCTATGACGACGCTGCTAATCCCAACAGCGCGAAAACCTTCGCCACCCGTCTGGTGGAAGAAGACAAAATCGATGCCATGGTGGGCGGCAGCACCACCGGCGCGACACTGGCAATGATGCCAGTGTTCGAAGACGCCAAGATTCCGTTCATTTCGCTGGCCGGTTCCATCCGGATTATCGAGCCCGTCCACAAGTGGGTCTTTAAGACGCCGCACACCGACAAGATGGCCTGCGAGAAAATCTTTGCCGACCTCAAGCATCGCAAGCTGACCACGATCGCGATGATCTCCGGCACCGGCGGTTTCGGCAAGTCGATGAACGCGCAGTGCCATAAGGTGGCGGGGAAGGCCGGCATCAAGATAGCGATTGAAGAAACCTACGGGCCGCGCGACAGCGACATGACAGCGCAGCTCACCAAGATTCGCAACACGGCCGGCGTGCAGGCCGTGGTCAATCCCGGCTTCGGTCAGGGCCCGGCGATCGTGACGCGCAACTACCGGCAACTCGGGATCAAAGTGCCACTGTATCAGAGTCACGGTGTCTGCTCCAAGCAGTTCATCAAGCTGGCCGGGGCGGCGGCCGAAGGCGTGCGGCTGCCATGTGCGGCACTGCTCATCGCCGACAAGCTGCCGAAGAAGGATCCGCAGAAGCCTGTCGTCGTGAATTATTCGCGCGAATATCAGAAGAAGACCGGGCAGGCGGTCTCTACTTTCGGCGGTCACGCTTATGACGGCCTCATGATCCTGGTCGATGCAATGCAGCGCGCCAAGAGCGCCGACAAAGCCAAGGTCCGCGACGAGATCGAGAAGACCAAAGGCTATATCGGAACCGGCGGCATCGTGAACATGTCCTCAACCGATCATTTGGGCCTCGACCTGTCGGCGTTCCATATGTTGGAGATCAAAGGCGGCGACTGGACGCTGGTGCCCGGCACCTGAGGTGACGATCGGGCAGGCTCGCAAGAGCCTGCCCCTTCGATTCTGGCGGTATTGCACTCAAGCCACGCGAGGCCTTCGACAGGATGGCCGAGTTGCTGCAATTCGTCTTCTCGGGGCTGACAGTGGGCGCCATCTACGCGCTGGTCGCCCTCGGCTTCACGTTGATCTACAACGCGTCGGACATTATCAATTTCGCGCAGGGCGAGTTTGTCATGCTGGGCGGCATGACGACCGTTTTTTTGTCACTTGCCGGCGTTCCGCTGCCGTTGGCCGCGCTCATCGCCATCATCGTGACGACCGCCATAGGATTGGCCCTGCACCGTTTAGCCATCGCGCCGGCACGCGGGGCGAGTCCGGTGGCGCTGATCATGATCACGATCGGCGCCTCGATCTTCCTGCGCGGCGTCGCGCAGATCGTCTTCGACAAGACCTTCCATAGCCTGCCGCCGCTATTCAGCGGCGGTCCGATCCGTTTCGGCGGCGCCACCATTCTGCCGCAGAGCCTGGTGGTGCTGGCAGGCTCTGCCGTCATTGTCGTGGTGCTTTGGCTGTTCGTCGATCGAACCATGCTCGGCAAGGCGGTAATTGCGACCGCGGCCAATCGTCTGGCGGCGCGTCTCATCGGCGTCGATACGCGGCGCATTGTCGACTTTTCATTTGCGGTTTCGGCAGCAGTAGGGGCGATTGCCGGCATTCTCATCACACCCATCACGTTGACCAGTTACGATGCGGGGACATTGCTGGCGCTGAAGGGATTCGCGGCGGCCATGCTCGGTGGAATCGGCAGCGCGCTCGGAGCCGTCGTCGGCGGCCTTCTGATTGGAATGATCGAGGCCTTGAGCGCGGGGTATCTCTCTTCGAGTTACAAGGACGCAGTTGCTTTCGTGATCATCCTTGTCGTCTTGGTTGCCATGCCGCAGGGCTTATTCGGCCGGGTTAAAATTGAACGGGTGTGAGCTTGCGCGCATTGCTGAAAACTCGGTTGCTGTCGGCGATACCGGTCGTAGCAATCGTTATTTTCTTGCCGCTATGTTTTCCGTCGGCATACTACTATCGCATCGGCGCGCTTGTTTTCATTTTCGGCTTGGCGGTCGTGGGGCTCAACCTGCTCATGGGCTTTGCCGGTCAAGTCAGCCTGGGTCATGCCGGCTTTCTAGGCATCGGCGCGTATTCCGTAGCGATCGGCCCGGTTTATTTTGGCGCGCCTTCGTGGCTGTGCCTGCTCGCCGGCGTCATGCTCTCGGGCGCGATCGCTTTCGCGGTGGGCCGGCCGATTCTCAAGCTCAAAGGACACTATCTTGCTATCGGCACGCTCGGCTTTGGACTGCTCATCGCTATCGTGCTCACTAACGAAGCAGACTGGACCGGTGGCCCGGATGGCATGAGCGTCCCCGGGCTTATGCTTTTCGGCTGGCGCGCACACGGATCGGATTCCTGGTATTGGATCTCTGGCATAACCTTTGTCGGCGGATTTGTGCTTGCGCTCAATCTGATGGAGAGCCCGACCGGCCGAGCGCTGCAAGCCATTCATGACAGCGAGATCGCCGCGCTCGTGCTCGGCATCGACGTGGCGCGCAAGAAGCTTACGGTCTTCATAATTTCCGCTATGTACGCGTCGGTGGCGGGGTCCTTTCTGGCGCTGTTCAATGGCCTCGTCACGCCGGATATGGCGGGATTCCTGCGTTCGATTGAATTAGTCGCCATGGTCGTTCTGGGTGGCATGGGATCGATTTTCGGTTCCTTGGTGGGAGCAGCCGTGCTGGTCGTGTTGCCGCAAGTGCTCACCGTCTTCCACGAATACGAGCAGGCATTGCTCGGACTCATCGTCATGGTCTTCATGATCTTCTTGCGTCAAGGCATCGTGCCGTCGGTTGCTTCGGTACTCGCTGGGTGGCGCAAATGTTGATTCTAGAAGCCGAGCGGCTGTCCATTAGTTTCGGTGGCGTGCGGGCCATAGATGAAGTCAGCATCTCGATCGCATCCGGTCAGGTGTTCTCGATCATCGGGCCGAACGGTTCCGGCAAGACTACGCTGTTCAATCTGGTATCGGGCATCTATTTGCCAAACGACGGCAGTATTCGGCTTGCCGGCGACACGGTGACTGGCCTTGCGCCCGATCAGCTCGCTCGGCGAGGGTTATCGCGGACCTTTCAGAATCTGCAGATATTTTCCCGGATGTCGGTGCTGCAAAACGTGATGGTCGGTCGTCACCGTCACGAGCGGACGGGTATTCTGGCCGATTTGCTACATTGGCCATCGGTGGCGCGGCAGAATTTGGCGACCTGGGAAGCGGCGCGTGCGGCGCTTGCCCGCGTTGGCCTCGCCGATGCAGCGAACCGTCTGGCGGGTTCGCTTGCCTATGGTGCGCTCAAACGCCTCGAAATCGCGCGCGCATTAGCCAGCGAGCCAACGGTGTTGCTGCTCGATGAGCCGGCCGCCGGCTGCAATCCTGTCGAAACCCAGGAAATCGATCGCGTTATCCGCTCCATCGTGAAGGATGGAATCACAGTTGTGTTGGTCGAGCATGATATGCGTTTGGTGATGAATATCTCCGACCGTGTTCATGTCCTCGCAAGCGGCCGAACGCTCGCGGAAGGCACTCCCGAACAAGTGCGGTCCAACTTGGAGGTGATCGAAGCCTATTTGGGTGTTCACGATTCTCAGGAGGCCGCGCATGCTTTCGATTGAGAATGTCCGGAGCGCCTATGGCCGCATTGAAGTCTTGCACAGCGTCACGCTCCATGTCCACGCCGGAGAGATCGTCACTTTGATCGGCGCCAATGGAGCCGGCAAGACGACGCTGATGCACGCCATCTCCGGTGTCCAGCCGATTACTGATGGCGCGATCCGGTTCGAAGGCGAGCCGATCGAGAAACGGCCCGCGCATGCGCGGGTGGCGTTCGGCATCTCGCAAGTGCCGGAAGGCCGGCAAATTTTTGCGCCTTTATCTGTGCTCGACAATCTGAAGCTTGGCGCATGGTGTCGTCGCGACGCCGTTCTGCAACCGTCGCTGGCGCGGGTCTGCGCACTGTTCCCGATGCTTGACGCAATTTTGGAAATGCCGGCCGGGGCGCTGTCCGGCGGTCAGCAGCAGATGCTTGCGATCGGACGCGCATTGATGGCAAAGCCCCGGCTACTGTTGCTGGACGAGCCATCAATGGGTCTGGCGCCCAACTTGGTTGAGCAGGTGCTCGCGGTGATCCGTGCCCTCAAAGACGACGGCCTGACCATTCTTTTGGTGGAACAGAATGCGCGCGCTGCTCTCGCCATTGCGGACCGCGCCTACGTACTGGAGACCGGGAGAGTGACGCTGAGCGGGTCCGCCGCCGAAATCCAGGCCGATCGTCGGGTCAGGGAAGCCTATTTGGGTATCTAAAACGCTCGGGGATTGACGTTGGTCAAGTAGACGGGGCGGGAAATCAATTTAATTGTTTCTCGGTTGCAGTCGAATGGTGGGGAGGATGTCGATGAAAAAAAGCCTTCGTCCCGGCGTCTCGCGGATCAGCCGTATTGAGATTAATCGCGACCGGACAATCGAATTCATGGGCGAGGAAGGGCGCGTCTATGGTACGCCCTATCTGGTGCGCGATATCGAGATGACCTGCCGGCAGCTCCTGCTCGACCACGGCGACGCCGGCGAAGACTCGGTTGGGACCGACGTTTCGATCAAGCATCTGGCGCCAACGCTGCTCGGAATGGCGGTCGAAATCACCGCCACCGTCAGCGCAGTCGAAGGCCGCAAAGTGGTGTTCGAGATATCGGCCAAGGACGATCTCGACCTCATCAGCACCGGCACGCATGGTCGTTTCGTGGTAGACGTGAAAAAGACCGTCGAGCGGCTGAAAGCGAAAGCGGCCAAGCTTGCCGGCACCAAGTCTGGATAAACCGATATGCCGGGCAAGCCCAAGCACGCCGAACAGACCGTCTCGACCTATTGCTACCAGTGCGTCGCTGGGCCGGACCTGCTGAAGGTGCGCGTCGAAGACGGTATCGCGACCGAAATCACGCCGAACTTCGACGCGGCGAAAATTCATCCGGCCGGCGGCAGGGTATGCGTGAAGGCCTTTGGCCTCGTGCAAAAATCCTATAACCCGAGCCGGGTTCTTTATCCGATGAAGCGGACGAACCCGAAAAAGGGTCGTCACGAAGATCCGGGTTTCGTGCGCATCTCCTGGGAGGAGGCGCTGACGCTCGTCGCCGAAAAGCTTAATGCGGCGCGCGCGGCCGGCCTCACCGACGAGACCGGCTATCCGCGCGTCGCCGCCAGCTTCGGTGGCGGCGGCACGCCGACTGCCTATATGGGTACGCTGCCCGCGTTCCTGGCGGCCTGGGGGCCGGTCGACATGAGCTTCGGCTCGGGTCAGGGCGTGAAATGTTACCACTCCGAGCATCTCTATGGCGAGCTGTGGCACCGCGGCTTTACGGTCTCGCCCGACACGCCGCTGTGCGAGTACCTTGTTTCCTTCGGCGCCAATGTCGAGGCGTCCGGCGGGGTGTGCGGCGTCAAGCGCCATGCCGACGCCCGCAAGCGCGGCATGAAGCGGGTGCAGATCGAACCGCATCTCTCCGTGACCGGCGCCTGTTCGGCGGAATGGATACCGATCAAGCCGAAAACCGATTCGGCGTTTCTGTTCGCGATGATCCACGTGTTCCTGCACGAGAACGCGCGCGAGCGGCTCGACGTGCCTTTCCTCAAGCACCGAACGTCGTCGCCTTATCTGATCGGGCCCAATGGTTTCTTCATGCGCGATGCGTCAACGCGCAAGCCGTTGCTGATGGATGCTGCGAGCGGCAAGGCGGTGGCGTTCGACACGCCCGGCATCGAACCGGCGCTTGAAGGCTCGTTCACTATCGAAGGCATCGAAGTCGGCGCCGATGATGAGATCACGCCGCACAAGGCCACGACCGTCAGCCCGGCCTTCGCGAGGCTGGTGGCGCATGTGAAAGCCTATTCGCCGGAGTGGGCGGCGCCGATTTGCGACGTTCCGGCCGCCACCATCCGCCGAATCGCCAACGGGTTTCTCGATCACGCGCATGTCGGCGAAACGATCGACATCGAGGGCGAGACGCTGCCACTGCGGCCGGTTTCGATTTCGCTCGGCAAGACTGTCAACAATGGCTGGGGCGGTTACGAATGCTGCTGGGCGCGCACGCTGATCGGCTGTCTGGTCGGTGCGCTCGAAGTGCCCGGGTCGACGCTCGGCACCACGGTCAGGCTCAACCGACCTGCCGATAACCGCTGGTCGAGCGTCAAGGCGGGTCCCGACGGGTTCATGAAATATCCGATGAATCCTACCAGCAAGAGCGATTGGATTTCGCGCCCACCGGCGCGCAGCGCGCATCGCACGCTGGTGCCGTTGGTGGCCGATTCGGCCTGGAGCCAGGCGCTCGGCCCCACGCACTTGGCCTGGATGATGCAGGGCGAGGACTTCGGGCACCTGCCGGTGGCAACGCCGCCCGATGTCTGGTTCGTCTATCGCACCAATCCGGCAATTTCGTTTTGGGACACCAAATCCGTCGAAAGCGCGATGGCGAAATTTCCATTCACGGTCTGCTTCGCCTATACGCGCGACGAAACCAACCACGTCGCCGACGTGCTGCTGCCGGATTGCACCGATCTTGAGGGGTTGCAGCTCCTGCGCATCGGCGGCACGAAATATGTCGAGCAATTCTGGGACTACCAGGGTTTCGCGTTGCGCGCACCGGCGGTGCCGCCGCAGGGCGAGGCGAGGGACTTCACCTGGATCGCGACCGAGCTTGCCAACCGCACCGGCCTGCTCGACGCCTATAATTCGGCGATCAATCGCGGCGCCGCCGGCGTCAAGCTCAGCGGCGCGAATTACGACTTCTCGCTGGCGCCGGCGGAAATTCACGACGTCGAGGCGATCTGGGACGCCAGCTGCCGCGCCGCCAGCGCCGAAATCACCGACGGCGCCGAGTCGCAGGGGCTCGACTGGTTTCGCGAGCACGGTTTCCGCGTCAAGCCGTTCCCGCGGCTGCAATGGTATCTCTATCCGAAGCTCGTGAAGGAGGGATTGCGCTTCGAGCAGCCCTACCAGGAACAGTTGTTCCGCATTGGCAAGGAACTCGGCCGCCGATTGCACGAGCACGACATCCACTGGTGGGACAAGCAGCTCGCCGAATACGAGCCGCTGCCGGTCTGGCACGATCTCAATGCGTTGTGGGAAACCGCGCTCGCCAAGCGCTATTCGGTGCGCATCGGCGATTATCCGTTCTGGCTGATCACCGCCCGCAGCATGCAATATTCCTGGGGCGGCAATGTCGGCATCCAGATCATCAAGGAAGTCGCCGACAACGTCGCCGGCCACGGCAATGTCGTGATGAACCACGAGGCCGCCGACCGGCTCGGCATCGCCGACGGCGACCTAGTCGAGGTGCGCTCGCCGCTCAACGAGACCAAGGGCCGCGTCATGCTGTGCGAGGGCATCCGCCCCGACACGCTCCTGATGATCGGCCAGTTCGATCACTGGGCAACGCCCTACGCCAAGGATTTCCACGCCCCCAGCATGAATGCACTGGTGCCGATGCTGCTCGATCTGACCGACGCCACCGGCTCGAGCGCCGATCTGGTCAAGGTCAAGATCACCCGGCTGGAGGCGGCCTCATGACGCGCTGGGGCATGATCGCCGATCTCGAGCGCTGCGTCGGCTGTCAGACCTGCACGGCGGCCTGCCGGCATTCCAACGCCACTTCGCCGGCGGTGCAATGGCGCAAGGTGCTCGACATCGAGGCCGGCAGCTATCCCAATGTCAGCCGCATTTTCGTGCCAGTCGGCTGCCAGCATTGCGCTGATCCGCCCTGCATGCATGTCTGTCCCTCGACCGCGACGCGCCAGCGTGCCGACGGCATCGTTACTATCGACTACGACATCTGCATCGGCTGCGCCTATTGCGAGGTGGCCTGCCCCTATCAGGCGCGCTTCCTGGTGAAGGAGCCGCATTACGCCTACGAATCGGCCATGCAGAATGAGGTCGAGCGTGCCGAGCTCGACCGCGTCGGCGTCGCACAGAAATGTACCTTCTGCTCCGACCGCATCGATTTCGGCCTGGAGAACGGCCTCACGCCGGGCGTGGATCCGCGTGCGTCGCCGGCTTGCGTGAATTCCTGCATCGCCGACGCCTTGCATTTCGGCGATCTCGACGACCCGAACAGCAATGTCTCTCGGCTGCTCAAGGAGCAGAAAAGCTTCCGTATGCATGAGGAGCTCGGCACCGATCCCGGCTTCCATTACGTCTACGGCAAGGCGAACGACGCCGACACGCCGGTGAATACGGTCGTCGCGGCTGCCGTCGCCGCCGGCGAGACGCGAACCCGCGGAGTCGAGCCCACGCTGCAGCAGCACTGGGATTGGAAGGCGTCCGGCAATTTCATCTGCGGCGGCACGGGCAGCGGCCTCTTCATCTTCGCTGCGCTACTCGGGCTGCGCTATCGCGACGTGCTGCCGCTCGGCTGGCTGGCGCTGGCGATCATGGCGCTCGGCCTGTCGGTGCTGATGCTGAAGATCGGCAAGCCGCTGCGCGCGCTCCACGTGCTGCGCCAGCCGCGCCGCTCGTGGATGACGCGCGAGGCCTGGATCGCGGCCGTCATGTTCCCGCTTGCGGCGCTCGCGCTCTGGTTTGACAACGCCGCGCTGCTGACCGTCGCTTCCGTGCTCGCCGTCGGCTTCCTGTTCTGCCAGGCGATGATCCTGCAGGCGGCCAAGGGCATCCCGGCCTGGCGGGCGAACTGGGTGGTGCCGCTGATCCTGACCACTGGCTTGGCCGAAGGCTGCGGCCTGACGCTTGCCGGCGTCGCGCAATTGCCCGCGCTGACATCGCTTGCCGATGTGCTCGCCGTCACCGCCGCCGCGCTCGCGCTGCTGCGCGCTTGGGCCTGGCGGACCTATCTGACCGCGCTGAAAGTCGAAGGCGCACCGACCCGCGCGCTGGCGGTACTCGATGCCTACAAGCCTTGGTTCCTTGCGGCAGGGTTGGTTCTGCCGGTGGCTATGATCGTCGTCGGATTTGCGGCGAAGGCCGCGGCCGCGCCGCTGTTCGCCGTCGCCGGGCTCAGCATCATGGCCGCCGGCGTCGCGTTGAAATTCATCCTAGTGACCCGCGCCAGCTTCAATCAGGGCTTCGCGCTGACGCATACGCCCGTACGCGGGTCCGGCCATGCCGGACCGGCGGTCAAGCCAGGCTGGTCGACGACGTGATTATATGAGCGATGGGGGAAATCATGCCCACACAAACAGCAAGCAAAGCCTCGAACATCTTCATGTTCGACCCCGATACCGAAACCATGCCGCGCGAAGCGCTGGTGGCGCTGCAGACGTCGCGCCTGAAGCAGACGCTAGAGCGGGCCTATGGCGTTCCGCACTACCGCAAGAAGTTCGAGGCCGCCGGCGTCAAGCCGTCCGATCTCAAGTCGCTCGCCGACATCGTCCGTTTCCCGTTCACGCTGAAGAGCGACCTGCGCGATAATTACCCGTTCGGCATGTTCGCGGTGCCGCGCGACCAGCTGCTGCGCCTGCATGCTTCGTCGGGTACGACCGGCAAGCCGACCGTGGTCGGCTACACCAAAGGCGACCTCGACGTCTGGTCGGATCTGATGGCGCGCTGCTTCGCCTGCGCCGGCACCATGCCGGGCGATATCGTCCATAATGCCTACGGTTACGGCCTGTTCACCGGCGGCCTGGGCGCGCATTACGGCGCCGAGCGGCTCGGCTGCACCGTCGTGCCAGTGTCGGGCGGCGGCACCGAGCGTCAGGTTACCTTGATCAACGACTTCAAGGCCAGGGTGCTGTGCGCCACGCCGTCTTACGCGCTCAATATCGCGGAAGTCGCGCAGAAAATGGGCGTCGATCTTGCCAAATCCTCGCTCAAGGTCGGCCTGTTCGGGGCGGAGCCCTGGAGCGACGCCATGCGCCATGATCTGGAGGCCCGGCTCGGGCTCAAGGCGGTCGACGTCTACGGCCTGTCCGAGATCTTGGGGCCGGGCGTGGCCTGCGAGTGCTACGGCGTGCAATCCGGCCTGCACGGCTGGGAGGATCATTTCCTGTTCGAGACCATCGATCCCGAAACGCAACAGTCATTGCCGATGGGCGTGACCGGCGAACTGGTTATCACGACGCTCACCAAGGAAGCGCAGCCGATGATCCGTTACCGCACGCGCGACATCACGCAAATGTCCAGCGAACCCTGTGCCTGCGGCCGCACCCATGTGCGCATCATGCGGGTGACCGGCCGCAACGACGACATGCTCATCATTCGCGGCGTCAATGTTTATCCCTCGCAGGTGGAGGCAGTGCTGGTCGGCTTCCCCGGTCTGGCGCCGCATTACCAAATGGTGCTGACGCGCGACGGCACACTGGACGAGATGACTGTCGAGGTCGAGCCAGCGCCCGATTTCAGCGGAGACCGCATTCGCAAGGCCGACGAGGTCACGCACCATATCAAGTCATTGATTGGCGTGACCTGCAAAGTCGTGGTCAAGGCAGAAGGCGAAGTGCCGCGATCACAGGGCAAGGCCGTTCGGGTGATAGACCGGCGCAAGAAGGCCAATTGATCGCGCGTGTTCCACTCGCGACAACGGCCGGCGCGACGCCACGCCGCTGGCGTTATTCTTGCGATACGGGCGGATTCAGATCGTCGGCTGTGTGTACCAAAAACCGGCAGAGTGATCGCCATTCCCTTCCTGGGCGGCCTGCATCACCAGTATGCCCGGATATGATTTTCGGAAAGGACACCTACACAAATCGTTCTAGCTGGGATGACCCCAGCCTTAGTGGCTTGCGGCGAGATCCCCATCGACCAGTCTTCGCTTCGAGTACCCCGTGACAGCGGGTCCCGCACTTAGCACACTTGCCATCCGCCGACAGATTCCATGCTGTAAGGTCGTACCAGTCGCGGCCAATTAGCGTTGCCCTACAGCCGTGACAATAGGTAATCTGGCCATCGGGATCATGCACATTACCGGTGTAGACGTATCGGAGGCCCGCCTCAGTCGCAATGCGCCGCGCTATTTGCAGCGTACGTAGCGGGGTAGGTGGCGTGTCGGTCATCTTCCAGTCGGGATGAAACGCCGTGAAGTGCAACGGCACATTGGGGCCAAGGCGGTCCATCACCCAGCGACTTTCCGCCTCGATCTCCTGGGGTGAATCGTTTTTGCCAGGAATCAGAAGCGTGGTGATTTCGAACCAACAGTTCGATTCGTTCTTCAGATATTCGAGCGTCTCTAGCACGGGTGCGAGTCGACTGGTGCAGAGGGACTTGTAGAAGCGTTCTGTGAAACTCTTGAGGTCGATATTGGCGGCGTCCATGTGACGAAAAAACTCAACACGCGGCTCGGGCGCGATATACCCCGCGCTTACCGCCACAGTCCTGACGCCGCGCTCACGGCAGGCTTGCGCGACGTCGATCGCGTATTCAAGGAAGATTACTGGATCATTGTAGGTGAAGGCGACGGAGCGACAGCCACTTTCGACCGCCGCTTCTGCAATCGCTTCGGGTAAGGCCAGATCCTGAAGGCGGTCGAACTCGCGGGCCTTGGATATGTCCCAGTTCTGGCAGAATTTGCAGGTGAGATTGCATCCAGCGGTTCCAAACGAGAGCACCGGCGTACCTGGGAGGAAATGATTGAGCGGCTTCTTCTCGATTGGATCGATGCAGAACCCAGATGAGCGGCCATAGGTGGTAAGCAAGATTTCATTGCCCAGCCGCCCGCGCACAAAGCATAGACCGCGCTGGCCTTCGTGCAGCTTGCAGTAGCGCGGGCAGACGTCGCACTGAATACGACCATCGGCGAGAGTATGCCAGTAGCGGGCGGGTAGGCCTTCAATCGGCTGATCCATGCTATTAGCAGCCTAAGCTTGGACGACACATTGCATATATCTGGCTCGTATGCGGGAGTATCGCAAGATGACCGTGGGCACAGCGAGCGAAAAGGTCCGACCGGCAGCGGTGGCGGGGACGTTCTATCCCCGCCGTCCAGAGCAGCTTCGGGCGGAAATCACGCGGCTCCTTGGTGAGGCAGTAACGCCCGTGGATAGTGTGCCGAAGGCGGTGATTGCGCCGCACGCGGGCTATATCTATTCGGGTCGCGTAGCGGCAACGGCTTTCGCTACGCTGCGGGATTTCGCGCAAGTGATCGACCATGTTCTGATAATTGGGCCGGCGCACTACGCGCCGGTGCGAGGGCTTGCGATCCCAACTGCCGATGCATTCGAAACACCACTCGGCCGCGTGCCGGTGCATCGCGAGGCGCTCGCCGCCCTCACTGATCTGCCCTTTGTGATCGTAGCCGACGGCCCGCACGCGCCCGAACATGCGCTTGAAGTCGAACTACCGTTTCTGCAAATGTTAATGCCGTCGTTCCGCTTGACGCCACTTTTGGTTGGCGACGCGGACCCGCAAGAGGTCGCAGGCGCATTGGCTCGCCTTTGGAACTGGCCCAATACCGTGATCGTGGTGAGTTCCGACCTCTCGCACTATAACGACTACGAGACTGCGCGGCGGCTTGATACTGCGACCGCAGCCGCGATTGAGCGCGGCGACTGGGGCGGTCTGGGGCCGAACCAAGCGTGTGGTTGCCTTGCGGTGGCCGGTCTTTTGGTGGAAGCCGGACGCCGTGGATTCAAGGCCCGGCGGCTCGCGCTGTGCAACTCAGGAGACACGGTAGGACCTCGCGACCGGGTCGTCGGATACGGAGCTTGGATGTTCGTGCAGACGACGCCATGAGCAGTCACACTCAATTGTGTCCACTGAAAACTTTGCCTGTTCCTTCCGAAAATGTTTTCTGGAATTCAATCGGGATCATATCGAGCTCAATTTCCCTGTTCTTATGTTCAAATTCCCTGTTCCGTCGCAAAAGTTTCCTGTTCCATTAAGTAGGGAATTTCGCTCTAAATCTGCTGAATCATTGAGCGAATGGCGAGCTCTGAGTTGCAATTTGGATCTAAATCAAAAAATTCCCTGTTAATTTCCCTGTTAGCAGGGAACTTGGGAGTGGAAACGGGTTCGAATGCGACTGCGTCCGCCACCACGCATTCTCCTACCAATGTCCCGACACTTTGAGAATGACTCGATTCTGCTTTGAGAATGATTCGAGCACGCATTTGGTCATACGCAGGTTTTTATCGTTACACAAAAAGAACGCCCCACTATGTGGAGCGCCTGCTCGGCGCCTATAACCCCATATAGGCTTGGCGCACGCGGTCGTCGGCCAGCAGCGCTTCGCCGGTCCCCGACATGGTGACCTTGCCGTTCTCCAGCACGTACGCGCGGCTCGCGAGCTTGAGCGACACTGCCGCGTTCTGCTCCACCAGCACGCAGGTTAGCCCGTCGCGGTTGAGATCGCGGATGACCTTGAGGACGTTCTGCACGACGGTGGGCGCAAGTCCGAGCGAGGGCTCGTCGAACATCACCAGCTCCGGCTCGCCCATCAGGCAGCGGCCGATCGCCAGCATCTGCTGTTCGCCGCCCGATAGCGTGCCGGCCGCCTGCCCTTGGCGCTCGGCCAGCACCGGAAACAGCGCGTAGACCTTTTCGAGGTTGCACGCGCGCGTGGGCCGCGCGCGTGACAGCATGGCACCCATGTCCAGGTTCTCGGCGACCGACAGCGAGGGGAAAACCTCGCGGCCTTCCGCAACCTGGCCGATGCCGAGCTCGCATACCCTGTGGCTCGGCCAGCCGGCGACGTCTTGGCCGCGATAAAGGATTCGGCCGCGCGCGGGCTTGAGCGTACCGGCGATCGCACGGATGAGCGAGGTCTTGCCGGCGCCGTTGGCGCCGACAATGGCAACGATGGCGCCCTCGTCGATGTCCAGCGAGACGCCGTCGAGCGCCTGAGCGTCGCCGTGGAAAACGTCGAGGTTTTCGACCCGGAGCATCATTCGACCGCTTCTGCGCCCAGGTAGGAATCAATGACCGCCGGATCGCGCACGACTTCCGCCGGCGCGCCGTCCGCGATTTTTGCGCCGTGGTGCAGCACCAGCACGCGTCCGGCCAGCGCCATCACGGCGCGCATGACGTGCTCGATCAGCAATATAGTGAGGCCTTGCTCGCGGTTGAGCTCCTTCAGGATGGCGACGATGCGGTCGGTCTCGGTGGGCGTGAGGCCGGCCATCACCTCGTCGAGCAGCAAGAGCTTCGGTCCGGTGGCGAGCGCGCGCGCGACTTCCAGGCGCTTGCGGTCCGGCAGCGTCAGGGCCGCGGCGGGCTGGCCGCGCTTGTCATAAAGATCGAGGTGGTGCAGCAGGTCATGCGCCCGTTTGCGTGCCGCCGGCAGGTGTCGCTGGTGCAGCAGTGCGCCGACGACGACATTGTCCTCGACGCTGAGCGCGGGAAACGGGCGTACGATCTGGAAGGTGCGGCCGACGCCGCGCCGGCAGATGTGCTCGCTGGCCAGGCCGTCGATGCGCTCGCCGGCAAAGGCGATAGCGCCGTCGTCGAGCGCGAAACTGCCGGCGATCATGTTGAACAACGTGGTCTTGCCGGCGCCGTTCGGCCCGATCATGGCGAAAATGCCGCCTTCCAGCACTTCGAAGCTGACGCGGTCGACTGCGACGAGGCCGCGGAAGCGCTTGCTGACATTATCGACCTTGAGCAGCGCGCTCATTTTTTGCGCTCCAGAAAGCCGAAGCGCCGCGCAAACCACGGCCACACGCCCTCCGGCACCGCAACGATGATGAACAACAGGACCACGCCGAAAAACAGTTGTTTCGTTCCCGGTACGTCGACGCCGATCCATCCCAGCAACGTGCGCATGCCCTCCGCGATGCCTTCGATCACGACGGTGCCGAGGATTGGTCCGAACAGCGTGCCAACGCCGCCGACGATCGGCGCCAGGATGATCTCGATCGAATGCGTGATGCCGAAGACCTGCTCGGGAAACAGATTGTTGTAGTAGAAGGCGTAGATGACGCCGGCGAACGAAGTCATGGCGGCGGAGATCACAACGGCGAACATCTTGTAGCGGAACGTGTCGATTCCGGTTGCGCGCGCGGCCTCCTCGTCTTCGCGGATCGCCAGCCAGAAATAGCCGATGCGGCTTTGCAAGAGCGCGCGGCAGAAGACGAAGGCGAAGACGGTGGCGGCGAGCAGAACGTAGTAGAACATGACAGGATGGCCGCGCAGCAGCCACAAATTGTTGTGGGCATATTGTTTGACCGGCAGGAACAGGCCGGCCGAGGCCCCGGTCCAGGTGAAATGGTCGAAGCCGACGCGGGCGAATTCGTCGAAAGCGATGGTCAGGATGGCGAAATAGACGCCGGCGACGCGAAAGCGAAAAGCCAAAAAGCCGATGAAAGCGCCGGCGAGGCCGGCGATCGGCGCCGCGGCCAAGAGGCCGATCCAGGGGCCGATGCCGAAATGCACGTAGAGCGCGGCGGCGGTATAGGCGCCCAAGCCGACATAGAGCGCGTGGCCGAGCGACAATTGCCCGGCAAAGCCCATCATGATGTTCCAGGCCTGGCCGACATAGGCGAAGTACAAGATCAAGATCAGGACGGTGAGCAGGTAGTCGCCCGCGAAGAGGGGCGCGGCGATAGCGAGCGCCAGCAGCATCGCGAGCAGGATCAGGGTGCGGCGCCGAACGCCTTCGATCAGGCGCACGATCATGCCGCGTTCTTTCCCATGATGCCCTGCGGGCGGAACAGCAGCACCAGTACCAGGAGCGCGAAGGCGAACATGGTTTTAGCCGAAGGCGTGAATATGAGCCCCGCCATGGCCTCGGTCAGCCCGATCAGCATGCCGCCCAGGAGCGCGCCGGGCATCGAACCTAAGCCCCCGGTGATGACGATGACGAAGGCGAGCAGCGTGTAGGACGGCCCGACCGCCGGCGTGACGTCGAACAGCAGGAGCAGGATGGTGCCGGCTGCGCCGACGCACGCCGCGCCTAGGCCGAAGGTAAGCGCGTAGAGTCGCTTGACGTCGAGCCCGACCACCAGCGCGCCGGCGTAATTGTCCGCGCAGGCGCGGATCGCGGTGCCGATCGCGGTGTAGCGGAAGAAGGCGAACAGCGCCGCCGCTACCACGATGGCCGTAAGACCGGCATAGAGCTTGGTGGCGTCGATAATCAGCGGCCCGATTTGATAGCTGTCGAAGGCATAGGCGACCTGGACGTTCTGCGCATCCGGCCCGAACGCGATCAGCAGCATGTTGGCGGTAATGATCGCCACTGCGATCAGCAGCAGGAACTGGCTGTGCTCGGGCCGCGTGATGAAGCGATTGATCATGCCGGCCTGCAGCAGATAACCGAAGGCGAACATGACCGCCGCAATCGGCACCAGCATCACCAGCGGGTCGAGATGGAAAGCAGAAAACAGCGTGACGGCGATGTACATGGCGATGGTCATCATCTCGCCATGGGCGAAATTGACCACGCGCACGACGCCGAAGATCACCGACAAGCCGAGCGCCATCAGCCCGTAGACGAGTCCGGTCAAGATCCCGCCGACCGCGACGTTGAGGTAGATTTCTGCCGGCACAGGCGATCCTAACAAGAAAATGCTCCGGCCGTGAGGCCGGAGCGTTTTTCCTCACTGCACAAGCATCAGCTGCGCTTGTCGTAGGGCTTGAGCGGCCATTCTGGCTTGGCGTTGGCCGCTGACTTCGGTGCCACCGTCACCAGCTTGCCACCGCGATTCTGGATCGCCGAATCCTGCAGCTTGTCGTTCTGACCCTTGGCGTTGAACTGGATACCGGGGCCCGGGCTGACATTGTTGGTGATATGGGTCTTGCGGATGGCGTCG
>Ga0307428_1000152_pt1 | contig 58132 bp, 70 predicted proteins | sample SalMarWE160240MG_FD_202161 | JGI IMG/M metagenome (GOLD analysis project Ga0307428, IMG submission 202161) | Salt marsh sediment microbial communities from the Plum Island Ecosystem LTER, Massachusetts, United States - WE1603-240 | ecosystem: Environmental > Aquatic > Marine > Intertidal zone >...
GATTATTATCGGTTTAACTGTGCGTCTTGTCAAGATATTGATTTACAGCGGCAAAAGATATACATTATTTGCCAGGGGGTGATTAAAAATGCCAGAAGTAGAAGTTGGGAAGGTAACGGATTTTTTTGCCCAACCGGTAGTGGCTGGTATCGAACTAAGCGACACGCTGAAGACAGGGGATAAGATCCATATCAAAGGCGCCACCACGGATATGGAACTTGTGGTGGAATCCATGCAAATTGACCGCGTAGATATCAGCACCAGCAAACCCGGCGACCTCATCGGCATAAAAGTTCCCGATAGGGTGAGGCGAGGCGACAAAGTCTACAAAGTTACTGAATAGATTGCTTCGTTTTACTCGCAATGACACGGAGCAAATTGGCCATTTCAATGGCTTCCATAGCAACGAGGAAGCCTCGGTTACCTTCTTTTGCTCCTGCCCTCTGAATAGCCTGCTCCAGAGTATCAGCGGTGATTATGCCCTGTATCACCGGTAGCCCGGTATCTAGAGTGACTCGCCCGATTCCTCTGGTTACCTCGGAGGATATATATTGAAAGTGTGGTGTGCCACCGCGAATTACGGCGCCAAGGCATATTATGGCGTCGTACTTACCACTCTGCGCCAATTTTTTAGCTATCAGTGGAATTTCAAAACAACCTGGCGTCCAGGCAACATCAATATTCCTTTCCTCAACACCGTGACGCAACAGAGCATCATTCATCCCCTCTAGCAACCTGGTGGTTATCATCTCGTTAAACCGAGAAACAACAACGCCAAATTTCAGTCCTTTGCCTACCAGTATTCCTTCATAACGATTAGTCATCAGCTACCTCCTTTATATGGAGCAAATGTCCCAGCTTCTCTTGCTTGGTCTTTAAGTAATTAACATTGTTCGGATTAGGCGGAGCCACCAGAGGAACGATTTCCACTATTTTGATTCCATAACTTTCCAACCCAACTACCTTCTTAGGATTGTTGGTAAGCAGCCTTATTTTATGTAAACCTAAATCGGCTAAGATCTGCGCCCCAATGCCATAATCCCTTAAGTCCGGAGCAAAACCTAAAGCTATGTTGGCCTCAACGGTATCCATGCCCTGGTCCTGAAGCGCATAAGCGCGAAGTTTATTATGAAATCCAATCCCTCTCCCCTCCTGCCTCATGTACAAAAATACCCCCCTACCCTCTTCGGAGATCCTCTCCATTGCCAACTTGATTTGTTCACCACAATCACACCTCAGGCTTCCGAAAACATCACCGGTAAGACATTCACTGTGAACACGCACCAACACAGCTTCATCCCCGGATACATCCCCCTTAACCAGAGCCATATGCTCTGCAGGGTCAACAATGGATTTATAAGCTACAGCCACAAATTCACCATATTTGGTGGGCAATTTGGCTTCAGTTACCTTTTGAACTAGCTTTTCATGGCGGTGCCGATAAGCAATAAGCTCTGTTATGGAGATAATCTTCAGGCTATACTTCTCAGCTACAGCTTCAAGTTCTGGTAACCTCGCCATATGCCCATCATCATCCATAACCTCACAGATAATACCGGCAGGATAGCACCCAGCGAGTTTAGCCAGGTCCACAATGGCTTCAGTATGCCCAGCCCGCACCAATACTCCACCTTCTCTGGCACGAATGGGGAATACATGCCCCGGTTGAACCAAATTTTCAGGCCTGGTATCAGGATCAAGCACCGCTTTTATGGTTTGTGACCGGTCGAAAGCGGAAATCCCCGTGGATACCTTATCCTTCGCTTCAACGGACACCGTGAACGCAGTCGAGTATCTTGAAGTATTATGCTGAACCATCAATGGTATTCTCAATTCATCCAGCCTTTGCCCGATGATAGGAAGGCAAATCAATCCCCGACCATGTTTAGCCATAAAATTTATCGCTTCAGGAGTGACTTTCTCCGCAGCCATGGCTAAATCACCCTCATTCTCCCGGGATTCATCATCAATGATGATCACCACCCTACCCACCTTTATATCTTCAATTGCCTCAGTAATAGAAGCTAACATACTACGTGCCTCACTTTTTAGTGTATTCCTCTTGTAAATCCGTATTCCTCAAGCAGGTCAAAGGTTAAATTTTGACCTGTCCCTTCGCTGAGTCGCTCCAGGTATCTAGCGATAACATCCACCTCCAGATTAACTGTGCTGCCAGGTCTCTTCTCACCCAGAATGGTATGTTTCATCGTATAAGCTACCAAAGAAACTGAAAAGGAAGAATCGTCAACATCGACAATGGTAAGACTAATGCCATCGACAGCAATAAAACCCTTTTCAGCAATATACGACATTAATTGTGACGGTAGCGCAATCCGCACAATAAATGAATCGTCTTGAGTAGTCACCGAAATCACCCTCCCAACATCATCAACATGTCCCAGTACCAGGTGACCACCAATACGTCCCCCCATTGCCAGGGCTCTTTCCAGGTTCACATGGTCACCATAACGAAGGTCACCAAGATTGGTGCAGTGCAATGTCTCAGGCATAACGTCAACACTGAACCTATCACCATTCAAATAAGCTACTGTCAAACAAACTCCGTTAACCGCTATGCTATCGCCAGGTTTGGTCCCCTGAAGCACCTCTTCAGCTGCAATAACCAGGCGATTCGCGTCCGCTTCCCTGACAATACCAATTTCTTCTACTATGCCAGTAAACATTTCTTCACCCTTCTACATATCCACTGACCAATATATTATCGCCAAAGCTTTTGACGTCAACCTGGCTTAGACGGTGAGCCTCAATCAAGGAGTCAACTCCATTTCCACCTACCGCCACTCTAGCCCCATCACCACCAATGATAATCGGCGAAATAAACACCAGAACTTTATCCACTAAATGGTCATCAAAAAATGACCCGAGCAGAGCACTCCCTCCTTCCACCAGCACGCTGACTATCCCTCGCTTTGCTATTGCCTTGGATAACTCCTCCACATCTACCTTCCCCTCTCTTGCTGGTAATTCCAGTACTTCAACACCAGCCTGGATAAACCTTTCCTTTTTCTCGACATCCATAGGTTTCACCGTGGCAATCAAAGTTTCGCCAGGTTGCCTGAAAACATTGGCATCTAACGGCGTTCTCCCTTTACTATCAACAATTATCCGTAATGGCTGGGATTTCGTATTGCCACCTTTACCACAGCAGCCACGGGCAGTAAGACGTGGGTTATCAATAAGCACAGTATTTACCCCGATCACTATAGCGTCCACTATATGCCGCACACTATGCACGTATTTCCTCGCCTCCTTGTTACTGATCCACTTAGATTGCTTGGACCTCGTGGCGATCTTGCCATCAAGGCTCATGGCAAATTTAGCAATGAAGAATGGCAAGCTGGTGGTGATAAATTTAATGTAGGCCTCGTTTATTTTCTCAGCTTCTTGCTGATGTTCACCGACATAAGTCCTAACGCCCGCTTTGTTTAGCTCCTTCACCCCGTTCCCTGAGACCACAGGATTAGGATCAAGCACAGCGATATGGACCTCTTCTATGCCAGCGTTGATTATCGCCTGTGTGCATGGCGGTGTTCTACCATAATGGCAGCAGGGTTCCAGAGTAACATACATAGTAGCTCTCCGTGCCTTTTCTCCAGCCTGGCGGAGCGCCATCACCTCTGCGTGAGGCAAACCAGCAGGCTGTGTATGTCCCACACCAAGCAGAGCACCATGCTTAACCACTACCGCCCCTACCGCTGGATTTGGACTGGTATATCCCAGAGCTAACCTGGCTAGAGAGAGAGCACATCCCATATGATCTTCAGGTGACATCATCGTCTAGCGCTCCTGGAAATCCCTAAAGTACCTGCTCGCCATGGGATCAACTTGACCCTGATACTTGCTCCGCAAACCATGTGAACCATAAATCCTTTCTGCAGGTGAAGTCAAGCGGAGAAACGAAATCTGCCCGATCGCCATCTTGTAATAAAGGGTGACAGGGAACTTGGACACATTGGATAACTCCAGAGTGAGGTGTCCTCGCCAGCCAGGGTCAACATATCCCGCTGTGGAGTGAATCAACAGCCCGACCCTACCCAGTGAACTTTTCCCTTCGAGCCGGGCTACAATGTCATCACATAACCCAATCGCCTCAAGCGTGCTGCCTAAGACAAACTCGCCGGCGTTCAATAAAAATGGCTTCTCATCATCAATTTCCACCAAGTCAGTCACGTCGTCCGTGCTTTGTTTGACATCGATATAAAAAGGGTGACGCCGGGCCTTAAACACGAGGAGCTTCTTATCCAGATGTATATCAACACTCGCTGGCTGAATGCAATTTGGGTCAAGCGGCTCAATGACTATCCTGCCTTTAGCAATCTGTTCTTTAATCGTGCGGTCGCTGAGCACCATAGCTACTGTAAAGCATTCTACCATTCGCCCTGATAAGACTGCAAACAAAGCAAACTTATCCTGGAGACAGCTTCGGTGGAGCAACGCAGGTTATCAACTATTTATTGAGCTCAAATTAAGGAGGGCAATCTATTTTGCAGGCTGGCGAAAAACTAAGAAATTTACCTTCGCCCTGAGACCGTTTAGCAGCCCTGTCCGTCATTCTGAGCCTTACAGGCGAAGAATCTTTTATAGACTCTTCGCTTCGCTCAGTGTGACATTCGCTATTATTCTAGCCTTGAGGGGAGGCAGTTTTGTCATACTGTTATTGTGACCCGCTGGGTGCTAATTTCGTCTGGAACTTCCTCACCGCGCTCTCTAACCTCACTGTCTTAAAGTTCTCCCTTCAGCAAATTATTTAAATGCATCCCTAAAGGCTTTTGGAATCTCAGGAACTTCCTTTTCAATCCAGAGCATAAGGCAAGTTTTTGAGCAAAAGTAGTACATCTGTGTCCGCAACTCTACTCGTTGCCCTCCAAAGTTTGCCTGCATTAAGGCATACCAGCCTTCTGGTGTTACACAAGGAGGTGAATCAGAAGGTACTTCAGCTTCACTTCCACAATTCTTACAAACTATCTGTCTTAGGGCATCATCCATTCTTCTTCTCCTCACTTCATCTCTCAAGCACTTCTTTGATGTTTGCCAGGCACTCCTCATAGGTCTCTCCTTGAGCATGGGCTTCTGGAATAAGAGGACAGCTTGCTACGTAGAATCCGTCAGGTGCTTTCCTGATAATAGCGGTATATTGCATTCTATCTATCTACCTCTATCTCTCTCTAATTATATCATAATCAGAGCTATCTCCAGACAGGAAGGCATTGGCAGTCCGTGTAACTACAATTTCAGGCGATGCACCACTCAGTCAAGCCCGGCATATACGCTGCTAACTTCACTGGCAACTTAGCCACAAAGAAAATCACGCCTATCCTTGTTTAGAGCAAACCTCCTTGACTTCTCTACCAGTAAGCCTTATAGTAGGTATAAAAGGAGGTATTAAATGGGCAAAGCGGTAAAGATAAATATCACCCTGCCTGAGGAAGAGCTGAGAGAAGCTGATGCCTTCGTTCAGAAACAAGGGAATACCAGGAGCAGGCTCATCCAGCAAGCGCTGCGATTTTTCATAGAGCAGAAGGAGAAGGAGAAAAGAGAAAAGGAGAAGCGGGATGGACTGATAAAGGCAGCCTCGGAGATAAGGCAGCTGAAGGAAAAATCAGGCAAGTGGGACGGGGTAGCCGAGATAAGGAAGTGGAGAGAAGCAAAGTGAAGGTGCCACTCAAATACGTCGTGGATGCTAGCATCATAGTCAAGTGGTTCTCCAGGTTTGAACAGGATGCTGAGAGCTCGGAAAAGCTGCTGAACAGCCATATCGAGGGAGCATCCATGCTCGTGAGTTCCTCTTTGGTTCTGTACGAGGTTTGTAACGCCCTTCGCTTCAATCCAAATTTTGGTGAAAAAGATGTATCCCGGGCAGGCACAAATCTTATCAAGCTGGAGCTTGAGCTGGTGGATTTTTCCGAGGTATTTGAGTCAGCAATAGAGCTTGCCTTTTCCTATGACATTACCATATATGATGCAGCATATATTGCGGTTTCAAGGAAACTCCGCATTCCATTGCTCACTGCTGACTATAAGCTCCTGGACAAGATTAAGGACTTACCCTTAGTCATGCCTCTAAAGGAAATGAGACTTTAAGCCCCAGAATGAGCTTCAATCCCGGCATATACACCGTCAACTTTCTCTTGCAGTTCAATCGTTAAAAGGATTGGTTCGGCTACTTTTGCTACTGTAAACCATCTCCTCCGGCTCCTGATTCACCCTGCCAAAACTGCAACAAAGCAAGTTCATGCCACAGGAACTACCTTTAGATGTACATCGTGCTCAGTTTAATTCCTGGCCTTTATTTCAGCGGATTAAGCACCTGAACTTCCTTAAACCGGGCAAAGTCGTCCTTATTCAGGACGAGTCTCTATCCATTTTACCCAGGGGAATTTTCCCCGCAGAGAATTAACAAGGACCTCATCCGCAGTCCAAAATTCACAGTTACATAGCCTGGCCAATGCTAAATAAGCAGTGTCATAAAGAGTGGGAAGCCCTAACTCTTTAGTCATATCCCAAGCCTCTTTTAATAACGCCTCCGGCATTAGTATGGTAAAGCCAAGTATGGTGAAGGTGCTAAAAGCTTCTTCTGCTTCTTCTTCAGTCAACTGTTTCCTTACACATTTACGACGGATTGTAGAAGCTACTTCAAAGGGGAAGAATGCGGGAGCTATACGCTCAATATCTTTTTCTACCCAAGTTTGCCAGAGAAAAGCTGCTTGGTTGCTATAAGGCTCTTGAACCAATAATTTTACTGCCAAGCTAGCGTCTATACATACCCTAGGAGGCACGGTGAGCTCGCTCCTCCCTTAAGGCTCTGATTTCTTCTGCTGAGCTGGGCAAGGGTTTACCCACCCTGTTCTCAATTTTAGCTCGCAACTCCCTGGCTTTCCTAAGGGCAAGTAACTGTTGCTCTTTGCTCGAAACGCTGGGGGATTCGCTTTTAAGCCATTCATCAAGCTGCTCTCTATAAAACCGGTAAGTTCTAGTTCCCAGCTTAACCGCTGGGAGTTCCCCCTTTCTCGCTTTCCGAAGCACTACCTCCCGATTAAGCCTCAAATACTGTGCTACTTCATCAACCGTCATAAGCCTTTCCATACTCCTTGCCTCCTATCTGGACTATACAGGACTTTTATGGATTTAACAAGATTATAAGGGACTAAAAGCTATTTTGCCCCGATAAAGACCTTGGTTTTCCAACAATCATTTTGGTACTGCAGGACTTCCTTTACCGGAACTGGGAACTATAAGAGGCAAACTATGCCTGCTCAGTCCGGGCAAAACCGCAACAAAATGAATGTAGTATAATGAAAGGTGAATGTTGCCATGGTGAAACAGGCCACAGGGAAGAGCTTTGAGGTCATTGACCACACCGCCGATGTGGGTATCATTGCATATGGAACAGAAATCAAGCAGGTCTTTGCCAACGCGGCTATAGCCCTATTCAGCTTAATAACGGAATTGGAGAATATTGGAGAGGAATTAAAATACGACCTCGAAGTAGCCAGTGAGGACAGAGAGAGCTTGTTAGTGGAATGGCTCAATGAGCTTATTTATCTTTTCGATGCTGAGCACGTTTTGCTGAAAAAATTTGATGTTCAGAGTTTATCCAATACCCGACTGAAGGCTACCTGTTATGGTGAGAAATTTGACCCTTCAAGGCACAGGATAAAGACAGGGGTAAAGGCAGCTACATATCATATGTTGAGGATAGATAAGGACAACAAGGGATACAAAGCACAGATAATCTTTGATATTTAGGAGGTGGAAATGGCGCCGTGGCAGGGACAACTTACCAAGATAGATGACTACCACTGGCAAATTCCGCAGAGTTATAAGCAGGGCATGAGAGTTCCCGGTTTAATCTACGCCAGCGAGAAAATCCTGAACTCCATAAAGGCGGAGCAGACGCCGGAACAGGTTGCCAACGTTGCTTTCCTCCCCGGCATAATCAAATTCTCCATGGCCATGCCCGATATCCACTGGGGATATGGATTCCCCATCGGCGGTGTGGCTGCCATGGATATCAAGGAAGGAGTAATCTCCCCCGGCGGCGTGGGTTACGATATCAACTGCGGCGTGAGATTACTGCGCACCAATCTCACCGAAGCGGAAGTAAGACCAAAAATTAACGAGCTTATCAACGAACTGTTCCGGAATATCCCCTCCGGATTAGGCTCCCAGGGAAAGATAAGAGCAAGTCACAAAGAAATGCGAGAATTGATGGTTGAGGGAGCTAAATGGGCAGTGAGACACGGTTTCGGCTCTCAAGATGACCTTGAAGTTACCGAAGAGGGCGGCTGTCTGGAGGGCGCTAACCCCGACAAGATAAGCGACAAGGCGATAAAAAGGGGCATGCCACAGGCAGGCACACTAGGCTCAGGAAACCATTTCCTCGAAGTCCAGGTGGTAAAGGAAATCTTCGAGCCCGAGACAGCTAAAGCTATGGGCATTGACGAAACAGGGCAGATACTGGTTCTAATTCACACCGGTTCTCGTGGATTTGGTCACCAGGTTTGCACCGACCATCTGCGTGTGATGGAAGAAGCAGTATCAAGATATGGGATAAACCTCCCTGATAGACAGCTCGCCTGCGCACCCATAGAATCACCAGAGGGCAAGGATTATTTTGCCGCTATGGCCTGTGCTGCCAATTATGCCTGGAACAATCGGCAATGCATCGCTCATTGGACCCGGGAAAGCTTCTCCAAAGTCTTTGGCAAAAGCCCTGAACAGCTCGGCATGAGACAGGTTTATGATGTCGCTCACAATATCGCCAAAATAGAAGAACACACCGTTAACGGTAAGAAAATCAAGGTCTGCGTGCACCGCAAAGGAGCTACCAGAGCCTTCCCAGCAGGACACAAGGATATCCCTGAACGATATAAAGAAATAGGACAACCTGTGCTTATTCCCGGCGATATGGGACGATGCTCCTTCGTTGCCGTCGGCACTCAGAAAGCCATGGAGGAGAGCTTCGGCTCTACCTGCCATGGAGCTGGCAGGATGTTAAGTCGCGGCGCTGCCCGAAGGAGTCTCAGAGGCAAGGATGTTGCCAGGGACCTGGCGGAAAGAGGCATCCTGGTAAAAGCGGGAGATATCGCCTCCCTGGCTGAGGAAGCGTCACAGGCATACAAAGATGTTACTGAGGTAATTGAGGCAGTTCACCAGGCGGGAATCTCCAGAAAGGTGGTTATGGCTGTACCTTTAGGTACCATCAAAGGATAGGAAAATGCCATTGCGCACCAGGCAAAACAAGCCTCAACCCGTGATAAAACTTCCCTCCCCCCAGCTAAAAAGCAAATTCTCTCTGGAGGAAGCCATCTCCAGACGAAGGTCAATTCGCAGATACCGCACAAAGCCAGTAACTCTGTCTCAATTAGGTCAAATACTCTGGGCAGCGCAGGGCATAACCGGGGCAGAAAGCGTCAGAGCAGCACCCAGCGCTGGAGCTACCTACCCTCTGGAGATTTTCGCAGTTTTGGGCAACAAGACTGTAGATGACCTGATGGCCGGCATTCACCATTATGATGTAAGCACCCATTCGCTAATTCTACACCAGGCAGGCGACTTAAGGCAGGAATTAGCCAGCGCCGCCTTAGACGAAAGATTTATCGCCGAAGCGCCGGTTAACATCATCATCTGCGCGATTTACCTCCGTACTTCCTATACCTATGGCAGACGCGGCGAAAGATATGTCCACATGGAGGTGGGACACGTGGGCGAAAACATCCACCTCCAGGCTGTAGCTCTAGGTTTAGCTACAGTGGAAGTGGGCGCCTTCAATGATGAGCAGGTGAGAAAAGTTCTCCAGATGGACGAGCAAATCAAGCCGCTATATATAATGCCCGTTGGCAAGCCGCTGTAGGTAGCCACTGAACCATGCCAACCTATATGCAGAAAAGCTAAAAGCCCCAAGCCGCACCTTAGCGGTCAGGCTGTGGTCGCCAGTTCAATAGCTTTCTGTCAGCAATTCAAAGAATGCCCTGGGGTGTGCACAGGCTGGACATTTCCCAGGCGGTTCAGTCCCTTCGTGAATATAGCCGCAGTTCCTACATCTCCATCTCACAATCTTTTCCCTTCTAAAAACCCTGTTCTTGTCAACGTTGTCGAAGAGGGCTAAGTATTTCTTCTCATGCTGGTTTTCAGCCACTGCTATTGCTCGCATCACAGCTGCTATCACAGGAAATCCCTCTTCATCTGCTATTTTAGCGAACCCGGGATACATCTTCGTATGCTCATAGTTCTCCCCTTCTGCGGCCGCCTTCAGGTTCTCTTTTGTGTTTCCTACCACACCAGCCGGGTAGGAAGCATTGATTTCCGTAGATCCGCCTTCTAAGAAGTTGAACAGTCTCTTTGCGTGTTCTTTCTCGTTATCCGCTGTCTCCAAAAATACAGCTGCTATCTGCTCATAGCCCTCTTCTTTTGCCCGCGAGGCAAAGTAGGTATAGCGATTTCTTGCCTGGGATTCTCCCGCAAAAGCTGTCAGAATATTCTTCTCCGTTTTCGTCCCCTTTAAGCTCTTCATAACCTACCTCTATCTATTTACCGGCAGCCCACAGACCGTGGATGTTGCAGTATTCTCTTGCTTTAACGATATCTCCTTCGATCTCAAACTCTGCCCGGGGTTCATCACCCGGGTTTAGAAACTTTGTAGATATTCCCTTATCCGTTTGAACCTCTATCCATTCTATATAGTGCTTTTCTTCCATAGGATGGGGAACGGAACCCACTTCCACCTTTATACCTTTATCTGTCTTCTCAGCCACAGGCACATGCTTTTCTCTTCCTTGTTCTTCTGTCTTCTCCTCCAAAAGCTTCATGGGCTGATTGCAGCAGACAAGCTCTCCTTTTCCTGCATGGAAAACCTGTACGATATTACCACATATCTCACACCTATAGACCTGTAGTCTCTTTGTCATTTCACGCCTCCTTTCTGATAAGTTTTCCTCCTCGTATAACTAGACCACCTTCCTAAATTTCTCTTTGGGGGCACCACAAATAGGACACTCGTCAGGAAGAACGCCATCGGAGACATAGCCGCAGACCTGGCAAACATGATACTCGGTCTCTCTTTCAGCCATCGTATGCTCCAGCGCATTTTTGTACAGTTTGGCATGCCCTCGCTCTACATCACGGGAGTAACTCAAGACCGTTGCCACGCTTGTATTACCTTCCTCATTTGCCTCCTTAATGAACTGGGGATAGGTGTTACTGGCTAGATTCTCCCTCTCAAATGCACTTTCTAAGTTTTCCTGAGTGTTAGACGCAGCGCCTAGAAGGCGAAAACAGTTGAAGGCATGGACTCCCTCAGCCTCGGCAACAGCGCGGAACAATCTTGCTATCTGGGGATAACCCTCCTGCTCAGCCTTCATGGCAAAAGCCAGGTTCCTCAGATGTGCCTGGGACTCAGCAACAAAACCATTCTTAAGGTTCTTTAGAGTCTTAGCTCCTTTTATCCCCGGTAGCTCATGTGGGACGAGCTTTTCCGCCTCGGCACCACAGACCGGACAACGCTCAGGTTTATCAATGGAAAATTCTACATGATGACAATTGGTACACTTCCACATGCTATCCTCCTCATTTCGTCAAATAACAATCTTTCTCCAAAATTAGCACACTATAGTTAACATACCCCCAATCCAGGATACTACTTGCTGTTAGCTGATATACCACTGTGAAATAATCAACTAACCTTATCCCTCTTCTTTCCTCAATAGATCGGTGAATACATCGGCATGATATACTTCGTGGTCTCTTATCCTCTTGAGAAGTTTCTTCAGGTCGGGCTCTTCAATCTCCTTGGCAGCGCGGTCATATTCGGCAGCTACCTCACGCTCGATCTGTATATCGGCACGAAGCATGTCCGCCGTCTTTGTTGATTGGTCAACCTCGATGTGCTCAATCCTTGGGGTACCCTTTTCATCAACCAGCTCCTCAGATAGCCACCCAAGATGCTGCATCTCGTTTATAGCCTGGTCCTGCATTTCTTTCTTGACATCTTCGTTGGTGGTCATATAGGAGTGCAAAAGGTACTGGAGGATTACGGTGTACTCGTGCTCGATGCCCCAGTCGAGAACCCGGGTAAGCTTGTCCTGGCGGGTGCCTCTTATATCCTTAGCACCTTCCCTCTCCGCTTTTTCCACAAAGTGCATGAAATCACCATGGTGCGATTCCTCATCAGACAAAATGCGCTTCAATAATCGCTTTATCTTAGGGTCATCAACAGCCTTGATGTGCTCCTTGTATGGATTCATGGCATCTTCTTCCAGCAGCACATTATTCCTCATCCAATCGGAAACTGACTCGCCGCCAACACGCATATCTCCCCTCTTGAGGCTTGGGGTTCCACCAAGACTGACTATGGTTTCGGCCAGCCAGTCCAGGTGACGCATCTCTTCCCGGGCGATGGCCTCAATCTCGCAAGCCATCTCGCCTTCGCCCATAGCATAGGCATGAATCAGATACTGAATAATAGCGGCATGCTCACCTTCAAGGTCTCGATTCAACAAACCAATGATTTCATCCTTGTCCATTAGTTCCTCCATCCATTAATTCTTTCGTCTATAGTATGTATGTCTTAGTCATATAAACTACCCACCCCCAGTGCAGAATCAAAGGACGGCAAAATAGTTCCTTGCCGCCTCTCCCGTCTAATACTCTATTTTTGCCAGTTAAGTGGACAGGGAGTCTAGCAACTCAGTCCCTTTGGATGATAACTCATACTTATCATCCTTCTGGTTGGCTAAGCCCGCCTGAGTCAGTTCCCTGAGCCCACTCCTGACTCTGAATAGAGGAAGCCCGGCACTACTGGCAATTTCTTCAGCAGAGCCCATCCCTGATTTAATCGCACGAAGCATCTTTGTACCTGACTCGGTAGGTTTTCCATCCGGGCTGACGCATGCCATATTCTCCTCCTATTTCGCCTAGAGCTTCTTCTTGCAGAGATACCAATCCACGCATTCGTACCCCTGCTTGATCCTCTCTTCAGCCATTTCCTGTGTGTTCGGTGGTGGCACCACTACCATGTCGCCCGGCCGCCAGTTAGCTGGGGTGGCTACAGCGTTCTTATCTGTCGTTTGCAGGGCGTCTATTATCCTCAGTATCTCAGCCATGTTCCTGCCCGTGGTTAGCGGGTAATAAAGTATTGTCCTGATAATCTGGTTGGGGTCGATTATGAATACACATCTGACAGTCTCAGTCTTGCTTTGCCCTGGATGAATCATACCGTAGGCGAGAGAAACTTCCTTGCTGAGGTCAGCGATGATGGGAAATGGTATCTTTACCCCTGTTTTCTCTTCGACATTACGCACCCAGGCAATGTGTGAAGAGACGCTGTCAACACTCAAACCCAGAAGCTCCACACCTCTCTTCTGCAGTTCCGGAAAGATTTCGGCGAAAGCTATGAACTCAGTGGTACACACCGGGGTAAAATCCGCGGGGTGGGAAAAGAGAATTAGCCAGCTTCCCTTAAAATCCTCCAGTTTGAGCACCCCATGAGTAGATACAGTTTCAAAAGCTGGTGCTGGCTCGCCCAGTCGGGGAAGACTTATCAGTTGCTCCTTTACTTCTTCCATGTCATACCTCCTTTATCCTCATTTTTTGCTCTCATCGACTTATCCTGTCTACATATTATTTCTCCCCTACACCTCTACGCAGTTTTCCCATAAACCATGTATGTTGCAATAGGAAAGAGCGCAGAAAGCTTTAAATTGCTCCACGGGTACCTGGAACCTGACGTTGGGATTGGTATAGGAAGGTGCAAAGGCAGAACGACCGAGGTTTATTACCTGTCCATCTTTCTTCACTCCATAAAGCTCTATCCAGGCAATATGATGCTCTACGGTGTTGGGATGGGGACTTTCTTTGCCCACCACCACATGGACGATATCAGCACCTGCTTCACCTTTTCCCCTGCCGACCTCGATTATCGGGACATGTTTCTCCTTCCCCTCAGCTTGCTGGCTTTTTAGAATGTCTCCAAATTTCATTTTCTCACCTCCTTGCTCTGATGATAATTATATCTTAAGTATCTTCAATTACAACTCCAGCATTTTTCACCCCTTTTCAATTGCCTTCGCCATTGTACCTGTATTGCCACTTCTAGTTTCGTAAATTATTATTGCTTTGGGCATTTTGCTTCCTCTCCAGTAAAACGTTATCAAGCAAAGCCTTGCACTTTATGCTTTTCTGCAATAGTAGTTGCCACAGCGTCCAGTTCCTTGAAATAGGCTTCTTTTGAAAAGCCCTTACTCAGCACTCCCAACCAGTCCCTGAAAGTAGGCAGTGTATCCCCCAGCATAGGTTTCCTCTAAATTTACGCTGCAGATGTTAACATTTGGTGTCCCTCTACTTCACCTCCTTCGTCTTCTTGAGTTCATGGTGAATCTTGATTATCTCCTCCACGGAAGCTGCATCCTCCAGGGTGGTAAGGTCACCAATACTAGCAGCAGTAGTCAAAATCCTCAAATCCCTCCAGTACATTCAGGACAGTCGGATACGGTATATTATCCTCCTCAAAGATGCTTTTTTTCAAGTCAGCGACTATCCTGCCGCCCAGTTCAATCAAGTTGTTTGGTGAATCCGGCAAAGCGATATTCTACTTGCCAGACCGGGACATTGCCAGCCAGCGCTCCAAACATCAGCGCCATTGACACGGTGGCGAACTGCTCATACAATAGCAGGTAGAACCTGATTCGCTGCCAGGAGTAGTATGGTAACAAAGCGGAGGAGGTAACATGAGAATCTCGCTCGAAGCCAACAAGCTGCCCAATAAGTGGTATAACATCATTCCTGATTTAGAGTTTAATGTGCCGCCCACGATGAGTTCAAGTGGCTATCCGTTGAGCCACCACGACCTCGACCAACTGGCTTCTTCCGCCAGCATTGACCAGGAACTTGAGAGGGATAAACGAGACATACCAATTCCCTCAGAAGTCCGGGACTTTTACCTCAAGTGGAGACCAACACCCCTCTGCCGTGCCCAGAGGTTCGAAAGGAGTCTGGAAACGCCGGCGAGGGTGTTTTACAAGCACGAAGGCAGCAGCCCCTCGGGAGGCCATGAGATGAACACCGCTGTGGCTCAGGCATATTACGCTGCCCAGGAGAAAGGCGTAAAGCGTATTGTTACCGCTACCGGAAATGGGGAGTGGGGAGCCGCCATGGCTATCGCCTGCAACTATTTCGACATCCAGTGCAAGGTGTATATGGTGCGCTCCAGCTATGAGGAGAAGGCATACGGACGCTATGTCATGGAGATACTGGGAGCCGAGGTCGTCCCCAGTCCAAGCGAGGAGACGCTCTCCGGTAAGAAGATACTGGCACAAGACCCCCATTCACCCGGCAGCTTGAGCAGCGCCCTGAGCGAAGCCTTCTATGAAGCCAAGACTCATGATGATACGAAGCTTTCCTGGGGCACGGTGATGAACCATGTTCTGCTGCACCAGACCATTATCGGTCTTGAGGCGCAAATCCAGATGCGCCAGGCTGGGGCTAATCCCGATGTTATCGTTTGTGCTGTGGGGGGTGGCAGCGCCCTGGGCGGTCTGTCCTTTCCCTTTTACCGAGACCGCAAGCGAGGGACACGGATAATTGCCGTTGAGACGGCTGCTGCTCCAAGTCTATCCAAGGGACGGTATGCCTATGACTATGGAGATACCGAGGGTTTAGCCCCAATGCTGAAGATGTATACCCTGGGACACAGCTTTGTTCCACCGGGTATCAATGCTGGTGGTATGCGGTACCACGGGATGTCTCCGCTGGTCAGTGCTTTGTACCGCGAAAAACAGATTGAGGCAAGGACCTACACACAACCACAAGCCTTTGAAGCAGCCTTAGTGTTCGCCCGCACTGAGGGGCTGATACCTTCACCCGAGACCTCTTATGCCGTGAAGGCAGTGCTGGATGAGGCACTGGCTTTCAAGCAGCGGAACGAGCGTAAGAACATCCTGTTTCTGCTGGACGGTAACAGCAATCTCGACCTCACCGCTTTCAAGAATTTCGTCGATGGAGCTCTGGAGGACCAGCCTTTCCCTGAAGAGCACGCCAAAGCTGCGCTCGAGCAATTGCCGGCGGTGACGCCGCATTAGTTTTCCAGCTACCTGAAGTTCCATCGCCGTGCGAACCCACCGATGACGCGGGAGGAAAGGACTTCTTAAATATACGGAGGAGGTGAACGGAATGCCTAGATTGGTTATGAAGAAGGCACACAAAAAGGTAGGTCTTGCTCCCGGGACACTGGTCCATGTGGGAGAGAGGAAGATTGAAAAGGTAAGAATTAGAATCATTGATTACGATGAAACACAACTTGAGGAGAAGGAAGCAAAAACGGTTGAAGAATGTTTTCCCTTCAAGGATAAACCCACCATCACCTGGATAAACATAGACGGTGTCCATGATATGGAGGCAATGGAAAAAATCGGAAAACACTTTGACCTGCACCCCCTCATATTAGAGGACATCGTTAATACCCAGCAACGCCCAAAACTGGAAGATTTCGGAAGCCATGTCTTCATTGTTCTGAAGATGCTCTACTATGATAAGGAAAAGAGAGAGTTAGAAGCGGAGCAGGTCAGCTTAATTTTCGGCTCAAACTTCGTTATCTCGTTTCAGGAACGCGTAGGACAAATCTTTGAGCCTCTACGAGAAAGAATCAGGAAGGGGAAAGGGCGTCTCAGAAAATCAGCAGCCGATTATCTTGCCTACGCTTTAATTGACTGTATCGTTGATAACTATTTCGTGGTCCTGGAACAACTTGGAGAAGGGATAGAGGATGTAGAGCAGGACTTGACCACAAATCCGACTCTGGAAACACTGCAGGTTATCCGCACCTTCAAGAAAGAAATGATATTCTTGAGAAAGTCCGTGTGGCCCCTGAGGGAAGTGGTCAGTTCACTAGAACGAGGTGAGTCATCGCTTATTCATAAATCCACGGGCATATACCTCAGGGATGTTTATGACCATACAATCCAGATTATAGATACCGTGGAGAGTTACCGGGACATGCTTTCCGGCATGCTCGATGTTTATCTTTCAAGTATCAGCAACAGAATGAACGAGGTGATGAAGATTTTAACCATCTTCGCGGCAATATTCATACCGCTTACTTTTGTTGCTGGTATTTATGGAATGAACTTCAACTTTATGCCCGAGCTCGGATGGCGCTGGGGTTACTTTGTAGTCTTGATTGTGCTGGCTACCATCGGGGGCTCAATGCTGGTCTATTTCAGAAGGAAGAAGTGGCTCTAGGGGTGTCTTTATCCGGTGTTGCCTTTCATTGAAATCTCCAGCCTCCATAGACCTGTGGTAAATATCAAAGAACCTTTTCAGGGAGAAGTATCTGGCCTCAAACGGCAGTGATAATTCAGCCATAGCCTTATCCCCTCCAATTATTCTCGCTAGTCCTCTCCGTAAAAGAGGTCATCGTCTAGTATCTCCAACCTCAGTTTGTGTTTCAACCTCAGCATTTTCATCGCCTCTTCAACTGCTTTCTCCAACTAATCTGTCATACACTTTCTTTTCTTCCATCAAGCGATTATATCTCCTCAACCCAAGACATTCCCTGGCATATTTACACCACTCTACACAGGAAGGAACATTTTCCCCGAGGATAATTTCCCCACACTTAGGGCACTTAGCATAGAATTCATCAGTCCATATCTCAACATCCTCGCCACATCGAGGACACTTTTTATAAGAAGGAACGGGATTTTTAATTTTATCGGCTCCCGGGCATCCACTAAGCATGACTTCCATCGCCCCTTAACTCTTCGTTTCTCTCACTTTCTCAACAACCGTTCTTCCGAATTCCTGGCATTGTTTTAAGCCACTTTCGCCTGGCCCACGCAGTATTTTCAATCCCGGTTCTATTACCCTCATTCCGAAAACATGCTTCATGGTGTCAGTCATCATCTGGACAGATTCACCGCTCCATCCATAAGAGCCAAACGCTGCTCCAACCTTTTCCTTTAAATCTGCCTTTTCCATCTCGAAAAGGAATGTTTTCATCGAACCTATCAGGTCATGATGATAGGTTGGAGCGCCAAGAACCACGGCATCAACATTTATGAGATCATCTGCCTCTGCATTTACAGTCCTTTTCGATAAGACTTCAACCCCAGCCCCTTTCATTCTTTCTTCAATTGCCTTCGCCATTGTTCCTGTATTGCCACTTCTAGTTTCGTAAATTATTATTGCTTTGGGCATTTTCGCTTCCTCTCTAGTAAAACGTTATCAAGCAAAGCCGTGCTCTTTATGCTTTTCTGCAATGGTGCTCGCTAAGTTATCCAGGGCATTGAAATCGGTTTCCTTCGGAAAGCCCTTACACAATACCGGCTCCAGTATTTCTACCTTCAGGTTGGGAATCATCGCAGCGAGTTGCTCAACTGCCTTACCTCCCCAACCATAGGAACCGATGATCGAGATGAATTTAAGATTGGGCCTCAGGGCATTCGCTAGAAAGGCGGCATAGGCAACGTTCGGATGGGGACCAACGAGAACCGTGGGTGTGCCGATAACAACTGTGGCGGCGTCCACCAGTGCCATCGCTAGCTTTCCAATGTCCGTTACGGCAAGGTCAAACTGTTTCACCGTTACGCCTCTCTGAGCTAAAGCTCCGACAAAGTATTCCACCATCTTGCGGGTGCTGCCGTGCATCGAGATATATGGCAGTACCACGATGTTTTTTGGTTCGTCGAATGCCCAGCTATGATAGGCCTTCAAGATGAACTCAGGTTTATCGTGCATGGGGCCGTGGCTGGGAGCAATAATGTCAATGGCGTAGTCCTTCACCTTCTCCAGGTTCTTCTGAATAATAGTTCGGAAGGGCATCATGATTTCGGCATAATACCTCTTGGCTGCCTCGTAGAGCTGCCCTCCATCCCTGACATACAGGTCAGTTGTAGCTAGATGGGAACCAAAGAAATCACAGGGAAACAGTATCTTGTCTTCCCTCAAGTAAGTAAGCATTGTCTCCGGCCAGTGAACCCAGGGGGCATGGATAAACTCCAAGGTTCTATCTCCCAACGAGATGGTCTCTTTATCGTTGACAGTGATGAATTTCTCCTCTGGAATCATGAGCAGGTCGATGAGCATATCCTTACACTTTGGTGTGCATACTACCTTCGCCTCAGGGTACTTTTCAAGGACCTGGGGGATAGCACCGGAATGGTCCTGCTCGGCATGATTGGCAACTACAAAATCTATGCTTTTTACTCCGAGTTCACTCAGGTGATTTATTAACACGTCTTGCATAGTAGGATCGACGCTGTCAATAAGTGCTGTCTTTTCACTACCCTTAATTAAGTATGAGTTATAACTTGTGCCATCGGGCAGTGGTATGAGGGCATCAAACAACCGCCTATCCCAGTCGATAGCTCCCACCCAGTAAATCCCTGGCTTTATCTCTCCTGGTTTCATCTTACTCCTCTTTCTCGAAATCGCTCTTGGCAGCTCCACATACAGGGCATACCCAGTCATCCGGTATTTCTTCAAACGGTGTTCCCGGAGCTATCCCACCATCGGGGTCGCCTTCCTCAGGATCGTATATATAGCCGCAGACAGTACATCGGTATTTTGCCATTTTCTTGACTCTCTCCTCCTTTGTATATGTAGGGGCGGCCTTTGGTGCTGTGCCCCTCTTTACTACATGGTAATAGGCATAGGTCATCGGCTCTCCGCTTTTCAGTGTTTCTGCCTCTACCAACTCACCCACGAAGATAGTATGCGTCCCGGCATCCAGCTCGTTGATCACCTTCAACTCCAGATAGCCCAGGGCGTGCTCCAGGACTATGGGAGCCCCAGTTTTTCCTGTCTTATAGCTTACCTGAGCAAGTTTGTCGATATCTCTTCCCGACTTGAAACCAAAATTCCCTATAAAACTCAGCGGGGTGTCCTGGGATAAAATTGAAGCAGCGAAAACACGGCTGTCACGGATAAACTCATGAGTGAGGTTCTGTTTGTTGATGCTCACGGCAACCGTGGGCGGCTCGGAGGTAATCTGGAACACGGTGTTGGAGATTTGACCGTTAAACTTGCCCCCTTTGGTCGAGGTTATTATGTATAACCCGTAATTTATCTGATGCAGTACTTTAGTATCCATCGTTCCTCCTTATTCTGATGAGCTCTCTAATTTGTCAAAGTAGTTTTTACTGGCTCCACAAATAGGGCATTTCCAGTCATCAGGCAGCAGCTCGAATGGAGTCCCGGGCGAAACATTACTATCTGGGTCTCCAACCTCGGGGTCATAAATGTAACCGCAGCGGCGGCACTGATACCTTTCAGCCCTTATCACCGTTATCTGTTCAATATAAAGTGGTGCCTTCTTTGAAGTGGGCCCTCGCCTGACCTCGGAATAGTAGTCATAGGTCATTGGCTCACCCTCCTTGATGATATCGCTGTCCACCATTTGAACTATGAATACGGTGTGAGTCCCCAGATCTGCTTCATTGATAACTTTGGCTTCGACATAGGCCAGCGTGTTATCCAGAACTATTGGTGCTCCGGTTTTACCTATCTTGAAATTTACACCTTTAAATTTATCTATCTCCCTTCCGGACTTGAAACCAAAGCGGCCAATGAAGCTCAATGGCGTCTCTTTAGAGAGAACTGCAAACGATAACACCTTGCTTGCTTTGACAAATTCATGGGTAAGGTTCTCCTTATTTATAGAGACGACAAAATTAGCTGGCACAGCGCTGACCTGACTAACCCCATTGGCTATCAGCCCATCAAGCTTATCATCCTTCTTTGAACTAACCACATACAACCCATACCTCAATTTGCGTAACGCCAATAAATTCATTTGCACCTCCTTATATTTATTTCCTTTCAAGCTCATCTGCTGAGGCTTGCTTCGGTAGCCTTATCTACATAACATCCCTTTCGCTAGCTTCAACAGCTCGGCGCAATTCAGCACTGAGCATTGGTGGTAGTCCCTCAATATCCACATTGAGAAAACCACGGACTATCACGGCGGTAGCCTCAGTCCGAGTTAACCCTCGTGCCATTAGATACTCTACTTCCTCTTCAGCTATCTTACCTACTGCTGCCTCATGGGATAAATCAATGCCAGCCAGATTACCTTTAAGCTCAGGTATGGCGTGAATCACACCTTCTCCCTGCAAAATCAGCCCACGACATTCAAGGTGTCCTTTAACTTCAGGGGCGTTGCCTTCTATGTAGCCCCGGGCAATGATACTACCCCCGGTTGTTATCGCCCGTGATATGATTTCCGTTTTTGCACCTGTGGCATTGAGGAATGCTTGAGAGCCCAAATCAATGTTTGACCCAGGTGGCGCAGCCAGGATGCTGTTAAATCTGACCACCGCATTGTCTCCGACGCATCTCGCTGTAGGGTTCGTTTGTAAGGAGTGAACCGGCTTCATAATTACATAGTTGTTAAGGAACATACCATCCCGTTCAACAATTATTCCAGTGCGGGGACGAACTGCTACCTCTGGGTTCCAGCCATGTATCATGGTAAAGGTAACCTTGGCTCCTCTCTTTATGTAGAACTCAGATACACCCAGATGCAGCCCATCTTCCTCGCTGGAAGCAGTAGTACAGCCGGTAATGATGTGCAGCTCCGAGTCCTCCTCAGCAATGATGACATTGTGCACATTTTGAGCCAGTCGCGCTTTTGTCAGATAGAGACAAGCCTGAACCGGGTAAATGGTTTTAGAGCCAGGCAGCGCTCTAATGAAGTAGCCATCATGCTGGTTCAACTCCACGTTGGCAGTGTACTTATCGGTATCTACGGCTACTGCTTGCCACCAATAGTCTGACAGCCAGTCATACTTTTCTAGAGCCTGGCTGGTTGCCATTACCTCTATACCTTCTTGCCTGATTGAACTATGAACTGGTGTATTATCCATCTGGATAAAAGTCCCCGACCTTTGGCTTACGTCATCTAAAACGACTCCTACCTCCAGCATCTGCTTTTTGGTCTTGGCAGAAAGTTTCGACGGGTCAGCCTGGTAAGGTTGTTCGTCAGTTGAGCCAACATAACTGCTCAAATCTACGTCTTTGCCAAGGGTTGCTGGTTTACCTGATGCTTCCTTAGCTTTATCCCTATATGTCTTGGAAGATTTTATTTCACGCATCTAGCACACTCTTCATAGCCTTTTTCCTTGATAGTTGCCAAAATTTCGTGAGGGTCTCCCTCACAGACTATCTTACCATCCAGCATGACATAGCCAGTGCGAGCATTAACATAATCCAGGATATGACCGGTATGGGTAATGATAAGCCCCATGCACTTTCGTTTACGTATTGGGCAATTTTTTTCCAGCAACTCATTTATGAGTTGACCTATCAGAGCTATATTTACCAGGTCAACGCCAGACTCAGGCTCATCTAATAAACTCAGTTCAGGTTTTTGAGCCAGTAGCTGCATCATCTCAGCGCGTTTTATCTCTCCTCCAGAAAAGCCATAGTTTATCTCCCTATCTAAAAAATCAGCCAGGTCAGATTTTTCAGCTAACTGGTTGATGTCTTCCTGATTTCCTTGTCCTTTGAGGCAGGCGGCAACCATATCACGCGTTTTTACACCTCGAACTACAGGCGGTCGCTGGAAAGACATACCAATTCCTAAGCGTGCTCTATCATCCAGCGACAACCTAGTTATGTCCTTGCCTTTGAAAATGATCTTGCCTTTGATTATCTGGTACTTAGGGAAACCCATTATTGCCATAAGTAGTGTGCTTTTACCGCTACCATTGGGACCGAACAGGATATGAGTCTCGCCAGATTTGATTTCCAAACCTATGTTGTGCAAGAGTTCCCTGCCTTCCACCTCCACAGTTAACTGTCTGATGCTCAGCATAACATCACTCATACAGACGCTCCTAATTACTCGCTCACCCTCCTTCCAAAGTCCAGCGTTCTTTTACAGTAAACCATCCCACAGGGTCAGTGAGATATTCGTAGGAATCGAGGAGGGCAAGATAATGCCCCCGCTCCTCAGCAGCCAGAGCTTGGTAGAACCGCTTTTCCACGGGAAAGGTGCTTCGTTCACTCCAGGAGTAATAAAAGTCGTGAGTCTTGTTCTCCATGTCCATGGCCGTCTTAATAGTGTCGAGTTCAGACTGCGATACTTTAATCTTGCTTCCTAGCTCCTTAGTGGCTTCAGCAAATATAGACTTAAGCTTTTTGCCTTTCTGAGACGGCGGTTTCACATCAGGCCAGTCTTGCCCCTCCTTGAGCGCATCATATATCTGTTGGAATTTCTTCTGATGGTCATCTTCTTCATCAGCCAACCTCTGAAATAGCTCCTTAGCCAGCCTGTTGCTGCTTCTCTGGCTTGCCCGTTGATAAAACTCCTTACCATCCACTTCCATTTGAATTGCGTCCTGGAGTATTTCCATCATTTTCTTTGCTTCCTTCTGCTCCATTTTGTTCTACCCTCTAAACAAATTGTTTCTTAAGAATATCCTCATATACCGGTTCTCCTCAGCTATCATTTCAATCTCTGAAGATAGCGATGGGCTTGAAGGGCAGCTTTAGCTCCTTCCCCAGCAGCCACCACTATTTGCTTTTCAGGAACATTGGTAACATCTCCGGCAGCGAAGAGACCGGGCACACCTGTTTCGTTGGCGCAGTTGACTTCAACCTCCCCAATGCGGTTTAGGGTAGTCATCGCTCTTATCGCCTCTGAGTTTGGAATGAGGCCAATCTCGATAAAGACACCGCCTACATCCAACTCCCTTTGTTGTTTGCTTTTCAAGTCCCTTATTCTTATTCCCTCGACACGGCCCTTTCCCTTTATCTCCAGCACTTCATACTTGAGGAAAACGGTCAAGTTACTGGCGCCACTCACCTTGTCAATCAGTATTTGGTCACCGGTAAGAGGAGTTAGCGAGACTAAATGGATGTGTTGTGCAATCCTAATCATACCTTCGGCAGCCTCTAAGGCCGAGTTACCGCCACCGATGACAGCCACCCGTTCACCGGCAAAGAGGGGGCCATCACAGATAGCGCAGTAGGTAACTCCTCTACCAAGGAACTCCTTTTCCCCGGGAACGTTTAGTTGGCGAGGGCGCTTGCCTGTGGCAAATATGACTGCCTTAGCTCGGTGGATTTCGCTTTTATCCGTCTTAACTTCGAAGCCTCCGTCCATTCTAGACAGGCTTTCAGCTTTCTGACCAACTTGGACTTTCACATCTGAAGGGAACTGTCTTACTTGCTCCTCGAATTTCTGCATCAACTCGGGACCTTCAATGAATTGGTAGCCCATGTAGTTTTCTATGCCAACGGTGGTAAGAGGCTGCCCTCCTACATCGTCACTGATAAGCAGTGTATTCAGTCTTTTCCTCGCTGCATACACTGCTGCTGTCATCCCAGCAGGACCAGCACCGACGATAATCAGTTCATACACAGCTTCCTTAACAAACTAAAGCCCCAGCTTTTCTCTAAGCTGCGCTTCATCGAACCCCACCAGCATCTCGTCATCGAAACAAATTGTGGGAACTCCTAATGAACTGCACTTATTTCTCATTTCATCGCGGGCTATTTTATCTTCAGCTACGTTGAATTCCTGGTACTTGATGCCATTATCTCCCAGGAACTTCTTAGCCATCTTACAATAAGGACAGCCGGGAGTGGTGTAGATTTTAACTTCTCGTATCATTTTCCCTCCTCAGTTTTGCAGGGAGCAGTACGCCCTGCCCCCCCCCTCTGCCAACGATTAATAAACTAAAAAGGCTGCAAGGGCATAAATACCTCGCAGTCTCACTTAAATGCGCGTCTTATAAACTAGATTTTTTGCCTGTCCCAAATACAACCACATTTCTACCTCATACAATCAAAAAAGGGACAAAACTAGTTATTTAGCAATGAAGGAAAGAGATATTATACCTTCAAAAACTGCACATGTCAATACGATACACGATTAGTACTGCTCTGCTTGAATCATTTCTAAAGAACCAGATCGAGTAGTTTCATTTCCCATCCCTAGGATTTTGGATAACCTGGTGCCTGGATTATGTCATCTTTCTATCCGTGCAAACGAATATTTGAGCGTATCCAAGAACCGGTAATCATCCCGCACAATTGGTCTGCTCCTGGTTATTTTTATTTTCCCCTTGAACATTGGAGCACAGGTTACAAGGGTATGATATTCACCATTTTCCCCACAAATGTCAATATTTCTATCTTGCAGGTATCTCAAAAATTCCCTATCCACCTTGTGCCCAATCCATGCCTCATCAAATAAATCAGCTTTAGCACTAACTATCATTGCTTCAAAACCTGTGTCTATGAACTCGAGGAGAATTTTTTCTGGCTCATGACCCCAGAGTGGCTCAATCGCTTCAATCTCCAACTCTCCGCAAACACGTTCCACCCAATCTTTATGCTCCTGGAGATAAATATCGCCAAAAACCATGCCCTCTACGCCATCAGGAATTAAACTTCGCACTGCACCTTTGAATTCCTGCTCATATCCATTCCAGGTAGTTTCTTTCTGCAACAGTGGAATGCCGATTGCTTCAGCCTGTAATTGAATTAATTTAGCTTCTGTCCCATGAAAACTTACCCTTCTATATTCCTTGGAGATGAAATTTACGAGATAAGAAACATCATATCCATTAAGAATTGCCTTATAACAGGCAAAACAACTGTCCTTACCGCCACTCCATGATGCGATATAGCTCAAAGGTCGCCATCCTTCGATTATTATGTTCTAGGTTCTAAGTTCTAAGGTTCAAGGTTCAACGTAGAACGTAGAACCTTGAACATGGTACTATGCTTTGCCAGCTTGCTTTATCAGCCAGTATTCTATGCTGTCCGCCAGGGCTAGCCAGCTAGCTTCGATGATGTTGGTTGAACTACCCACCGTCCTCCAGCGCTCTTTGCCATCGCTGGATTCAATGAGCACGCGCACCTGGGAGGCAGTGCCTGCAGTTTCCTCCAATATGCGTACCTTGTAGTCAGTTAGCTCAACAACAGTTAGGTCTGGATAAAATTGCACTAATGCTTTGCGCAATGCCTGGTCAAGGGCATTTACTGGACCATTCCCCTCAGCAGCAGTGTGCACTATCCGGTCATCCACCTTCACCTTGATGGTGACTTCCGAGAGCGGCTCCTCTTGATTACCGATGGTAGGAACGCGACGCCTTTTCTCCACCACTATCATGAAGTCAACCAGCTCGAATGGCGGATGATAACCAGGTTGAACCCGATGAAGTAGTAAGTCGAAAGATGCCTCAGCGCTATCATATTGGAAGCCCTGGCTCTCCAGCAGTTTAACCCGGTGCAGCACTTCCTTAACTTCCTTATCCCCAGGGATAGGTAACTTCCTTTGCTTAGCTTTATAAATGATGCTCGCCTTCCCGGATAGCTCAGAAACAATAACATTGGGCTGATTACCCACTATTCCTGGATTGATATGCTGATAACTGTCCTGCCACCTGGTTAAAGCAGAAACATGGAGTCCACCTTTATGGGTGAAAGCATGGGCACCTACATAAGGAAGAGAGTCGGGATGAGGCAGGTTAGCTAGTTCAGAAACATAGCGGGAAATGTTGCTCAGCTTGCTCAGTTGCTGGTCCGAAATACAATCAATGCCCATCTTAAGCTTTAGATTGGGGATGATGGAGCACAGGTTGGCATTGCCGCACCTTTCACCATAGCCATTTATGGTTCCTTGAATTTGAACCGCTCCTGCCTCAACTGCAGCCAGTGAGTTAGCCACAGCAAGCTCACCATCATTATGGGCATGAATCCCTAACGGGACAGAAGCTACTGCCTGAACTGCCTTGATAGCCGCCACTATTTGTTGAGGCAAGGCGCCACCATTGGTATCACAAGGTATTATGCATTCAGCACCAGCTCGGGCAGCGCCCTCAACAACCTTGAGGGCATACTCCGAATTTGTCTTATAGCCATCAAAAAAGTGCTCAGCGTCGAAGAAAACCCTCAGCCCCTTCGACTTGAGATAATTTATGGAATCTGAAATCATACCCAGATTTTCCGCCAACGTGGTTTCCAGAACGTGTGTCACCTGCTTATCCCACGCTTTCCCCACAAGGGTGACTACCGAAGTTCCAGCCTCAAGCAATGCCTGAAGATTGATATCCTCCTCCACGCTACCATTCGGACGTCTGGTGCTGCTAAAGGCAACTAAGCTTGAATGAGCTAAGCTTAAGTCCCTTGCCCTGCTAAAGAACTCGGTATCCTTAGGGTTGGAGCCTGGCCAACCACCTTCAATAAAATCAATGCCCAGCTCATCCAACTTTTGGGCAATCTTGAGCTTATCCTCAACCGAAAAGGAAATCCCTTCCTGCTGAGCACCATCTCTCAGAGTCGTGTCATAAAGCTGCGCTATAGGCATTCTATCCTCCGGGCGATTAAATCGCCCATCTCACTTGTCCCCGTCCTGAGTTTACCCTGCTCCATTATATCGTAAGTTCGATAGCCTTCTTCAAGTACAGCAAGCACAGCATTTTCCACCATCTGAGCCTCACTTTCCAGTTCAAAGGAGTAGCGTAGCATCATTGCCACACTTAGAATGGTGGCAATCGGATTAGCCATGTTCATCCCTGCTCGGCGTGGGACGCTGCCATGTATTGGCTCATACATACCAAAAGTTCTGCCCCTGGGAATTCCCGCTAGACTGGCTGAGGGCAGCATCCCCATAGAGCCAGCAAGCATTGAAGCCTCATCGGTGAGTATGTCGCCAAACATGTTTTCCATGACCATAACATCCAGGTCAGCGGGACACTGGATCAGCCGCATGGCACAAGCATCAACCAGCATATGGTCCAGTTCAACATCAGGGTATTCAGCAGAGAGTTCTACGGCGATTTGCCGCCATAATCGAGATGACTCCAGAATATTAGCTTTATCCACCGAGATCAGCCTCCTGGAGCGGCTACGTGCCACCTCGAAGCCAACGCGCAATATCCGCTCAATCTCTCCTTCAGAATAAAATAAAGTATCAACAGCTTGTCTTACCCCATCATCCTGCCATCGTTTCTTGGGTTGACCGAAGTAAAGTCCACCAGTGAGCTCCCTCACTACCACCAGGTCAACATTCTGGATGACTTCGGGCTTTAGTGTCGTGGAATTTATCAGCATGGGGAAAACCTTCACCGGACGGAGATTGGCAAATAGTCCCAGTCCTTTCCTCAGCGCCAGAAGCCCATCCTCAGGATGGACTTTAGCCAGCGGATTATCCCATTTCGGTCCACCAACGGCACCAAGTAATACTGCATCGCATTGCTTACACATCTTCAGTGTTTCTTCGCTCAAAGCTGTGCCTGAAGTGTCCATAGCACTGCCACCAACTGAACCGGCATGAAGGTGGAACTTATGCCCGAATTTCCCACCGACAGCCTGTAGCACCTTAACTGCCTGAGCAACAACCTCAGGCCCAACACCGTCTCCCGGCAAAACCGCGACATTAAATTCCATGGTACTTACCTTCTTGCCTTATAGCGTCCCCCTTAATATCCTGTAAAATTCCTCTCCCTTCACGAGAGAGGTTGAGCGAGGACGAATTATACACGATTTCTCCTCAACTTGCTTCTGGTGTATTCTACCAGTCCTCCGGCGGTGATGATTCCCATCATAAATTCAGGATAGGGCCTGGCGATAAATGTCCTGTCTTTGGAAATATTTGTAATTTCACCGCCGGACAGATCAACCTCCAGTGTATCACCGGCCTCGGTTTCACTTAGCGCTTCAGGACACTCAAGAAGAGGCAAGCCGATATTTATGGCATTGCGAAAAAAGATGCGAGCGAAACTCTGGGCAATGACACAGGATATGCCACAAGCCTTTATAGCCAGAGGAGCATGCTCACGTGAGGAGCCACAGCCAAAATTTGTAGAGGCAACAATAATATCTCCAGGTTCAGCCCTGGCAACAAACCCAGAGTCAATGTCCTCCATACAATGCTTTGCCAGCTCCTTCGGCTCAGAAATGTTAAGATACCGCGCAGGGATAATGACATCGGTATTTACATCAGCGCCAAATTTATGAACTTTGCCTTTTAGCTTCATGTTACCCATGGATGATCCGACTACTTTGCTATCTTGAGAATTCCCCTGAATTTCGACCCTTTTGCCACCTTCAGCAATTCAAATAGAACGCTCTCCGTGCTTGTCAAGGATACTCCTACTTCTCTTATTTTCTCAAGGCCAATCAATTTATTCTCCTTTGTCCTTGAGGTATTGTCGCACCTAAGCCTTCAGGGTTCTGCTCCGTCCACAAAATTGGTATTCCCAAAATCCTCACCCTTTTGATGAGCTTCTGGAGCAACCAGCATATCATCACCTCGACACTCTGCTATTGTGAAAAGGCCAGTACCTTCCACAATTTCTCTTGCTCTTGACATCTCCACGTGTCCTGGATCCATGAAAAGAATGCCATCCTGTTTGAGTATTCGGTGAATCTCCCGAAACAGTGCATCGCAATCTCCTATCAAGTGAAGGGTATCAACGAATAAAACCAGGTCGATACTCGAACTTTGAATTCCAGTATTATAGGAATCGACCAGGAGCGCCTCTATGTTTGTTAAAGACTCACGAGCCGCTTTCTTCCTTACCGTGCTAATGGCTAATGGCTGGACGTCCACGGCAAAGACTTTACCTTTCGTTCCAACTAACCTGGCTATGGGCAGCGTGTATCGGCCTGGCCCACATCCATAATCAACCACTGCCATTCCCTCTTTTAATGGAAAGCTCTCCAAACGCCGCTGTGGCTTCCAGATGAGATCTACAAACTTACAGTACCATATATAGACCCTGTAGGAAGCATCAGATTCTACTTTAGGTTTCTTGTTATTTGCCATCATTTGCCTCCTATCTTTTTCCAACTCGCTATCTCCTAGCTTTTTACGGATAAAGGAAGTCACCGACAGGTCAATTTGGGGAAACCTTCGATTTCCCGTTCATCCGCTGTTATATGAAGTTGCTCGCCAATCATTTTCTTAATCCCTTCAAAAAATTCCATGTAGGAACCCTTTTCATATATTCTCTGTATGCATCTCCAAACTCCTTTACGTTAAACTCGTCTTCTTTTAGGGCACCCATTCGGAAACAGACAATGGCAACTGTACTCAAAACTATAGAAAGAATTGATTGAAAAACCAACACCAAAGCAATCGACCAGATAGCCATTCCCAGCCACATAGGGTGCCGAATAATTCCGTATATACCGGTATCCACTACAACAGTAGTTCCATGCGGTGCTAATGCGTCACCAGCTTTCGATTTACCCTTATGTTTAAGTCGAACCATTGAGCCAAAAACCAGAAAGGCAGACGGAATATATAAAATATAGCCGATAATCTGTAACCACGAAATATTGGCTCGCGTCCACATTCCAGCTTCGCCGAGGATTAATTCGAGAACCAAGAGGGTAAAGAAGATACCTAAGCCTGTATGACTATAAATTTCGCCAGTTATATGTTCCCTGGTTGAGTGGATTATCCATCTTCCATTAACAATCCATATGATTGCACAAATACCAACACAAAGTATATATCTGTACATCTTGGTTTATCTCCTGCTATGCCCTCCTTATCAGGCGAGCAATTTCATATAACGTTCTGCGGATAAAGGAAGTTCGTCGATAGGCCAATTTGGGGAAACAAAGCGAACCGCGAAGACGTTGTTATCCGACGTTACGCTTTCTGTGGTGGCTGAAATTGGATGGAAATTACCTCGCTGCCCGCTTCAAATAGCTCTGATTTTATTTCGTGCACAAGCCTCCAGGATTTAGCCTCTTCCGGATTTAGCGTTGTTCTTTCATGCATGGCGTTTATTATATCTGCTTCGGTCTTATTCGTATTTGCTGCAAGCACCTTGGCAATGTTCTCGATATCAATCGCCAGTCCTTTCACCCTTTCTTCCAACTGCTTCTCCTCTAAACTCTGCTCTCCTCTGAACTGGGCGCTAACACCATGCAGCAAGAATCTCGCTTGAGGCACTGACAACCTTTTTGAACCGGAACAATATAAAACAATGCCTATTGAGTCAACACTGCCAAAATTGTGTGTAGTTATCTCCACAGGCAATCCTTTCAAATAATTGTATGCGCTCAAGCCGTGGAAAACTGAGCCGCCAGGTGAAGAGATAACAATGATGAATTCCTTTATCCCTTGCTTCATCTTCTGCTCGACAGCACTCATTAAAGCATTGACGGTAGCATCAATGACAGGAGCGAAAAACTTAATTACCACTGGTTTTGCAGCCATATTTACCTCCTTGAATTAAGAGTAACCTTGTCTAACTAGCTGTTTACGAACCAATTGTTCGTTTATCCTTGCCTTTTAGATTTAAACTCCTCCTTGCCTTCCTTGACTATGAGGTCAAATAAAGTGGGGGCACCCTGGACGTAACTATACCTCCTGATTCTTCTCTCCGCTAGTTTCACGTATTCCCCGTTTATATCATAACCCACGTAGTGCCGCTTCGTTTTTATTGCCGCTATAGCTGCCTGCCCACTTCCCATGAAGGGGTCTAAAACAACATCTCCTTCATAAGTATAAAGTTGAATAAGCCTGTAGGGAAGCTCCACAGGGAAAGGTGCTGGATGTCCCACAGCCCTTGCCGGCTCAGCAGAGAAAGTCCACACACTTTTAGTGAATTCAAGGAATTCCTCTCGAGATACAGTGCTACCCCTCTCCGAGCGTTTTTTTCTTGCAAACATTCCCTTAGAAAAAACCAGGATGTATTCGTGGATATCCCTCAATGTTGGGTTAGCGGCGGAAAGCCAACTACCCCAGGCTGTGGAAGGACTTGAACTTGAAGCCTTGTTCCAGATAATCTCACCCCTCATTAGAAAACCAAGGTCAAGCATATCTTCCACAACGAAGGCATGAAGTGGGATATATGGCTTTCTCCCGAGGTTGGCGATGTTTATACAGGCTCTACCTCCAGGCACAAGCACCCTGTAAACTTCCTGCCATACCGTTTTTAGAAATTGCTTATATCCCTCGAGCGTCAAGTCCTCATCATATTCCTTGCCTACATTGTAAGGCGGCGAGGTAACCATCAGGTGAACGCTATTATCAGGCAATTCACCCATACTTTCGCTCGATTTGCAGATTAGCTTGTCCAAGAATTCAGAGGGAACAGGATTTTCTACATATTTAACCTTTTCTTCCTTGGGCAAACCCTCATACAGTTTGCTGGCGTAGAAAGAAGTGGCATCATGATTTATTCTCCCCGGCGACCCAAAGGAGCTTGTCTTTGTGCCTCTCTTCCCATGGTTAACCTTCATCTTAATCTTCCTCCCAGTAATCAACCCACCTTTTATACGGATTATAGTCTATTTTTGCCTTTTGCCAGTATATTTCAATAACCTTAGATTCCCTATCTTTGACCAAAGCCTCCAATGCTTCCTTAGTTATCTCCACGCCTCTCGGGTTTGTTCCTGGCTTAGGCAGCCTGATATATTTCTCCTTTCCAATCTTATCAAAAAGTCTTTTCTGCGTTTCCAGAGGGATATAATAAAACCCTCCTTTGTTATTCCAGTTAATTTGCACAAGCAAAATATCACAGTGCGGAGAATAAGTTTCTTGAAATTCCTTTGCCTTCTGGGCATCAACCGTCCATATAAGCTTAACTCCGCTAAATCCCTTACCTGTAAGCGTCTTAACGGAGACCGGTTGTCCAAATAGCTCCGCGTCAACCTCTGGCTCAGTAATAGGAATTTCAGTTTCTACACTGTCCCCACCAAATTTATATATGAGCAAAGCTACTATTATCCTCTCCCTGAGAGAGCCGACTTCCATTCCAATTTTCCCTGCCCTCGAACTCTCTAATTCCGCAAGCTGGAACAGATATGGCAAACGCTTTTCGATTTTCTCAACAAGCTTCCTGTCCTCAAATATCTTTACTAGGCGACCGGCCATACTTTATATCCCCTCAGCGCCAGCAATTCTTCCTGAAATAGCGCTGGCGGCGGCTACTGCAGGATTAGCCAGGTAGACTTCGCTCTTTGGACTGCCCATTCTGCCTACGAAGTTCCGATTGGTGGTGGATAGGCAGCGCTCTCCAGCGGCTAAAACACCCATATGACCGCCAAGACACGGACCGCAGGTGGGAGTGCTCACCGCAGCCCCTGCCTGTATAAAAGCCTCTATCAATCCTTCCCTCAGTGCCTCAAGGTAAACTTGCTGCGACCCAGGGAGGATGATACACCTCAAATCGGGATGTATCTTTCTGCCTTTAAGTATCCCGGCTGCCGCTCTTAAATCACCAATTCTCCCATTAGTGCATCCGCCAATCACCACCTGGTCCAATGTTATCTCCCCCACCTGGCTTATAGGCTTAGTATTGGAGGGGAGATGGGGAAAGGCTACTTGGGGCTCGATTTTGGATACATCATATTCGTAGATTCCGGCATACCGGGCGTCTTTATCTGACCGGGATTGCTTCGCTTCGCTCGCAATGACAGGGGAAACCCGGTTGGCAATAGCATGGTGGAGATATTCCTCGGTCTTATCATCCACGGCAAAGATGCCTGCTTTAGCCCCAGCTTCGATAGCCATGTTCGCCATGGTGAAGCGGCCATCCATATCTAATTCATCAATCGCCTCACCAGTAAATTCCATAACAGAATAAAGGGCACCATCAACGCTGATGTCGCCGATAGTATAAAGAATGAGGTCCTTGCCCCCAACCCACTTCGGCAGCTTCCCATGATAGATGAACTTAATGGTGGGCGGCACTTTCATCCATATTTCACCGGTTGCCATAGCCACGGCGATGTCAGTTGAGCCCATGCCGGTAGCAAAAGCACCTAGTGCACCGTAGGTACACGTATGGGAGTCAGCACCGACGATAACCTGTCCTGGCAAGACAAGGCCCTGCTCCGGCAGGAGCACATGCTCGATTCCCATCCGCCCCACCTCAAAATAAACCAGACCCTGCTCCTTAGCAAACTCCCGCATCAATTTGGCCTGCTCGGCTGACGGTATATCTTTAGCGGGGCAAAAGTGGTCGGGAACCATGACCACTTTTCCATGATCAAATACCTTGCTTACTCCGAGTCGCTGGAATTCCTCTATAGCTAAGGGGGCAGTAATATCATTAGCCAAAACTAGATCAACACCGGCATCTATGAATTCACCACTTCTGACCTCTTCCCTGCCACAGTGAGCCGCCAGGAGTTTCTCAGCGAGGGTCTGACCTGCCATTTATCCACGGACCCTTGGGACCATCAATATACCTACCGTGGCCAGCGCAGCTATCACGGCGATCAACCACAGCCCGGCACCAGCAGCTAAACCAACACCAGCGCTAGCCCAGATGCTCGCCGCTGTGGTCAATCCCGCCACGCGCTCTTCCCCCATACCGCGAAAGATAACCCCGGCACCAATGAAGCCCACCCCAGCTACCACGCCAGCAGCAACACGCGAAGGGTCAACAGCACCGCTGAAGCCAAAAATAGAGACCACAGTAAACACAGCAGCTCCCAGGGAAATTAAAGTGTGAGTGCGCAGCCCGGCTGCTTTGCTAGATCGCTCGCGCTGATAGCCAATAATTGCTCCCAGAGCAATGGCCAGGAACAACCTCGATATTACATCCAACCATATTATATCCAACCACGGGCTCACTTGCGTCCTCCTTTGCCGGTCTTAGCCGCCTTGCTGACCAGAAGCCGATTCAATGCATTCATATACGCCTTGGCGCTGGCAACGATGATATCAGTAGCGGCGCCACGACCAGTATAAGTTACACCCTCACTCTCCACTCTGATAAGCACCTCCCCAATGGCATCTATTCCCTCAGTAACCGATTTGACGGTAAACTCGGTAAGCTTGTTCGGGATACCCACTATGCGGTTAATAGCTTTATACACTGCGTCTACAGGTCCGGTGCCCAGGGCAGCATCGGCCAAACTCCGCCCATCAGGACCGATGAGCCTGACCGTGGCTGTGGGAAGACTATGATCGCCACAAGAAACCTCAACATGGTCGAGGTGATATACCTCGGTGGTAGTGCGACGTTCCTCGGCTATCAAAGATTCAATATCGCGGTCGGTAACTTCTTTTTTCTTATCAGCTAACTCCTTAAATCGTTTGAAAGCACGAGCGAAATCCTCCTCATCCAGGGTATAACCAAGTTCGGCTAATCTCTCGCTAAAAGCGCGCTTACCACTCAGCTTGCTTAATATTAGAACACTCGAAGGTATGCCTACCGACTTCGGGTCCATAATCTCATAAGTTATAGACTTCTTTATTACACCATTCTGGTGAACGCCTGATTGATGCCGAAAGGCATTTGCGCCCACAATGGCCTTGTTTGGCTGAACGGGGAAGCCAATGACTTCGCTCACCAACCTGCTCGTCTTATAGATTTGCCTGGTGTTAATGCCCGTAGTGAGCCCGAAGAAATCCTGGCGAGTCTTCAATGCCATAACAATCTCTTCCAGAGAAGCATTGCCAGCGCGCTCACCAATCCCGTTGACGGTGCATTCCACCTGTCGTGCTCCTTTTCGTATTGCTTCGAGACTGTTAGCTACCGCTAGGCCCAGGTCGTTATGGCAATGAACGCTCACCACAGCTTTATGAATATTGGGGACATTATCAAAAATGCCTTGAATTAAGTCACCAAACTCCTGAGGGGTGGCATAGCCAACAGTATCAGGTATATTCACTGTGGTTGCTCCAGCCTCAATGGCGGCTTCCAACATACGGTGAAGATAGTCAGGTTCACTGCGGGAAGCATCCATAGGGGAGAACTCGACATCATCGACATGACTTTTGGCTCGAGCCACTGTTTCCCTGGACATCCCCAGTATTTCTTCCCTGCCCTTTTTAAGCTGGTAGAGTAGGTGGATATCTGAAGCAGAAAGGAAAACATGGATTCGAGGATGGCTTGCTTCCTTAATCGCCTCCCAGGCCCTATCCACAGCGTCAATGTTGGCAAGAGATAAGGCACAAATTATCGGTCGCTGAACTTCTTTACTAATAAACTGAACAGCTTCAAAGTCGCCAGGGGAACTAGCAGGAAAACCAGCCTCGATAACATCGACACCAAGCTTCTCCAGCTGTCTGGCTATCTCCAGCTTTTCCTGAGGATTTAAGCTTGCCCCTGCCGCCTGCTCTCCATCCCGCAAAGTGGTGTCGAAGATGATAACTTTGTCCATTATATGCACCTATTTCTTCTGTAATCTTTTCTTCAGTTTTTCAACTTTTCGAGGAATCTCATAAACATCCTTCAACAAATGCTGCGTAACTTCCAATATTACCCCTGCATCTCGTTCAGTGATTCCACCAAGTAAATCGTCTTTCGGGTGAGCTCCATAATTCCCAAATTGCCGAACTTGCGTTGCTATCTCGAATGTTCCTTTGCTAATCAATTCTCGACTATGCAAATCTTCGATCTTCTCAAACAGATTTTTCCCTTTTGCTTGCCGCAAATCAGACATAGTTTCAAGTGCTCTTCTACAAATTACGATGGTGGCTTTGTATGCCTCTGCATCATAACATTTCTGGGCTTCAACAAAGTCCTCATTAACCTCAAGAGGCGCACCCTCTACAGGCGTCAAATCTAAAACCTTGGGCGTCTCCATCAACTGGCCTGCATCCAAGGAAACTTTGATACGTGCCCCACAATCCATACAGAGATACACTCCCTCGTAATTCCAATAAGTATTCGCGTCCAACCTATTGAGACCCCTACATTTTGGACATTGTACTACAGGCAATACCGTGACCTCCTAGCATTCCCTTTTACTTCTTCAGCCAGGGCATCATATCCCTCAGTTCCTTACCTACAATCTCAATGAGGTGTTCAGCTTCCATCCGCCTCAAAGCATTAAAGCTGGGACGCCCCGCCTGATTTTCCAGTATCCATTCCTTAGCAAAGCTGCCATCCTGAATTTCAGCCAGAATCTGTATCATTTCATCCTTGACCAGGTCATTTATAACCCGTGGGCCACGGGTATAGTCACCATACTCAGCAGTATCGCTCACTGAATAGCGCATATACTTCAAGCCACCCTGATACATAAGGTCAATGATAAGCTTGAGTTCATGGAAACACTCGAAGTAGGCAATCTCGGGCTGATAACCAGCTTCTATCAGTGTCTCAAAGCCTGCTTTGACCAGCGAGGAGATTCCGCCGCAGAGCACGGTTTGCTCACCAAAGAGGTCAGTTTCAGTTTCCTCGGCAAAAGTTGTCTCCAGCACTCCAGCTCGAGCGCAGCCAATTCCTTTGGCATAAGCTAAGGCGATGTCCTTCGCTTTACCTGAAGCATCCTGCTGCACAGCCACTAAAGCTGGAGCTCCTGAGCCTTCAGTATAGAGCTGGCGCAATATATGTCCAGGGCATTTCGGAGCTATCATGCTTACATCTATATCTGCAGGAGGCATAATCTGCGAGTAGTGGATATTGAAGCCATGGGCAAACATCAGGGTTTTGCCCCGGGATAGTTCTTTCTCGATTGACTCACGATAAACTATGGGGTGCAGATTATCAGGAGCAAGCATAACAAGAATATCAGCTTGCCCGGCTACTTCGGCAGCACCAGCCACCTTAAAACCAGCACTTTGTGCCGCCTTCCAGGCGTCACTTCCCTCCACCTCAGCAACGATGACCTGGCAGCCGCTGTCCCTCAAATTTTGAGCATGAGCATGTCCCTGACTCCCAAAGCCAATAATGCCAATTGTCTTCCCTTTAATTAAGTCCAGGTTAGCGTCTTTATCGTAGTACATTTTAGCCATAATTAGCCCCCCTTCTTTTTATTATCGGTACGTGTAGCAACAGCTCCACGCGTCAAGGCTACCCTTCCCGTCCTGACCACTTCTTTGATGCCAAAACGGCGAAGAAGTTCAAACAGAGAATTCACCTTCTCTTCATCACCAGTAACCTCCACCATAAGCGAATCACTGCCCACATCAACTATGTTAGCCCGGAAGATATCAACAATCTGCATGATCTCACTTCTTGTTGAAGAAGTAGCGGCGACTTTGATTAATGCCAGCTCTCTCGCCACCATGTCATCATTAGTGAGATCAACTACCTTGACTACGTTAATTAATTTATCCAGTTGCTTTCTGACCTGCTCCACTTGAGCAGGGTCAGCGAGGACCACGACAGTCATTCGAGACAGACCAAGTTGCTCACTGCCTCCTACAGCGAGGCTTTGTATGTTAAAGCCACGTCGCCGAAACAAGCTGGCCACTCTGTTAAGCACGCCAGCTTTGTCCTCCACCAGCATGGATATTGTGTATTTCGTTGCTTCCATGTTCAGCTCCTTGCCAATGTTTTTGGTTTTCTCTTCGACACCTTTTTTGGTTTGGGCAATTCCATTGTTTCGGACAGACTCTTCCCTGGTGGCACCATAGGATAAACACCCTCCTCTGGTTCCACCACAAAATCGATAAGAAACGGACCATCATAATCCATCGCCTTGTATATTGCCGAAACTACTTCATCTCTGCGCCTTACCCTCACTGCAGGGATTTCATAAGCCTCGGCAACCTTGAGAAAATCGGGGTTCCAGAGCTTGGTATGAGCATAGCGGCGCTCGTAAAATAACTCCTGCCATTGCCTCACCATGCCCAGGTACCCATTATTAATGATCGCTATCTTCACGCCAATATTCTCCGCTGCTATGGTGGCTAACTCTTGAATAGTCATTTGAAAGCCACCATCACCAGCAACACACCACACCATCTCATCGGGACGGCCAACCTTCGCCCCCATGGCAGCAGGAAGTTCAAATCCCATCGTGCCCAGACCACCCGATGAGACAAAGCTATCTGGCTTGATAAATGGAAAATACTGTGCCGCCCACATCTGGTTCTGTCCCACTCCGGTCACCACCAGGGCATCGCCCTGAGTAGCTTCATAAATCTGACGGATGATATACTGGGGCAAAACCTCTTCCCCTTCCCTGATTTCTAACGATGGGTGTTCACCCTGCCATTTATTCAGTGTGGCGAGCCATTCCGAGTGAGTATTCACGTTGACCTCTTTATTCAGCACACCAAGCACATTTTTGACATCTCCAACGATAGGAACATCCACCCTGACATTTTTCCCTATCTCCGCAGGGTCAATGTCAATATGTATAATACGCGCTTTGGGAGCAAATTCGCCTGTGATTGCTGTAGCCCGGTCGTCAAACCTCATGCCAATGGAGATAATCAGGTCAGTGTCCTGCACTGCCATATTGGCATAAGCCATACCGTGCATCCCGATCATGCCAAAACTGAGAACATGGTTTCTAGGGAAAGAACTGAGCCCCAGGAGCGTGTTGACCACAGGTATCTGAGCCTTCTCCGCCAGTTCCCTTAGCTCAGCATAAGCCTGAGACATAATCACTCCCCTGCCAGCAATTATGAGCGGTTGTTTGGCACTGTTAATAAGCCTCGCCGCTTTCCTTATTTGAGCTGGGTGACCTTGAAATACCGGTTTATAGCCCGGCAGGTTAACCTTGGCGGGGTAAACAAATTCCGCCTCCTCCGTCTGAACATCTCGCGGTATATCAATGTGAACAGGGCCGGACCTGCCTGTCCTAGCGATATAAAAAGCCTCCTTCACCGTCTCCGCCAGTTCCCCGGCGCTGGAAATAAGATAATTATGCTTGGTGATCGGAAGAGTGATGCCGGTGATGTCTGTTTCCTGAAAAGCATCCCTGCCGATAAACGGTCTGGCCACCTGCCCGGTTATGGCTACTACGGGAGAAGAATCCATGTAAGCGTTAGCAATGCCAGTGACCAGATTAGCTGCTCCAGGACCTGAAGTAGCCATACACACACCTACTTTATGGGTAACTCGCGCATAAGCATCAGCGGCATGTGCCGCCCCCTGTTCATGGCGAACCAGTATGTGACGAAGCTGCGGATACTGGCTGAGGGTGTCGTATATTGGCAGGATGGCGCCGCCAAGTATGCCGAAAATAACCTCGACCCCTTCTTTAACTAAGCTTTCACACAAAATCTGAGCACCGGTCTTCTTCATCAGAACCTCCTAGTCAGCAAATACTGCTCCTGTGCTGGCTGAGGTAACTTTATCAGCATACCTTCTTAGATAGCCAGTCTTTATTTTCGGTTCAAACGGAGGCAACGAGGCTAGTCTCGCCTCTATTTCCTCCTGGTCCAATTTTACCTCTAATATGTTATTGGGAATATCTATCATGATGATATCGCCATCTCTCAAAGCAGCTATCGGTCCGCCTTCCGCTGCTTCGGGGGAAACATGACCAATAGCAGCACCTCGTGTAGCTCCGGAAAAACGCCCATCGGTGATAAGAGCTACTTCTTTATCCATGCCCATGCCACTGAGAAGTGAGGTAGGCGTTAACATCTCACGCATCCCCGGACCTCCTTTTGGTCCTTCATAGCGGATAACAACTACATCCCCGGCTTTGATTTTCTTCCCCATTATCGCTGCTGTTGCTTCTTCCTCACTATTGAAAACTCGCGCTGAACCTTCGTGAACCAGCATCTCGGGGGCTACCGCTGCCCGTTTCACCACTCCACCTCCAGGGGCTAGATTGCCAAACAAAAGGCTAACACCGCCAGTAGCGCCATAGGGCTCAGATAAACTGTGAATCACATCTCTGCTCTTAACCCTCGCTCCGCTTATCACCTCTCCCAATGGCCTTCCCAGCACGGTATTTACCTCCAGTTTTAATAAGCTCGATAATTCGTGCATTACTGCCGGAATACCACCTGCCATGTCCAAGTCCTCAATATGATAATCTCCCGCTGGACTCAACTTACATATGTAAGGAATATTTTGGCCAATTTCGTTTATCCAGGATAGAGGGAAGGAAATTCCCGCCTCATGCGCTATCGCAGTTAGGTGAAGCACCGAATTAGTGCTCCCACCCAAAGCCATATCGACAGCAAAGGCATTGTAGATAGAATCCCTGGTAACAATGTCTCCAGGTCGAATATTCCTGGCCAGAACTTTCATAACTTGTCGTCCTGCTTCATAGGCCAGTTGAATCCGCCGTGCCTGAACCGCCGGTATAGTCCCATTGCCAGGCAAAGCCATGCCCAGAGCTTCAGTAAGACAATTCATAGTATTAGCAGTAAACATGCCAGAGCAACTGCCATAACCAGGACAGGCAATTTCCTCCAATTCCAGCAACTCCTCTTCAGAGATACCTCCCTTAACTGCCTCGCCAACCGCCAAGAAAACGAAATTAACGTCCACTGCTTTTTCCTGACCGTTCTTAACAAGTCTTCCTGCTAGCATAGGACCGCCACTGACAAAAATGCACGGCAAGTTCATCCTTACCGCCGCCATAAGCATCCCCGGTACTACTTTGTCGCAATTCGGTATGAATACCAATCCATCGAAGGCGTGCGCCTGCGCTACAATCTCACATGAATCAGCGATAAGTTCTCGACTTGGCAGACTGTATTTCATGCCCTCATGATTCATAGCGATACCATCACAGACAGCTATAGTATTAATCTCAAAGGGCACGCCACCTTCCTCGCGAATACCTTCCTTCACTGCAGTAGCAATGGATTCCAAATGAATATGTCCCGGGACAATACTATTGAAGCTATTAATTACCCCAATAAACGGCTTATCCCAGTCACTTGACGAACAGCCTACAGCACGTAGTAACGACCTGTGCGGTGCTCGCTCAATGCCTTTCTTTACTACATCACTTTTCATAACTATTCCTCAAAAAGTTAAAAAATTGAAAATATCAGCTATAGCTAACTTTGTCAACCTGTTTCTAAAACTTTTATCTTATTTAATCTCGGGATATGCCTGCCACCCTCGAACGTAGTTGAAAGATAAGTTTTGACAATTTCCCTGGCTTCATCAGCTTCAATATCCTCCCCCGCCAAACATAAGACATTGGCATCGTTATGCAGCCGAGCTCGCTCTGCAGTAAAGGTGTCATGGCATAGTGCCGCCCTTATCCCTTTTATCTTGTTAGCTACTATGCTCATACCTATTCCGGTGCTGCATATTAAGATGCCATGGTCAAATTTCCCTGATGCCACGGCATTTGCTACTTCCTGGGCAAAATCAGGATAATCCACCGACTCCGTGTTATAACAGCCAAAATCATGATAGCTATAGCCTGATTGCTGCAGAAATTCCATAATTGTCTGCTTCAGCTTAAAGCCACGATGGTCACAACCCAAAGCAATTCGCATTGTCCTTTACCTCCCGGTATTCCTGTGCTAGTCGGTTGATTTCATCCCCGGGGATAATGCCATGACGCAAAATTACAGCTCCTCCACCAGTGACATCAACCACAGTTGACTCGCTACCACCGGGACATCTACCCCCATCGATAATAAAGTCGACCTCGTTACCTAGTTGTTGTCTCACCTCGCCTGCGGTTACCATACTCGGCTTACCACTGATATTGGCGCTGGTGCCAATCAGGGGATTATTGATTGCCTGAATAAGTGCCAGGCAAATAGGATGATCTGGAACACGCACCGCTATGTTAGTATTGCCAAGATAACCAGGCAAATGAACTGCTTTAGGGACAACTAAGGTTAACCCACCAGGCCAGAAGCGCTTCGCTAAAAACAAGGCAATTTCAGGTAATGGCTTGGCTGCCAGAACAGCAAGCTGTTCTACATCGCCGATAAGCAGGGGGAGAGGTAAATGTATGGGACGCTTTTTCATGGCATAAATCCTCTCCACAGCTTCAGAGCGGAAAGCATCAGCTCCCAGACCATAGACCGTATCAGTGGGAAAGGCAATCACCCCGCCTCGCTTGAGAATTTGAATCCCTTTGTCTATCTGCTCCTGTAAATCTGCCATTTCCAAAGCCGTTTAATAACACCCACCTGCCATTCTGAGCCTCAATCCTTCGCTTACTGTCATTGCGAGCCCCTTTTTTACTGTCATTGCGAGCCGAAGGCGTGGCAATCCCAGGAGAAATCCCCTCTTCCTTGATGGGAGAGGGTCAGCTCCCAATGACAAAATAAACTGCACCCATTCTTTCTTGACGCCAGTATAGCATGGTGACTATATAGATTACATACGAGAACTGGCTGACGCTTTGGCTCATTCCTCACATACGCTCTTTGGACTGGCGAACGTTTACAAAAGGAGGTGATGCCCATCGGGTAACTGTATATATATAATGTGAGGAAAATGAAAGTGGCAAGTGGTGAAACGAAGTCTCCCCACGATGTTAAATCGCTGAGGTTTGGTTGTTGATAAATGAGCAACATTAATGTTCCAGGCGCTCTCGGCTAACTAAAGACCAGGCGAAGCCTGAAGCGTTCTATCCGCAGGTGTTGACCTTGCCGCTTGAGTACAATGTATCCCATTCGGGCCAGAACTAATTTCTCGCCAATTCCCTTTTTAACCACCTGTTATGCCGCCTTAAAAATCACCCGTTTTATATTGCCCAAAAACACCTCTATGGGGCTACTCACTCCTCAGTCTGCTGCATAAAATTAAACAAAACTAATGGGGGTATTGACAGAGTAAAAAGTAGGGCATAATATACTCAAAGCAGATGTGCACGACTAGCTAATACGAGATGCGCAGACAGTATGGTTACAATTATTGTTGGTTATCCTTCGGGATAATTCTCCTACTAGCTAGTTGGAGTGCGGTTTGTGCTGTGCCAACAGCGGTTTCGCCAACTCAGTCTGCAGGTCACCTCCCGCGTCTGAAAAGGTAGAGTTCACTGTTGGCACAGCACCTACAGCTACAGGAGCAGCGCTGATTAATACTGTGGCAAAGGTGGCGGTTTGTACTCCACCGTAAGCTCTTTAAACGCCTTATTCCGTAATTTCTCCAGGCATGACCTCAGTTGCTGACGCTCCTCTTCAGACAGCGAAGATATTATCCTGTAGATGGACTTTCTCCTGGTTGACTTATCGTAGGCTTGCCGTCCCTTCTCCGTTATGCTCACCCGCACCAGGTTCTTTCTGTCCAGATCTTGGGTCTTTTTCACCAGTCCCTTCTTTTCCATCCTGTTCAAAAGTGCGGAAACCGAGTGGGGCTCTCTAAATATCCGCCGGGAAATCTCGGAAGGCGTTGCCTTTTCACCAATGGCCTGGATGACCACCAAAACCCCGACCTCTATAACTGAGATATCGAATTGGTCAAGTTCTTTCTGTCTTGCCCTGAGTACTGCATCCGTAGTCTGGTGTAGCAGCACCCAGAGGTTGTAATCTTCGTCCACAGGTGAGATATTTTTCATAGTCCCTCCATATCCGTAATTGGCTAAAGTTGCCACTGAGCTGGTCCTGTAACTTCCACAGGTTAACCACCAAACTCCTGAAGGGCAACCAGCCTGTCAAAGCAGTCATGATACCACAGTCTCTGAAGAAGAATCAACATGGACTTGCCAGACCCCACCCATCCTTACCCGGGTCGGCTCCAAAAAACTAATGGAATATTGACAGAGTATGAAGTAAGCTATGATAGAATAAAGGCAGGTGGACACGATCAGCTAATATGCGATTCATAGACGCTTTCCTTCCAACTACATAAGATTGGGAGTTGGAGGTGAAAGAAGGGCATCGGAACCGTTGTCTGATACCGGCTACTGGTGACCTCTTGCTTGAGAACATGCTTCTGGAAATGTAGTTAAAAACACTAAACAATGAGGAGGTGGTGGTAATGATTATAAAGTGGGGAGAGGTTGAGTTTGAGGGCCCCTATCCCATAACGGATTGGGAACCGCCGCATCAGGCTGCTGTCTATGCAATCATGATGAAGCCAAATCCTCAAATGAAGGTGTATAAATTTGTCTATTTCGGAGAGTCCGGTAACCTGTCGGAACGAGGATTCTATCGCGCACACCACAAATATGACTGCTGGGTCCGAGAGGCTGGTTCGGAAGGCAACCTTTATATCGGTATTCACCGCATGCCGGATTCGACGGATGAGCAAAGACGTAAATTGGAATCAGATTTAATGTTAGGACCATATAAGCCGGCATGCAATGATTAAATAGTGGCGAGACACTCCACCTTTGCCTAGTGACTAGCGAACAATACGTCAGATAGTTTAATTGCGATACCGGTAATTCCTATTTTCACTAGAGCGACAGGCTATCCTTCCTTCTTCAATCTTACTTCCTCCAGCATAGAACGGGTGATGTATAATATAAGGGGGATATAAATGACTCAGAATAACCCTACAACCACTAAATTGTGTAATAAGATGCGTCAAGCTGGCTATAAGGAATTCAAGATAGAGCGCGTAAAGAAACTAGTTGATGAACTTCAGCAACATGGTGTTCAAGGCATAGATACATTTGTACGAAAATTAGCAGAAAGAGTCACCAACGAACAAGAGTATTTCGATATTCTTATGGAGGGGCGATTTGCGCTCATACTTGCACGGAACAAATTCTCGCAAATTCAAATTGAGTATTCCAACGAAGGTCCAGACCTGAAGGCCAACTATAATAGGCGGACGGTTTACTTCGAGGTAACAAGAAGACACTCCGAGGTAGATGAATGGGCGAAACAATCGGAAGATGCTTTGCCACCACCAGATAATCCTGAAAATATTATTGGTAGGATTCAAGGGAAAATGAGCCAGCTAAGAGGTGGCGAAGTAAATATCTTAGTTTTCTGGAGTGATACTGTAGCAGTGCTTGAGTCTGAGATGGGAGAAGCCCTTAAATACATTTATCAAGAAATCAACTATAACCCAGGGGTGTATGGAAAACTAAGCGGTGTATTATTCACCACCGGGGGAGTTAATGCTGCAAACTTGAAGCAATTCTATCTTTTCATGAATGACAAAGCTTCAAAACCGTTACCAATTCGGCTGGCCAGAAAACTAAAATCTCTGTGTGAGGAGGATCGTGGAAGATTACAAAGGAAATTTGACGCTCTAGCTATTGCTATGAGAGAACCATGTGACAATAGGGCACAACAAAATAACGACCCGAAAAGTTGATCGGGTCTACACCTCATGTATTCGCTTGCACATACATTTATGCCTTGCGCAAAATGGGATTGGAGCGTCTATGTTGACTAATATGTCGTCCTAAAGTCACAATTCATCGCTTTGTTGCCTAACAGTTAAAGCGGCCCGAAATTTCTAACTAGCTAATGTCTTGAAGTGTGCCAAATTCCAGTTTATCAAGCGCTTCACTCTGCTCTTTGTTCTCTATCTTGATATACCTCATGGTCGTGTTAAGGCTCTTGTGGCCGGCGAGTTCCTTTATCACAAATGGGGCGATTCCCTTTTGATGTAGCCTGGTGCAGAAGGTATGCCTCAAGAGGTGAGGTCCCTGTTTACCTTTATTGATACCCGCCAGATTTAAATACCTTCGCACTACATCATAAACATGAGTGCGGCTCAGATTGCTGCCTTTGGTTCCTACAAAGAACCTTCCGTTTTGAGCCTGTGGTCGGCCATGAAGATAACTTACCAATACGCTTACTGCTTCACCATTGAGGTGGAGATATTGCTCCTTATTCCCTTTCCTGGTTATCTTTATCTGGCTTCTCTCAAGGTCAACATTAGACAATTTCAGATTTGTTAGTTCCGATACTCTCAGTCCAGTATGAAGCAAGAGGACAGCTATTGCCACATCCCGCTCCCTCATCTTCGGTTTGGCCTTTTGGGCTATTATCTCTAAAAAACGAAGGCACTCTTCCTCATTCAGATACGCAGGTTCTGTCTCAGGTATCTTGGGACTCTTTATCAAGGCCGCCGGGTTTGCCTCAAGCCCCTCATTTTCTACTAAATAATTGAAAAAGGACTTTATGGCTGCCAATTTGCGTGCTCTGGTGACACTGCAATTAGCCCTTTCAATAGCTAGATAGTCCAAATAGGCTCGAATGTCATCCTTTGTGACCTCTTCTACCCGAAGTTTGCCCCGCTGATGCAGGAATGGGATTAGCCCCTTTCCTACATCAAGCTGGTATGCTTCGATAGTGCCCTGAGAATATCCCTTCTCAACCTTGAGATAGTGAAGGAATCTATTTAGCTCCTTTTGCATCATTTTCCCTCCTTAAATGAAATCCTACTCGCCTATCCTCGGAGCACCATCGGAGCAACGGCCAGCTAAACAACATTTTTGTCAATAGGTATAGCTGAAAAAGTGGGGGGTTTTTACCAAAGCCGAGGCTTAGTTTTGCTTTGATCTGGCTCAAGAAGCGGGGAAGTATAAGACGCCCCCTTGTGGGTAGGCACTTCCGTGCTAGCGAAAGCAAGCCTGCTTTGAACCACTCGGGGGCACAGGCAAGTACCTCCAGCAGGCTCGGAGTATTTACTCCTGCTTTCGCTAGCACACAGATATTATAATAAGTTTTACTGCTAAGCTATCCTTGGTCTAAGAACGCGCACTCTCGGGAAGGCAAACAAAAATGTTGTTTTGTTTTAAGTTGGCAATAACGATTAAACGTGCAACCCGTTTGGTTGGCTCTATTATTCTCGCTGAGGCCTACGGGCATTTTCTTCAAGGATGCCGGGCCATCTTGGACGAAAAGGCAGCCTTAAATGTTTTACCTCGAAGGGAGCTTAAAGATTGCCTCACAAAACTCAAACCTGAGGAGGTTGACTTCAGGTGAGAGCTTTTTTTGTTATTGCGAGGAGCTTTCCCCTCTCTGTCATTCTGAGCAGCTTTCTTCCTCTGTCATTGCGAGGGAACTCGATGAAGCAATCTCACATATAAATGATACTAATGAATAAAACAAAACGGTATGCCAGGGGAGTTTATTGGCTGGTTGGCCTGGCAGATATGGACTCCGTTACAGTGGTGGTGGACAATATTCCACCTGCTCCCGGTAGTGCCGAAGTAAATCTAAGAGCTGAAGTTGTGAGCACAGCCACTGCTGAGTTAACAATCCAGGCCCGAACTGGCAAGGTGTGAGCAAATATGGAGGTAATCTTATTAATTCATCCTGACCCTGTGCTGAGAGAGGAGTTGACTCTGCTATTACAGGACTCAGGTTTTCAGGTGATGGGTGTTTCGGGAGGGCAGGAGGCTCTGGCTGATATATCCAGCGTTTGGCCTGACCTTATAGTCTTGGCTGAAAGCAGCCGCAGTTGACCTGTTCGAAATGGGTGTCGATGCCTATTTAACTTCTCCCCTAGACACGAGGCTATTACTTGCCAGGATTCATTCATTGTTGCGTCGCACTAAGGGAGATTTCGGGCAATCAATAGGGGGGTGTAGTTGAAGTGAAGGGAGTGAGCGCTTGAGATATGAAGAGTATTGCTATCTTCACCACTTATCTCCTAAAAACCGCCTTAAAAATTGCAAAGTTTGAGGGGTTTGGAGACGAAGTTGAAATATATAAATTGAGTCGAGCCAGTTAAGATGGGGAACAGTTTGATAGGGCGAGCCGGCAATAATGGGCAACAGATTTTGTGGGTGTATCCATTCTCGGTGTGATATGGATAAATCAATTCGACGGAGGTTTAAAATGCCAAAAGGAGTTAAAGCTCAAGATTACAAGGTGCTAGTGAAGTTGGTGACGCAGATACTAGACAAGTATGAGACAAATCTAACCATCAGGCAGATATACTACCGACTAATTTCCCCTTCTTACCAATATTTTCCTAGAACTGGCAGTATGTATAACTCCTATGAGAACAAGATGGTCACTGCCATAGAAAAGCAAGATATAGATTGGAGGAGAATTACCGATTATAGCAGGAGAGTGATAGACACACCTATTACTTATACTGGCCCTTATAACTTCCCCGATGAACTAAATAAAGAAGTTCCACAGATAGTAGCTAGATATACGGAAGACCTATGGGAGATGCAAGGACTATACTTAAGGATATTCTGTGAGAAGAGTGCACTTGCCGATTTAGTCGCGGAAGTTTCTCTTAAGTATCAAGTTGGTCTTTCTGTTGGTGGTGGTTATAGCAGCTTCACTCGGGTTATGAATGAGGTTGATAGAATAGAGAAGAAGTATATGGATAGGGGCATAGTTATACTTTACCTGGGAGACTGGGACCCAACTGGCTTAGATATCAGGGAAGGTCTTCAGAAGAGATTGAAAACTTATGGTAACTCCACCTTCAAATTCGATAACGTGGCACTAAATGAGAAAGAGCTAGCAGTATTACCAGCAAATCCAACCAAGAAAGTAGGTCCGAGATACGATAAATACCACGAACTTCATGGTGACAGAACTTGGGAGTTAGATGCACTTCCACCAAATATACTACAAACTAGAGTTGAGAATGCTATCTTGAAGTATATAGACGCCGATATTTGAAATGAGTCATTTGAACGATTGAAGGCGAATAGAGAAGTGACATTAGATGGAATGACAAGACTGAGAATAAAAGTAGAAGAGATACTATCTACGTTAGAAGAATAGGTCTTCTCACCCAACAAAAATTGCACAACTGCGTGTAGTGAAGGAGGCTAGCTATGACATTGAGGGTAGAAAAGGGGGGAATAGAGGCTGTGATCTACACGCAACAACATAAGATAGAGGGAAAGGTTTATCTCCTTAAAGGCAGCAGGTTTACGGATTTTATGAACACTGAGCAAAGGTACCAGACAAGACATGATTTTATACCTGTTACCAATAGCAAAGTCTACTCCCTGTCGGAAGATAAACTACTCTATGAGACCTCTTTCTTAAACGTAAACAAAAACTTCATAGTCGTGGCATCTCCAAAGAACCTGGCAGACGTATGATACGCCTGGAGGATAGCGGAGAGGGACTGGTAACCCTGCGAAGCTACCCAGGGGTATGATTAAAGGTGATGCTGAAGAGATTACTCATTTTATTAGCTCTCGTTGTCGTGGTAGTAGGTTTGCTCATGCCGGGAGATAGCAAGGCATTAACTACTGATGTAGCTAGTAGTGTGAATCAAACCAATTCTGCTACAATTACGATAACTATGCCGACTCCACCTTTGCCCGAGGAGTAGCTAGGTGGATATGGAGAGGGCAATATGGCAATAGCAGCTCTTGTAGTATCTATCGCTGTAGCCATTGCAGTTATATACAGAGAAATTATTCATGATTGGTTCGTTAGGCCAAAAATGGAGGTGACATTTAGCTCGGAGGAGCCAATATCTTGTGAAACAATATATGAACACCTTCCAGGCAAAAAACTGAAAGTTTTCTGGCCACGTTTAAGGGTTAAAAATAATGGTAGAAGTATGGCACGGGGATGTGAAGGTATACTAGCTGAAGTGAGAAATCCTAAAGGCGAACTCATCACAAGATATGAGATGCTACCTTTAAGATGGGCTATTTCGCCATATGCTAGAGGATGTGAACCGCTAGATATTGCGTCAAAGAGGGTTGTTCACCTCAACACATTCTTTACTATCCAAGATTGGCAAGATGCATTTCTTGTGACGACAATGATAGGAGGTCCGCATGAGGTAATAGGGTCAAGGGTGGACCCAAACGAGTATTTTGAGCCAGGGGACTATTGGCTCCGCATAGTGATATATGGCGACAATTTCCACCCTGTAGAAAGGGGTTATGCAGTTCATTGGGATGGCAAGGATTATAAGAAAGTTGGTATTAAAGAGATGAACGAAAAGCCCAGTGGTACAACTCATTGGCCTTGGCAAATACTCAAAGAACCTGATAAACATCTGAGCTAAAGAAAACAGGTGTGATGGTAGCTCAGCCAGTGGATTTGCAGAAGGAGAGGAATGACTAGTAGCTCGCAACGGCCACCATTTCTTGGATATCTATCAAGGGAACCTATAGGACGCATCTTAGAGAAAGACATTCTAGGGCGTTCCTACGTTCGCTTCTTACCTTTCCTAATCACTGGATGGGAGTTGTATATGATAGCAGCAGCTCTAGGACATGCTCGACGTGATAAGTTTGAAATTCTAGTTAACCTGTTTTATGACAGACCTCAGAAGAGAGACGAACTCAAATCACTTACCAACGACCTCATTGATCTTGCTCAAAAACGGCTTGACGATTATCGTAGCAGCTACGGGAAGAAGCCAGATTCCTTTTTTGATTTGTTCATTGGGACGGAGCTTAACCGTGCTGGCTTAAGCTTTGAAATGCCACCAAAAAGGTTCGAGAAAGCAGCCAAAATGAAAATATCCTTGAAGATGGAGCCCGGGCCTACACTTTTGGCTCAGGACTTTATCATGGAAGGGATTGCTTTCGGAGCTAGTTTCCCTGAGTTAACCGAAAAGATGTGGAAGGGAGTTTCCGAGATTGACTTGGACGAATGGCGCAAGTTACGGGAAAGAGGATTGGATATCGCAGAGCAACCTATACCTGTGACTTTGGAGGAGACAGAGCAAGAAGTTCTTCATCTCGTAACAGTTTACGTGTCAGAGTACTATCCACAACTCATGCAGCCTTTAGGTCTGCAATTAACCTAGCTGTCTGGCTAAATAACACTGCGTACTTAACTTAATAGACAGCCCAGCCAGCGGACTTGGAGAGGGTACCGGTTGATTTTTCGCCAGTTTAACCTGTATCCCCAGCACTCACGCTGAACCCTGAGTATAGTCTAGCTAGCAACCTGTAGCTTCAAGCTTCCGACAAGGCCCCAAACCATCCTCGAACTCAACATGTCTTCTACTTGAGCTTAATCGGGGGTATAATTGGGATAAGAAACAATTCGAACTGATGATAACTATGCGAACGCCACCTTTGCCCGAGGAGTAGGTAGATTTGGAAAGTCAAAGTAGAAATCACTTCCACGAACATTTTGCCTAATGGTTAAAGTATTTAGCTTTGATAGAGACGATACACTTGCTCTTTCTAGTGGTCCTATAACTCTTGAAATGCTGAAAGAACTCAAGGAGAAGGGCTATGTTATTGGCACTGGCGGAGGTGTTAGTGGTGAAGAACAAGCAAGACAGTGGAGAAGATGGGGAATAGAACCTGATTTTGCTTTAACTAAAAGTGATTTAGTGAAGTTAAGAGAGCTATACCCGGGAGCTGAAATAACTCATGTTGGTGATGACCAGGCAGATGAGGAAATAGCAAAAAGGTTTGGTTATAACTATTTAACACCAGAGGAGTTTGTTTCAATTCATGTTACTTGTTAAATTTTCTTGATATGGGGCTTTTTTCTAAGCTCAAAATTTGGTTAGCACGAAAGAGGAAGGGATGCCAACCTCATCCAAGACTTCGTTGTCCTTATTGTGGCAGCCGCTATATCCGGGGCATTTATTCTGACCGCTTTGAGTGCTGCGATTGCGGGAAAGTATTCTCTTAGCCATGTTTAGCCCAGCCAGCGGATTTGAAGAGGTGTCACTTCTGGCAATTTCGGTTCAGCAAGTGCTATATGCTATGATAATGATTGCCTATGGAAAAGGACACAGGTAACGAAGAGTTACAAAAGACTTTCGATCAAATTGCCAAGCACATCAATTTGACAGAACTTTATTCACTCAAGAGGATGCAAATTATAGCCCTGAAATCACAACAGGCATTGCTTAAGCATGGCTTACAGGAATTACCTGAGCAAAGGAAAGCTTTCCTCTTTAGCCTTATCTTCGGTTTTGTAGCTGTAATGAGTGCAGGCATCGGCCTGCTTGTTCTAGGCATAACCCTTGATGACCTAAGGATTATAACTGGCAGTGTGGTCGTAGGGCTTGTAGCTTTGGCGGGATTCATCTACCTGTTGTTCACGTACAAAAGCGCAAGAACTGAAAAGAAAGTGGTAGCTGATGGGGTAGAAGCAGCTGATGAATCACTACACGGCCTAGACGATATGATGGGCGAGATGGAAAAGGACTATGTAGAAACAAAGCAGGAAACACAAGAACTGTTAGAGAAAGCGAGGCGTCAACTTAAGGAGAAGAAAGAGCTTCCTGAAAAGGAAACATAGGTTTGTATTTAGCACTGTTATTACTTATTCTATAGCCACTTCTGCTTGCTTAGCCACCACTTACACTAGCCCTGCTCCAGTTAATTCTGGGGCATTGCAACCTAAGCACACAGGAGCATGCCTACCTTGCACCTGAAGACCTGGCGAACAAGAACACCAAACATAACCCCTTGATTAGCATATTGGTTGGTAAAGATAGTATATTATCCAATGAACCTGGTATATATGACTTGAAACCCTGTTAATCATGATGATAAGCTAGACTGTATTAATCACAATCCACACCGAAATGAAAAACGAGCAAAGCCACCGCATTCCTACAACAGATGATATTGAAGTCTCCACCTACCTCGGGATTGCCAAGGAACTTCATGGTGAACAGGCAACACCTGAACCAAAACCATTACCTCCTAAAGAACGAGAAACCATAGTAGTAATTGACTTTGGCTCCCAATACAGCATGCTCATAGCAAGGCGGATACGCGAATGCCATGTTTATTGTGAACTTGTGCCCTGGGATACCCCCTGGGACAAAATAGCGCCACTTAATCCTCGCGGTTTCGTACTGTCAGGAGGTCCCGCTAGTGTATATAATCCTGACGCCCCTTTAGCCCTGCCTTACATCTATGATAAGCATCTGCCAGTATTGGGGATTTGTTATGGGATGCAAGTTATCGCCCACCAACTGGGGGGCCAAATATCCCCAGGAGAGAAACATGAATATGGTCATGCCATATTGTATTTGAATACTGAGGATTGTCCCCTTTTTGCCAGCCTTCCCCCCTCCTTTCCCGTATGGATGAGCCATGGTGACCAAATACTGGATGCTCCTCCTGACTTTAAAACTCTAGCCTATACTGATAACTCGCCAATTGCTGTTATGGGTAATGATGAGGGCATCTTTGGACTTCAATTCCATCCTGAAGTAGTCCACACTCCAGTGGGAAAAACGATATTCCAGAATTTCGTATATAAAGTATGTAGCTGCCAGGGCAATTGGACGTCGGCTAACTTCATAGCCGAAAGCATCGAAAAAATTAAAGAGCAAGTGGGGAAAGGAAAGGCCATCTGCGCCCTTTCGGGAGGCGTTGATTCTGCAGTGACCGCTACCCTTATCCATCGCGCCATAGGCAATAACTTGACCTGTATTTTCATCAACAATGGCTTATTACGCCGCCAGGAACCGGAGAGAGTGCTTAACACCTTCCTGCGCAATCTTAAAATGAATGTGACCTACGTAGATGCCAGCGAGAGATTTTTGGAGCGGCTTAAGGGAGTGACCGACCCTGAGACAAAGCGACATATGATAGGAGAGGAATTTATCAAGGTTTTTGAGGAAGAGGCTGCTAAATTAGGGAAGGTCAATTTCCTGGCGCAGGGTACCCTTTATCCTGACGTCATTGAAAGCAGTAGCGCTAGCGAAACAAAAGCTTCAGCTACAATAAAAACCCACCACAATGTTGGTGGCTTGCCAGCCAGAATGAAACTCAGCCTGATTGAGCCTCTGCGCTATCTTTTCAAAGATGAAGTAAGAGAAGTGGGATTCGCCCTGGGGTTGCCTGAAGATATGACCTGGCGACAGCCATTTCCGGGACCAGGATTAGCTATTCGTATTGTCGGCGAGGTAACCAGAGAACGCTTAGAAATACTCCGTGCCGCTGACTGGATAGTCATGAACGAGATAAAGAAAGCAAAGCTGTATCGACAATTGTGGCAAAGCTTCGCTGTGCTTACCGGTATCAAAAGCGTGGGAGTCACCGGGGATTATCGAAGCTACGCCTATACTATAGCTATCAGGGCGATAAACAGCAACGATGCCATGACCGCTGAATGGGCTCATTTGCCATATGACCTCCTCGGCAGAATATCTGACCGCATTGTTAACGAAGTGCCTAATGTCAATAGAGTGGTTTACGATATTACCAATAAACCACCGGCAACTATAGAATGGGAATAAATAATATTATTGCAGTGAACCGAAACCCTTCGCTTCCTGTCATTCTGACCCTGAGCGAAGTGAAGGGGAAGAATCTCGCTCAGGATAAACCCCATGAAGGGGCAGTAAAACAAACTAAAGGAGGAAAAAGATGGATTATGAATTTGAAGACAAAGACGATGACTCACAAAATGTCGAAAACGACCTGGAGATGATTCGCGAAGATTTAATCGGGGAATTACAAGCCATAAATCAGTATCAGCAACATATAGAGAGCCTGGAAAATGAGGAGGTCGTGACCACGCTGGAACACATCATCGAAGAGGAAAAGGAGCATGTTGCTGAACTACTCAAGATACTCAGTGTCCTCGACCCTGTTCAGGCTGAAAAATTAAGTAAACAGGTTTGGTTCTAGACAATGGCACATAGACCTAAATTAAAGGGCGTAAAAAGCAATAGGAAGAAGCACAAGAAGAGGAAGTAACTGCTATTGAAAGTACTGGTTGTCGGCGGCGGAGCCAGGGAACACACCCTGGCGTGGAAGCTGGCTCAAAGTTCCAGAGTGGATAAGGTTTTTGCCGCTCCAGGCAATGCTGGCACAGCATCTATAGGGCAAAACTTAAACATTGCCCCTACCGATATAGAAGAACTGGGTAAAGCGGCTAAACAGAAAGACATTGATTTGGTCGTCGTTGGTCCTGAAGCACCGCTGGCTTCGGGCATAGTAGATTATCTTGATAGCCTGGGAATCCCCGCTTTTGGCCCCACAAAAGCAGCCACTCAAATAGAGTCAAGCAAGGTCTTTTCCCGAAATCTAATGGAAAAATATGGCATCCCCTGCCCAAAAGGGGCTATTTTCTCTTCTCATCATGAAGCTCATGAATATATTAAAAAGCAAAAGACGCCCATTGTTATCAAGGCAGATGGATTAGCCGCTGGCAAAGGCGCCATTATAGCTGAGTCTCAGGAAGAGGCACAAAAAAAGCTCAGCGATATCATGGAAGCAAAAGCCTTTGGCTCAGCAGGCGATAAGGTGCTAATCGATGAATATCTCAATGGGAAAGAGGTAAGCTTATTGGCTTTTACCGACGGCAAAACGGTCGTTCCCATGATTCCCGCCTGTGACTACAAGAAAATCGGGGATAATGACCAGGGACCTAACACCGGGGGCATAGGTGGCTATAGTCCACCGGGGTTCTTCCCCCCCGAACTTGCCGAAAGGGCTACCAATGCCATCCTGTTGCCAGCAGTAAAGGCAATGGCTGAAGAAGGCATACCTTATAAAGGTGTTCTTTACGCCGGCTTGATGCTCACTGACGGAGAGATATCGACCTTAGAATTCAATGCTCGCTTCGGCGACCCAGAAAGCCAGGTCACTCTACCGCTCCTGAAAACTGACCTGGTAGATATATTGATGGCAGTAGTGGAAGGCAATCTTGACCAGCTAAGCATACAATGGAGCGACGATGCTTGTGTAGGTGTGGTTATAGCTTCGGGAGGCTATCCTGGAAGCTATAAAACAGGCTTTTCCATAAAAGGACTGGATAAGGCAGAGAAAGATGTGCTTATCTTCCACGCTGGGACCAGGCTGGGCAATGACGGGACAATTTATACCAGCGGCGGGCGAGTACTCACCGTAGCAGGACTGGGCAAGAATATCGCCGAGGCTCGAGAAAAGGTTTATGCTAACTTACCTGATATTTATTTTGAGGGCTGCTATTACCGCAAAGATATTGCGCTGAGGGAGATAGAATAAATGCCATTAGTGGGAATAGTGCTCGGTAGTAAAACAGACGCTGATATGATACAGCCTGCCATAGACATACTGGAAGAATTAGAAATTGATTATCAACTCTCTGTTATTTCAGCTCATAGAAACCCGGAGAAGGTGAGAGAATATGGATTGGAGGCAGAAAAAAGAGGAACCGAGGTCATCATCGCCGCCGCTGGCTATGCTGCGCATCTTCCCGGAGTATTAGCTAGTTGGACACCAATTCCCGTGATCGGTGTTCCTCTGCCCACCAGCAAGTTAAAAGGCATAGATGCTTTGCTTTCCGTAATTCAGATGCCCGCTGGCGTTCCTGTGGCTTGTGTGGGCATAAATGCCGCCAAGAACGCCGCTTTGCTCGCTGCACAGATTCTGGGAATTAAATATGAAAAGATCAAACAAGCCTATACTAAGTATAAACAGAGTTTAGCTGGAGAATAATATGATTGAGCGCTACTCAAGACCCGAGATGAAAAAAATATGGTCTGATAAGAGCAAGTTCGACAAGTGGCTTGAGGTAGAAATAGCTGTCTGCGAAGCCTGGACAGAGCTGGGCGAAATCCCCAGAGAAGCAATGACCAAAATAAGGAAAGCTAACTACAACCTGGACCGCATCGCTGAATTTCTCAGGGTGACTCACCACGACATGACTGCCTTTCTTAAATCAGTGGCGGAAAGCCTCGGCGAGGAATCGCGTTTTATCCACCTTGGGCTTACCTCCTCAGACATTATGGATACCGCTTTAAGCCTCCAACTAAAAGAAGCAGCTAACATCCTGTCACAGGATATAAGCAAACTTATCGCCGTTTTACAAAACAAAGCCTTAGAACACAAATACACCATTATGATGGGGCGCACCCATGGCATTCATGCTGAGCCAACCACCTTTGGCTTGAAATTGGCGTTATGGGTTGAAGAGATGAGACGCAATGCTCAAAGATTAGAGGATGCTAAGCGAATCATCTCCGTAGGCAAGATTTCGGGAGCAGTGGGCACATACGCTACCGTATCTCCAGAGGTGGAGAAAATAGCTTGCCAGAAATTAGGACTCACCCCCGCTCCAATCTCAAGCCAGATAGTCCAGCGCGACCGCCATGCCCAATTTATCGCTACCTTAGCTATAACCGCCAGCTCACTGGAGAAATTCGCCACCGAAATCAGAAGCCTTCAACGGACAGAAATCCTCGAAGTTGAGGAACCATTCGAAGCGGGACAGACAGGCTCTTCAGCGATGCCCCACAAGAAAAATCCCGAACTTTGCGAACGTATCTGCGGCCTGGCCAGATTAATAAGAGGATACGTCACCACCTCACTGGAAAACATCGCATTATGGCACGAGCGTGATATCAGCCATTCCTCAACAGAGCGCATCATCCTGCCCGATTCCTGCCTGGCACTGGATTATATGCTCTTTCTGCTTACCTCGGTAATAAAGGAGCTCAAGGTCTACCCCGAAAATATGCGCCGTAATCTCGAGCTTACCCAAGGATTAATCTTCTCACAGCGGATTCTCCTCGCTTTAATAGACAAAGGACTAAATCGAGAAGAAGCCTATGAAATGGTACAGCGAAATGCTATGGAAGCCTGGCAGGAAAAGAAGAGCTTCCTATCTCTTCTTGAAGCAGATAACCGGATTACAGCCCATCTAACCAAAGCAGAATTAGAATCTCTATTTGACTACAACTATTACTTGAAGTATGTGGATAGCATTTTTGAACGATTGGGGTTGGTTTCA